>Ga0075012_10002127_pt1 | contig 19607 bp, 17 predicted proteins | sample All_14_2_FD_71474 | JGI IMG/M metagenome (GOLD analysis project Ga0075012, IMG submission 71474) | Freshwater microbial communities in response to fracking from Pennsylvania, USA - Allegheny Zone_MetaG_DW_15 | ecosystem: Environmental > Aquatic > Deep subsurface > Groundwater > Drilled... | reverse complement strand
AATTACGACTATTAAAAAAACTTTTTTTCTGCTTTTGAAAACGGAAACTTGCGTTTTTCGATAACGATTCAATTATTCACCAAGCCCGTGCGAACATACCAGCAGCAGATCGTTTATTTGCTGTTGTTGTACATGACAATTATCAACTTCCAACCAAAAAAACCATCTTTGCGACACCTCTCCCCAGCCTTGTTCTCATTCAATTTCACTCACTGATGACCAGACTTGCCCTTTCGTTTTTCTTTGTTTTTTTGGTAAAAATTGCCTTCGGCCAGAGCATTGAGCAATTGGAGCAGCAGCTCAAAACAGCGGCTACCACCAAGGAAAAAATGACGCTCAACTACCAGCTCGCTACCGAATGGCTGAAAAAAGACGCCAAGAAATCCATTGAATACGCCAAAGCCGCCTACCAAAAAGCCTTGGAACTCAAAAACAACGGCATGAGCGCCGAGGCATCTTACCTCGTGGCAAGGGCCTATGCCCGCACCCGTGACGACCGCAACCAGGACATCTGGCTCGGCACCGCCACCAAGTACGCCATGGACGCCAACGATGCCAACCTCATCATCCAGACCGTGGATGAGCGCAGCCGCCTCGCCGCCAAGGATCACGACGAGCGAAAAGCGCTCAAAGTGGTGCAGGAGGCATTCGATTATTTCAGCAAAAAAGGGGGGAAAAGCATCAGCGAAATGCAGGCACAGTACGACATCCAGCGCACGATGCTGGAGCGGGAAAAGAACCAACTCGAACGGGAAAAGACCCAGCTGGAACAAGACATGACGCAGTTGGAACGGGAGAAAAAGCGGCTGGAAGGCGAGATTGGCTCTGTGAAAAAAGACAAGGAAGTAGTCACCACGGAGCGGGACGTGCTGCGGGAGGACAAAAACCAACTCACCCAGCGGCAGCAGGAATTGGAAAGCCAAAAACAGCTTGTCGAAGAAGAAATTTCGAAGAAGGAAGAAAAAATACAGGCCGTTTCGGCAGAGCGGGCAAGGGCGCTCTACCTCGCCGAGTACCGCAAGCGACGTGTGGACTCACTCGAAACCCGCCAAACGCTCGACTCCCTGGCACTCTACCAAAAAAGCCTCGACCTCGAAAACGCAGAACTTGCCCAGGCACGTGGCAAATACGTTATTTACCTGCTCGCCGTGGCTGCGATTTTCACGATTTTGCTGTCCATCGCCTTTTATCTCCGTTATTTGAACAAAAAGAAATCCTCGAACCTGCTTGCAAAGCAAAATAGAATTATCGAAGACGAGCGCCAGCGCTCGGACGAGCTACTCTACAACATCATGCCTGTGGAAGTGGCCAAGGAATTGAAGGAAAAAGGCTCGGCCACCGCCCAGCAATTCCCAGAGGCGACCGTGCTTTTCACCGATTTCAAGAACTTCACCCAAATCGCCGAAACGCTCACACCGGCACAGTTGGTGAACGAACTGAACGAATGTTTCAGGGCCTTCGACCACATCATCTCCCAACACCCCGAAATCGAAAAAATTAAAACTATCGGAGATGCCTACCTCTGCGCCAGTGGCCTCGTAGGGCACAAGACCATCCCAACGGGAATCGTGCAGGCTGCCCTCGAAATGCAAGAATTTTTGGACGACCACAAAGCCGAAAAAATGCGGAAGGGATTACCGTATTTTGAAGCCCGGATCGGCCTGCACACAGGGCCGGTGGTGGCCGGGGTGGTGGGCTTCAAAAAGTTCGCCTACGACATCTGGGGCGACACCGTCAACATCGCCGCCCGCATGGAGCAGCAGTGCGAGCCGGGCCGGGTGAACATCTCCGAAACGACCTACGGGCTGGTCAAGTACCAGTTCAATTGCCAGTCACGGGGCAAGATTCCGGTGAAAAATAAAGGGGAAATGGAGATGTATTATGTGGCGGGGAAACTTTGAAAGTTGGCAGCCTGCCCCTTTGGGGTTCGGCAGTTGACAGTAAGCGACTGCTTAAAATCACTGTTTTGCTAGCATTTTAAATGAGACTTTAGCAGTAACAAAACGAAAAACAACATGGAATCCAACAAACGCCTTTTATCCCTCGACGTCTTCCGGGGCCTCACGATGGCTCTGATGGTCTGCGTCAACAACGCTGGCGGTCTGCCCGAAGGCTCGCCGCTCGTCCACGCCGCTTGGAACGGCTGCACACCTACCGACCTCGTGTTCCCGTTCTTCCTCTTCATCGTGGGCATCGCCATCACCTTCTCGCTCACGAAGCGCAAGGAGGCGGGCGAAAACGTCTATCGCAAAATCCTCATCCGCACGGCATGGATAGTCGGCATCGGCGTGTTTTTGAACGGTGCTCCGCAATTCGACCTCGGCTCTTGGCGCATCCCCGGCGTGCTCACCCGCATCGGTATCGTCTATGGCATCACGGCGCTGTTGTTCATGAAATTCAGTCCTAAGCAACTGCTGTGGATTGGCGTCGGCTGTCTAGTGGCCTATTGGGGCCTCGAAACGCTCATCCCCGTGCCCGGCCAAGGCTACCCAAGCCTCGAAGAGGGCAAGGACCTCGGCGCTTGGCTCGACCGGCTGATTTTCCCCAACCACCTTTACAGATGGACCAGCCAACCCGACGCTGGCTACCCCGCCTACGACCCCGAAAGCATACTCGGCACCATGAGTTCGCTCGGCACCTGCATCGGCGGTGTGCTCACTGGGCTTTGGCTCCGCAAAAAACAGGACGACCTGCCCCGCTGGACCGGGCTTTTCGCCGTGGGCTTCCTGCTCATGGTGGGCGGCCTGCTCTGGGGCGAGGCATTCCCCATCAACAAAAAACTCTGGACGAGCAGCTACGTCCTCTACCACAGCGGCCTCGCCCTCCTCAGTCTCAGCACCGTCTGGTGGATTGTGGATTTCAAGGGAAAAAACGGCTGGACTGCTCCCTTCGTCTGGCTCGGTGTGAATCCGTTGGCCATCTACCTCAGCCATGAAATCTTGGCCATCGTGATGGGCGCTATCCCCGTCGGCGAAGGCAGTCTCTACGATTTGGTGCGGGACACGCTCTTTGGTTGGATGGGGCACAACCCTGCCGTTTTCTTCAACGCATTGCTGCATGTCGTCGTTAATACGTTGATAGCGTGGGTGTTGTACAAGAAGCAGCTATTTATACGAGTCTAAAAAGGATTGAAGGATTGAATGAAAGAAGGATTGAGGGCATAGACCCTGCCTAGCCCTTCAATCCTTCAATCCTTCTTTCATTCAATCCTTCATCAAGTGATTTCCGTAAAACAAGCCACCGATATAGTCTTAGCAAACACCCTGCCCCTGCCGGACGAGACCGTGCCGCTGCACCTCGCCGTAGGCCGTACCCTTCGGGAACCCCTCACCGCCGACCGGGACTTCCCGCCCTTCGACCGGGTTTCGATGGATGGGATTGCCATCAGCTTCGCAATGTTCGAGGTTGGTCAACGCCGATTTTTTATCGAAAACATACAAGCGGCAGGCGCTCCGCAATTGGTGCTGGCGCAAACGGAGAACTGCCTCGAAGTGATGACCGGAGCCATGTTGCCGCAAGGCACGGATACCGTCATCCGCTACGAAGACCTGAGCATTGATGCGGGTTTTGCCACTATTTTAATCGAAAAAATACAAAGAAGGCAGAACATTCACGAGCAGGGCATTGACCGAAAAAATGGAGAGACAATCGTTGCCGCCAGCCCCTTTGGGGAAGGCAAGCTGATAAGCCCCGCCGAACTGGGTGTGGCAGCTACAATTGGCAAATCGCAACTACGGGTGGCAGCACTGCCAAGGGTCTGCGTCCTCTCCTCCGGTGATGAACTGGTGGAGGTGAACGAGACCCCATTGCCCCACCAAATCCGAAAGTCAAACGTGCATGTGATGGCCGCCGTGCTGGGCACTTGGGGCCTTGCAAGTGACCTGCTCCACTTGCCCGATGACCCCACTGCCATCGAGGCGACCTTGGGCGATTGCCTAGAAAAATACGATGTACTGCTGATGAGCGGCGGTGTTTCGATGGGCAAATTCGACCATATCCCAGCGGCGCTGGAGCGGCTGGGCGTTCGGCAATTGTTCCACAAAGTATCGCAAAGGCCGGGTAAACCGTTCTGGTTTGGGCGCTCGGAGGGCACAGTGGTTTTTGCTTTTCCGGGCAATCCCGTGTCGTCATTTATGTGCCTGCACCGCTATTTTCGGCCTTGGCTGCGGGCTTCGCAAGGCTTGCAAGCCGTTGAAAATCAATACGCTGCGCTGGCCGAGGACTATTTTTTCAAGCCCGACCTCACCTATTTTTTACAGGTAAAATTGGCCGCAGGCCCAGATGGGCGATTGCTCGCCACGCCCGTGACCGGGCAAGGCTCCGGCGACCTCGCCAACCTCGTGGACTCGGATGCCTTCCTCGAATTGCCGTTGGAACGACAGGAGTTCAAGGCTGGGGAGGCGTTTCCGCTTTGGCGCATTCGGTAACTTGGTTTGGCATTCGGTTTACAAAAAAAGGCACAATCCACTGCGGGATTGTGCCTTTTTTGCGAAAGCAAACCGTGTTACTTGCGGTTCATGGCTGCCAGCAATCGCAGCACTTCGATGTACAACCACACCAAGGTGACGAGAAGGCCCATTGCGGAAAACCATTCCATGTAGGTCGGTGCGCCGTAGCGCTCGCCCCGCTCGAAATTGTCGAAGTCGAGCAGCAGGTTGAAAGCAGCAATGCCAATGATGACCAAGCTGATGATGATGCCAATCTTGCCGCCTTGGTGGAGGTATGGCACTGAAATGCCGAAGGCATGGAGAATTAAATTCAGGAGGTAAACCAATGCAATGGCGACGGTGGCCATTACCACGCCCATGCGAAGTTTATCGGTCACTTTGATAATGCCTGTTTTGTAAATAAACAGCATGGCGAACAGGATGCCCATCGTGAGGGTAATAGCATTGAAAACGATACCGTTGTAAACTCCTCCGTAAATGGCCGTGATGGAGCCGACAAAAAGCCCTTCCAGCAAAGCATAAATCGGGGCCGCTGTTGCGGAAACATGCGGTTTGAAGCTCGCCACCAAAACAGTGATGAACCCGCCAATTGCACCAACGAAAAGAAAAAGTGGATTGGCGTAAACATAGCTCGCCACTGCGGTTATCAGCATCAAGCCAAACAGGATGAACGATTTGTTGACTGCACCCTGCACCGTCATGCGCTCGCCAGTGGTAACGAAGCCAGCATCGAGGGGTGCGTTGGCGCTGTCACGGTAGGTTTCCTCTTTCATGAAAGGGTTGCCGGATGAAAACAAACTTCTTCTTGACATTTTGATTTTGAATTTTTTGTTGAAAAAATTTCGGTAAAGAAACAGGTTTTGCGCCAAAAATCAAACCCTTTCCAACACCACCGCATAGCCTTGCCCCACGCCGATGCACATGGTGCAAAGTGCAAAACGCTTTTGCGAACGTTGAAGTTCTAAGGCTGCCGTCTGGAGCAGCCTCGTGCCCGACATGCCGAGTGGGTGGCCGATTGCGATGGCGCCGCCGTTAGGGTTCAGCCGTGGATCATCGTCGGGGATGCCCCAAGTGCGGGTGCAAGCTAGGGCCTGTGCGGCGAATGCTTCGTTCAGTTCGATGATGTCCATGTCGGCGAGGCTGAGGCCCGCCCGCTGGAGCGCCAGCGCACTGGCTGGCACGGGGCCGATGCCCATGATGCGAGGCTCGACGCCTGCCACGCCAGAGGATACGATGCGGGCGAGGGGTTTTAAATCAAATTTTTTCACCGCTGCCTCTGACGCTACGAGCATGGCGGCAGCGCCGTCGTTGAGGCCAGAGGAGTTTCCTGCGGTGACTGTGCCGCCGTCCTCAGCTTTTTTGAAGGCGGGACGAAGCTTGGCCAGCACGTCCAGCGTGGTGCTGGGTTTGATGAATTCGTCTTCTGAAAAAAGCACGGGGTCGCCCTTACGCTGGGGGATGGGCACGGGGCTGATTTCCTCAGCCAACTTGCCCGAAGCCTGCGCCGCTGCTGCTTTTTGCTGCGAACGCAGCGCAAAAGTGTCTTGGTCTTCCCGGTTGATTTTGTGTTGCTCCGCAAGGTTTTCGGCAGTGTTGCCCATGCCGTCCACGCCGTAGATCGCCTTCATTTTTGGGTTGATAAAACGCCAGCCGAAGCTGCTGTCGTGCATCTCAGCGTCCCGCCCGAAGGCTTGGGAGGTTTTGGAGATAACCCACGGGCCACGGGTCATGTGCTCCACGCCGCCAGCGATGAACAGGTCGCCCTCGCCACTGCGGATGGCCCGGCTGGCCTGCACCACGGCGGACATTCCGCTGGCGCAAAGTCGGTTCACGGTTTCGCCCGGCACGGTGACGGGCAGCCCAGCCAGCAGCAGTGCCATGCGGGCCACGTTGCGGTTGTCCTCGCCCGCCTGGTTTGCGCAGCCGAGGATGACATCGTCGTAGGCATCGGTCGAAAGATTTGGGTGGCGGGCGATGAGGGCGGCTATTGCATGAGCAGCCAAATCATCAGCCCGGACGGGCGAAAGGCTGCCTTGGAAATTGGCAACAGGGGTGCGGATGGCGTCAATGATGTAGGCGTTTTGCAAGGAGTTTCGAGTTTCAAGTTATGAGATTCGGGTGGCTCGGCCACCTTTTTCGAGGCAAAAATAGTGGCTTGCCGAGAAGGCGGGCGTGTTATTTACCTCAAAAATGTTGAAACAAGTTGCTTTCTCACAACTTCACCTTCATGCCCATTCGGATGTCGGCAAATTGGTCGGCGAAGGCTTTCACACTCTGCTGACCACCGCCAGTGGTGGAGAAAAACGCCTTCAGTACCAGTTTTTTCGCTGGGCGGATTTTATCGAAACGCAGTGCGTCGAAGGTGGCGTAATTGACCCGATTGGCCGTGCCAGTGACGATGCCGGAAGGGTTGACGGGTGCTGCCTCCACGATAGAAGTGACAGCGTCAAAAAGCGAATCCAGCACGATGCCGTTTTCATCCAAAAAATAGGCTTGGCCGTCAATGCCGACAGGCATTTGGTTGTCCGCCACCATTTTGAACTCCATCTCCTTCAAATCGCCGTAATCGCTGAAATCCACCTCGAAGCTGTCCAGCACGCCGAAGCCGCTAGCCCGGCCATGCAGTGGCAGGTCCACTTCCACTTGAATTTTATAAAAACTGGAATCCGTGATGAAACCTCGCAGGTTGGTGAGGCTGTCGGGGTTGGAAATGGCGTCCACTTTGTAGTCGAGGGCAATGGGGCGGGAGCCTAGCACGTCTGCAATATTGGAATTATCGTCGTCGAAAGTAAAGGTCATTTTCTTCGACTGGCCAGCTTCGGGGATGGTCGGATAGACGAAATCAATGCCCGTTTCATTGATAAATGTGCTCTGGAGCGGGATACGGCCATCGTCGGCAGTGATGATGTCGAAGGTGTCAATGGACGAGCGGGTAGGCATCCCGAAGGAGTTTTCGATGTTGATTTTGATGATGGGTTTTTCAAAATAAACATCGCCCTGAATCCAATTCTCGAAGAAATCAATGCTGACGCTGTCCCGTGTGCCTTTGTTCTTGAAATTGCCGAGGTAGCCTTCGATGTAGGAAAAATTGATTTCTTGGTTGACGAGGGCAACGTAAGGCAATTCAATGGTGTCGCCCATGTCGGTAATGGCCACGTACTGAATATGCACCCTGCCGCTGTCGGGTTTTAGTTCGTAATTGTAGCAGTCAGTGGCGGTCGTTGGATCAAAACTGAAAATGGGAATAGTACCCACTGTCCCGATTGGCGACATGAACTGCCGATGTACGGCCAGCACTTGCCCGTTTTTGGTGGCTTCAGGAATGGAAAGCGTTATGTCCACCATGCCCACGTAGCTTGAAATGACGCCGACATTGATGGAGCCGCTGCCGTAGCGGGCAAAGTCCACTTTCAATTGGTCGTTTGTAGTATTGAAATCCAACAACATGTAGGTGCTGTCGAGCGGAATAATGGGCGGCAGGTAGGTTTTTATGACCTGAAAATATTCGTCGGCGGACTGCGAAAGCACATCGCCAGTGTAACGCAGGTGGATGACGCCCGCCGAATCCACCTCGATGTGGGTGTAGTCGTCGAAGTTTTCCAGCAGGTCTTGTATGGAAGTCTTGGCACGGAAAAGCGGGATGGCAAACTCGGCATCGCCACGGACGATGTCGGCATCCTGGAGTTCTTGCGATTGTTTGCATCCAAAAGCCACCAAGGCAAGCATTGCCAAAATCAAGAATTGGGTAAATTTCATCAAGAAGTTTTTTTCAGACCACACAGGTTTCGACCGAAGTAGGGGCAAAAATACAACCAAGCCTTGCATTCGGGCCATCAAATAACTTAACGACAAGCCCCCGACAAAGGTTGGGTCGCCTCGCCCTGCGGGCGAAGAGTAGGAGCGGATTAGAGAGGTATTTTCACAAAATCCGGCATTCTACCCGCCGGTTTTGCAGCCGCCCTTCGGCTGTGGTGTTCGGTGCCACGGGCTGGATTTCGCCGTAGCCCTTGTGGTTGATGCGTGTTTTTTCTATCCCCTTGGAAATCAGGTAGTTGGCAACGGATGACGCCCTGTTTTCTGAAAGTGATTGATTAGCGGTGTCATTACCCACATCGTCGGTGTGGCCGCCGATTTCCACTTTCATTTTCGGGTTTTCCTTCAAAAAAACGGCCAGCGCATCCAGTTCGGGTAGGGCAGGGGGCAGCAGGTCCCATTTCCCCGTTTCAAAATTCACGTTTTGAAAAGTGTAGGATTTTTTTGTTTTCAAACTGGTGGCAATGTCCGGCGCTGGGTTTGCCATCTCCTCCGGCACAATGCGGAAGTCGTCAATCAGGTAGTAGGCCACCCGCTTTATTTTGTCTGCGTTGTACTTACTCGCCAAATTGAAACTGTCAATTTTTGAAGGATTTTCCAACGAAGTTGGTGTAATTTCGTCCTTCGAAAAATTGCCAATCATGAAAAACAGGTGTTCCCTGTCAGCCGTGAAACTGCCACTGATGAGCTTCCATTCGCCTTGGGCAGTCACGATGGGTTCCTTCACCAAAAACTGCGGTTTTGCGTCCTTGGCAGTGAAGTCCCCCGGGTTGTAGAGGAACAAAACGCCCAAATTGCCAGCCGCCGTTGGCCGGATGTCCCGTTTTTCGCCGTACAGGTTTTGCAGGTGAAAAAGCGCTGCGGCATTGTCTTGGCTCACGTAAAATTCAATGCGGTACTTTTTGCCGTACACCAAAGGGACTTTCAGTTCGCCTTGTACCATTTCGTGGAAATCCGTAAAGCGCCCCGTATCCATTCCCGGATGGTAGGTGATGATGCCAACGGCATGTTCGCCAGTATGCGGCTTGGTGAAGTGGCAATCGCCAAAATTGTCCGGTTGCCAGATGACAAGGTCTGGGGTCATGTATCGGTTCGTCGTCCAATTGGCCACCGATTTATTGAACAAATTGCCGTTTTGGATATAGGAACAAGGCTCCACGGGCGCCTCCGGCAACAGCGTCTCGAAGCCGGGGTTGCGCACAAGGTTGGGCACCTGCGACGTGGCAAGGATTGGAAGCAATAACAGGAGTAGCGGCGTTTTTAGCATGTCGTTTTTTTCAAATAATTTCAAAAAGGACAAAAGCAACGGATGCATTTCTATTTTCACCCCTCAACTTAATCACGTGACCGTATGAAATTCAGTCTGCTAAGCTTTTTGCTTTTTATTTCCTTCGTAAAAATGCAATCCCAAACCACCCCGAACCCCGTCGTCCCTAAAAAACAACTTGAACCCGCCGAACTCGTGCATTGGAACCAAATCCAATCACCCAGAATCTCCAACGACGGCAACTGGGTCGCTTATTCACTCAAGGCCGAGGAAGGCGATGGCAAACTCTACGTCTGGAACGCTGCCAAAGGCACTACCCGCAGCTACGACCGTGGCGAAGGTGCTGCCTTTTCCGCTGATAATCAATTCGTTGCGTTTAAAATAAAGCCGCTCGAAGATACCATCAAAGCGCAGCGGCGGCGCAAAATGAAAAAAGAAGAACTCACGAAGGACTCGCTCGGCATTCTGCACCTCGGTACCGGGGTGCTCACGAAAGTGCCAGACGTGAAATCCTTCGCCATGCCGGAGGAATGGGACGGCTGGCTGGCCTACCAGTTGGAGCCGTTCAAGCCGAAAGAGGAGCCGAAACCCGCCGCCGATTCCACCACAACGGCTACCGAAAAACCAGAAAAACCCAGAAAGAAAAAGGAAAAAAAAGAAGGCAAGGACACTGGTTCCAAGCTCGTCGTAATTGACATGGCCAGTCAGCGGGGCGATACAATTCCCTTCGTTCGGGATTATAAATTGCCCAAAAACAGCGCCCGCATCTTGGTGAATACCAGCGGCTCCGCCGATTCGCTGGTGGCCGAAGGCGTTTATCTTTTTGATTGCAAAAAGCGCACACTGAACCCGCTCATCCAGCAAAAAGGCGATTATAAAAGCCTGACATTCAATGAAAAAGGAACGGAACTCGCCTTTTTCGGCAACCTCGATACCACCAAGGCGCAAGTGCCGCCCTTTGCACTTTTCTATTGGAACGAAGACATGGAGCGGGCGAAAATCATCGCCGATTCCGCTTCGCAATTTTTACCCAAAAACTGGCGGGTGAGCGAAAACGGCACGCCCACTTTCAGTAAGGACGGCTCGAAGCTCTACTTCGGCATCGCCCCGCCGCCCATTTTGCAGGACACCAACCTACTGGACGATGAAATCGTGAACGTGGAGGTCTGGGCCAGCACGGAAAGCCGCCTGTACACCAACCAGGAAACCCTCGTGGAGCAGGAGCGCAAGCGCTCGTACGACGTGGTTTTTTTCGCTTCGCAAAACAAGTTCGTGCCACTGGCCTCGGAGGACATGCCCGACCTGAGCTATGCCCCCGACCGCCGGGCCAGCGTGGCGCTCGATTTCAACGACCAGCCGTATTTGCAGCTTATTTCGTGGGAAGGCGAGGGCCGACGGGATGTCTGGCTCGTGGACGAAGCGACGGGCAGCCGCAAGGAAATCACGAAGGGACTGCGAGGAAACCCACGCCTTTCGCCAGATGGCAGTTACGCTTTTTGGTACAATGAAATTGACACGGCTTGGTACGCTTACTCGGTGAAAATGGGCGAAACGCACCGCCTCACCGACAACCGCAGCGCCTCCTTCGCCGACGAGCGGAACGACGTGCCCGACTACCCATCCGCCTACGGTTTCGCCACGTGGGTGGCCGACTCGATGGGGGCCAGCACCAGTCTGCTCGTGTACGACCGCTACGACATCTGGCAGCTTGACCCGACCGGACAGACCCCAGCCACAAAACTCACCAACGGGCGGGATAGCCTTACGCAGTACCGCTTCGTCCGCCTTGACCCAGAGGAGCGGTACGTGGTGCCGGGGCAGCGTTTGTTCCTCCATATTTTCGATGAAAAAACCAAGGCAGAGGGCTATGGCTCACTGGTGCTGGGAGCGGGACAGCCGATTCAGTTGGTGAAGGAGAATTTCGCTTTTTCCAATCCAACGAAGGCGAAAGAGGCCGATATGCTGCTTTTTACGAAGGAAAATTTCCAGACCTTCCCCGATTTGCTTTTCACGAATTTTAGTTTCCAAAAAATAAAAAAACTGAGCAACGCCAACCCGCAGCAGGCCGACTATCAATGGGGCAGCATCGAACTTTACGAGTGGACAGCGCTGGATGGCCAGCGTTTGCAGGGGCTTTTGGTGAAACCCGCCGATTTTGACCCGAAGAAACAGTACCCGATGCTCGTGAATTTCTACGAACGCAGCAGCGACGGCCTGAACGAGCACCGTGCGCCCTATCCGCACCGCTCTAGCATTAACTACGCCTACTACGCCAGCCGTGGCTACCTGATTTTCAACCCGGACATCACCTATCGCACCGGCTACCCCGGCGAGAGCTGCTTCAATGCCGTGGTGCCGGGCGTGACCTCGCTGATTGAAAAAGGCTTTGTGGACAAGGCCCGCATCGGCCTCCAAGGGCATAGCTGGGGCGGCTACCAAGTGGCCTATTTGACAACAAAAACCGACCTGTTCCGCTGCGCCGAGAGCGGTGCGCCAGTTGTGAACATGTTTTCGGCCTACGGCGGCATCCGTTGGCAGACGGGCCTCAGCCGGATGTTCCAGTACGAGCACACGCAGAGCCGGATTGGCGGCACGATTTGGGAGTACCCGCTGCGGTACATCGAGAATTCACCGTTATTTTCGCTGGATAAGGTGAACACGCCGCTGCTCATCATGGCCAATGACAACGATGGCCACGTGCCCTGGTACCAAGGCATCGAATACTTCACGGCACTACGCCGCCTCGGCAAACCCGCCTGGTTGCTGAACTACAACGACGAGCCGCACTGGCCCGTCAAGCTCCAAAACCGCAAGGATTTCCAACTGCGCATGAGCCAGTTTTTCGACCATTATCTCATGGGTAAACCTGCGCCGCAGTGGATGCAGCGGGGTGTGCCTGCGGTGGAGAAGGGGATACGGTTGGGGGTGGATTAGGAGAGATTCAGTTCAGTTTTTAGTAACTAATATTACAAAAAAAATCCACCGCCATGTTTTCCCATCCGATGGAAATCACCTTCACCACGCCAGCCGTCATTTTCCCAGCCATTTCGCTGCTGCTGCTGGCGTACACGAACAAGTTCCTGGCTATCGCCAACCTCATCCGCAAGCTTCACGAGAGCTATGAGCAGGAAAACCAGCCCGTGTTGCGAGAGCAAATCGTGCACCTACGCAAGCGGCTGAACATGATACGGCTCATGCAGTCGTTCGCCATCGGCAGCTTCCTGATGTGCTTCGTGTGCATGTTCCTGCTGTTCTGGGAAAGGCAGGTGGCGGCCACTTGGTTCTTTTTGCTCAGCCTTGTGTTGATGATTATCTCTCTGGGATTCAGCCTAGCAGAAATCTGGGTGTCGTCGGGTGCGTTGCGGCTGCTGTTGAAGGATTTTGAAAAGGGCAGCGACAAGCCTTGATTCAACGGCCTTTGATATGCAGTTTTTCGACCATCGCCGGGGTCAGATTGTCGGCATAGGCGCCGTAGGCATCCAAGAGCGTGCCCTTAAGCTTGGAGGTGTGGGCCGAAATGGCATAAAGCACCATGCTGTCGCCGGGGTCGGTCTCCCCCTCGAAGCGGTAAAATTCGTCCACTTCAAAGTCTTCTGGGTGGATTTCGAGTTCATGCCCCTTGCAGAAAAGGCATTGCTCTGTCAGGTTAAAATCTTCGGTGTAGCCCCTTTCTTGGAGGTCGGAGAGTGCTTCGGTGAGGGTATCGTAGGTTTTCATTTTTTGAAAAATTTGTTCTTAAAACAAGCCCAAGCTTGAGAAAGTTAGGTCAAATCAGTTCAAAAATAGCAAAGCCCTCTCACTCCGCTCATCCACTCACGCTCTCACCCTCTCGCCCTCTTACTCCGCCCACACCTTGCAGCCCTCCGTGCAGTTCGTGCAGATGTCAATTTGGTCACGCCCCGCCAGCAGCGAGCGGCGGAAACGCTGGTAGGTTTCCCCTTGCCATATTTCCCGGAAGGGCATTTTTTTCAAATCGCCGAGGCGGTGTAGGGCGTCCTTGTCGAAGCAGCAGGGCACCACGAGGCCATCCCAGGTGATGACGCAGGCGTGCCAGAGCTTCCAGCAGTGGTTGAGCAGTTCGTTTTTCACCCGCCAGGTGCCATCCGTTTTTTCTTCGTAACGGGCGTATTTTTTCAGCGTGGGGATGAGGTCGTTGCCGTGCTCGTAGTCATAGACTTGTGCAGTTTTCAGTTTGACTTCGTCAATGCCGATTTCCTCGGCCAGGCGGTAGATTTCGGGGATTTGGTGCTCGTTGGGCCGCACCACGAGGAACTGGAAAATAAGGTGCGGCGTCTTCGATTTCAATTGCCGCTTCCACTTCACCACATTGCGGGCGCCTTGCAAAACCACCTCCAGTTTGCCCTCCTTGCGGTAGCTCTCGTAGGTGTCCTGCGTCGTGCCGTCCACAGAGATGATGAGGCGGTCCAGCCCCGATTCGATGGTGCGGCGGGCGTTTTCGTCGTTCAGGAAATGACCGTTGGTACTGGTGATGGTGTAGATGCCCCGCTCCCGTGCGTGGCCCACCATGTCGAGGAATTTGGGGTTGATGTACGGCTCGCCCTGAAAGTAAAAAATCAGGTAGAGCAGTTCCCGGTGCAGCTCGTCAATGGTTTTTCGGAAAAAATCCTCCTTCAAATTGCCCGTAGGGCGTGTGAAAGCCCGCAGCCCGCTGGGGCATTCGGGGCAGCGCAGGTTGCAGGCGGTGGTCGGTTCCAACGAGATGGTCATTGGCAAGCCCCACTGCACGGGCTTTTCCAGGATTTTGGTAAGCTGGTAGGAAGCATAGATTTTGGCCACGTTCCACACTCGGCGCAGTGTGAGCTTGCCGAGGAAGTTGCGGACGTCGTGGCGGTAAAACTTCATGTGGAGGTTTAATAGGTTTAGGCGGGTTAGGAATTGAAAAATTAAGCACCTAAACCTTCTAAACCCAAGAAGAAAATACAAAAGTATGAAGTGGCGGCTTACTACCTTTGCACAAAACTTAGATAAACTTATGATTTCAGAAGCCACCATAGATACAATTTTGGAGAAATTTGACACGCAAGTGCTTGATTACGAGCAAACTGTGAAGGAGTTTGCCGACGAACAACCTGCACTCTTTTCCTTCCTCATCGGCGACAATGAAGGTGTTTTTTCCCAAGATGAGGAGGATTTCTTGCTGTACCTCGCACTCGTGGTCTACAAATCGGTGGAGCACGAGCGGAAAGAATTGCCAATCGTTGAGGAAAAGGAAATCAACGATGCAGAGGAGGCCAACTGGAACTTGATGGAGGCCAACAAATCCAGCGATTTTCGGGAGCGCCTAGATATTTTCTACGAAAAATCACCCGAAGAAGAACTCATGGCCTTCGTCGAAGATGCCGTCTCAGGGGATACGGATGCCGTGAGCGAGGATGGCGAGACCTTCACGATGACGACTGAGGGCCGTGAGCCGATGTTCGTGGCGCTGAAAACAGTGATTGATGTGCTGACCAAGGCATAAATAGTATGTTTTAAATGCGCTTTCATGGCTTTTAAAAAGGCGTTATTTTATTGTAATTTACTGTTCGCATTATATTGCATAAGTTGTGGCGTTGAACGAAAACGCAATGCCACAATGATTGCTGATTATCAACCTTTTGAGTTCGTTGATTCAACCAGCATAGATTCAAATATAGCCATATTGCTGACTTCCATGAATGACTCGGCAGATTCACATATTCGGCTCCGGTTATTAACTTATGAGGATTCGACAGGGTGGGATTTAAGGCAAACATTTGACTCTATATTCCCCACTCTAAATGGACTTTCAGAAGCCGATTTTATTGATTTTAATAGCGATAATATCCCTGATGTGCTTGTGTCGTTGGGTACTGGCGCAAGAGGTGGAAACGAGTTTTTTCAGCTATTTGTGTTTGATGCAAAGGCAAGGCGTTTACACAAAATTCATGGTTTTAATGAAATACCGAATCCAGAGCCAGACTCTGTTTCGATGGACATATATGGTATGAGATTGGTGGGCGCCGACTCCGTATATTATGAGACTTATCAGTTTAATGGTGATTCCGTTTTTTTGAAAAAAGTGGATAGGCATAGTTTGGTGACGGATAGTGAATAATGCAAGGGTAAATATTTAACGAATCGCTAACGAGCGGTGACTTGCCAAATCCTGCTTGTCGAGCTATTTTTACGATTATAAAAATCATTCCTGGCCACCATATCCGTTCACACTTAAAACTATCAGGCCATGCTACGCTACTTTCATTTCCAACTTCTCCTGTTGGCAGTTTTTGCCACCCTGCTTTTGGGATGCACATCAGCCACTATCAAGCTTCAGAAGAACGAGTACGACCAAACCGTCCGCTTCGCCAGTAACCGCCTGGATGGCAAGCGCCACAAAACCAAGCACGTAAAATCGCTGGAAATGGCATTTGCGCAAGCAAATAAAATTGACCTGCATAGCATTGACAGCCTAAAAAACTACGACACGCCTTACGGATGGGAGCTGATACATGCCATTCATCAAAGAATCCAGCACAGACAGGAGCGGGTGGAGCCGCTCCTGCCACTCGTCGGCGATGATGGCTACCGCCCCGACATCCGTCTGCTGCCTGTGGAGGAGATGGTGGAATCAAGCCGCCAAGAAGTTATCGGACGGTATTTCAAAGAGATTGAAAACAACATGGTGGCGGCACGTTTGGGCAAAAAATTGAGCGCCCGTGCGGCCTACAATCGAATCGCCTATTTGCAAAAAAATTATGCTTGGAATGACCCCATCGGTGGCGAACTGGCCGAGGAGGCGCTGCCCTTAGGCACTGTTTACATCTTACTGGAAATGGATAATTGGGCTGGCTTTGATGGCAATACCGCCTTGCAATATTTATACAACTGGCCTGTGCAGTCCGGCAGTTTCTGGCAGGTCGTTCACCGCAACAAGCAGCCGCATACACAATACGATTTTTTGGTGAAAACAACTATGCGCTCAGCTTGGGTGTACGGGGAGAACATTGACCGCAACTGCTCCACGGTGAGCGAAGAGATTTTGGTGCGGACGGAAACCGTAACCGACACCAGTGGCAAAGTAACCTACAAGCCCATTTATGAAACGGCCACTGCCACCATCTGCAATATCACCGCCACCAAACGGGCGGAATTGAACACGGACTTTCAGGTTTTTGATTTCAATACCGGCCACGTGCTCTTTAGCCGTCCGATTTGGTCGACCAGCAGTTTTTGCGAAACTTTCAAAACCTACTCGGGCGATTCGAGGGTCAGTCAAACTTCGGGCTGTCGGACTTCAGAATACGTTTCCTTCCCCGCCGATTGGCAGATGATGGAGGACTGCGCCGATGACCTGCGTTTTCAAATCGGGTTGCTGATGACATGGGCGGATGTGAGAAATGAATGATTTCCAAAGAATTCTTAATTTCGCCCCGCATTCATCCGCCAAGAAAGCTATGCTAACAGGCCAGCGAACTTGCCCACAAGTTCTCCGACCGTTCGGCATGGCTTTTTTTCATAAAAAGCAACTACACCAATGGATTTATTCGAAAAATTCAGGCACCGTGGCCCACTGGGCAAATACCAGGAAATCGGCGACGGCTATTTCATGTTTCCAAAGCTGGAAGGCGAACTCGGCAACCGCATGCGGTTCAATGGCCGGGAGGTCATCTGCTGGAGCATCAACAACTATTTCGGCCTCGCCAACCACCCGGAAGTGCGGGAAGCCGATGCCCAAGCCGCCAAGGATTGGGGCATGGCCTACCCGATGGGTGCCCGCATGATGAGCGGTGCAACGAAGTACCACGACCAGTTGGAAGTGAACCTAGCCGATTTCATCGGAAAAGAAAAAGCGCTGCTGGTCAACTATGGCTATCAAGGCATCCTATCCGCCATTGATGCCCTCGTCAATCGTCACGATGTGATTGTTTACGACTCCGAATCCCACGCCTGCATCGTGGACGGCGTGCGCCTGCATCAAGGCAAGCGCTTCGCTTTCGAGCACAATAACGTGGCCAGCCTCGACAAGAACCTGGAGCGTGCTACCAAACTGGTCGCTGAAACAGGCGGCGGCATCCTCGTCATTACCGAGGGCGTGTTCGGGATGCGGGGTGACCAAGGCAAGCTGCGGGAAATCTGCGCCCTCAAAGACAAGTACCAGTTCCGCCTCCTCGTGGACGACGCACACGGCTTCGGCATGATGGGCCCGACGGGCGCTGGTGCCTGCGAGGAGCAGGGTGTGATGGCCGACGTGGACATTTATTTTTCCACCTTCGCAAAAAGCATGGCGAGCATCGGCGCATTCTTCGCTGGCGAAAAATTCGTGATGGAGCACCTGCGCTTCACGATGCGCTCGCAGATTTTCGCAAAATCCGTTCCGATGCCCATCGTCATCGGTGCGTTGAAGCGGTTGGAACTCATCCGCACCCGACCAGAACTGCGGGAAAACCTTTGGCGGAACGTGCGGGCACTGCAAAGCGGCCTCAAAGAAGCTGGATTCGACATTGGTGACACCAATTCCTGTGTGACGCCCGTCTATATGCCCGGCGAAGTGGGAGAAGCGCTTGCCCTCATCCACGACATGCGGGAAACCTATGGCGTGTTCTGTTCCATCGTTGTTTATCCGGTAGTGCCGAAGGGCATGAATATTCTTCGCCTCATTCCTACTTCCGTCCATACCCAGGCAGATATTGACGAGACGATTGCGGCTTTCAAAGCCGTGAAAGCCAAGCTCGACGCAGGTGCCTACAAGGAGGCTGCCGAGCAGTACATGGCGAGGGTGATGGCTTAATTGTGGTTCGATGCGTTTGAAGTTGTTTGAATAGTTTGAATTGCTGGAAAACAATTCGAACTATTCAAACCCATCAAACAATTATTCCTCTTCATCATCCGCCACCTCTTCCATGCTCATGTAGCCACGGTCGTGGAGGAAATGGAACCAACGGATGATTTTCTTGATGTCGCTGATGTGAACCCGGTCACGGTCGTGCTCAGGCAGCACAGTGGCGAAATAGGCCCGAAGTTCGTCACTTTTCGCATCCAAGCTGGGTGGCGGCGTGTCAGCCAACTTGTCGTACATGCTTTGGAAAACAGTGCGGATTTCCACGGAATCGTCGTCACCGTCCACATAAACGGAGATAGTTTCCAACGGAGAAAACTGGTGCTTGCGGATGGGCGCAAAGCGTGTCTTGCCGGAATCGAGGTCTTCCACTACCATGCCGTTGTTGCGGTTGACCAGCATCTTCTGAACGCCGGGGAAGCCCGTCACTACTACTAAATCTTTGAGTCTCATGCTAAGGTAATTGTAGTCGTCATTTATCATTTTGCCGTTAATCATTGGGTAATAAAATTGACTTTAATGACCAATGGCTGAATGACCCTTTCAATAAGGGGCGCAAAAATATAAAAATCAACGCATCCGAACATGACGCTGTTTTTTTTCAAATCATTGCATTTCGTTGGCTTCGTCGCTTGGTTCGCCGGACTGTTCTACCTCGTGCGAATGTTCGTCTATCACGTGGAGGCATTTGACAGGCCACAGCCAGAGCGGGACATCCTCGCCCGGCAGTACAATCTGATGGAGTGGCGGGTGTACCGCATCATCCTCGGCCCGGCGGTGGTGCTGACCTGGGTTTGCGGCGTCGCCATGCTCGTTTTGCACGGCGCCGAGTGGCTGAAAATGAACTGGTGGATGCACATCAAACTCGTGCTGCTGCTGCTGCTCACGGGCTACCACCACAGTTGCAAGGGCATCATCCGCAAGTTGGAGCGGGGCGAGCGGCCCTACACTTCCTTCCAGTTCCGCTTGATGAACGAAGTGCCCACGCTGCTGCTCGTGGCCATCGTGCTGCTGGCCGTTTACCGCAATGCCTTCAATATCTGGTACACACTGCTTGGCATCGTAGGTTTTGGTTTTTTGATGTTTGCTGGCGCAAAATTGTACAAGCGTTCCCGTGAGAAAAAAGGCGAGTAACAGGCGGCTTGCCCTTTTGCCGATTTGGTCGCAACTTTGCCCTAAAATTCAATCGCCCATGCGCAAGTTTTTCATCGCAAACCTTTTTGTCGGCCTACTTTTTTCGGCCTGCGGCCAAAACAGCCCA
>Ga0075012_10002126_pt1 | contig 19608 bp, 18 predicted proteins | sample All_14_2_FD_71474 | JGI IMG/M metagenome (GOLD analysis project Ga0075012, IMG submission 71474) | Freshwater microbial communities in response to fracking from Pennsylvania, USA - Allegheny Zone_MetaG_DW_15 | ecosystem: Environmental > Aquatic > Deep subsurface > Groundwater > Drilled... | reverse complement strand
CTGCTGGCCGACCTGGGCACCGCCCACCGGCACACGGTGGCCGAGCACCTGCTGCGGCTGGTGGGGGCGCACGTGCCGCTGGCGCAGTGCGCCATCTTCAGTTTCGAGCGGCCCAACCGCCCGCGCACCGTGGCCATGGGCGACCGCTCGCGCACCAGCGCCCTGCCCCGCATCGCCCAGGCCTACGTGACGCGGTTTTTCCGGCTGGACCCGGCCTTTGCGCTGATGCAGGCGAACACCCCCGCCGCCCGGCTGCGCCCGCCGCAGCCGCTGCTGCACCGCCAGCGCCCCGCCGACATTGCCCACCCCGAGTACCGGCACGTGTGCTACGAGCTGCCCCGCGTGGCCGAACGCCTGGCCGTGCTGGCCCTGTACGACAAGCGGTTCTGGATGTCGGTCAACTTTTACCGGGGCGAAGAGCACGGCCCGTTCGACGACGCCAGCCTGGCGGTGATGGCCGCTTTTGCCCCTGCCGTGGTGCACGCCGTGCGGCTGCACCACACGGGCAACGCCTTGCACCAGGACCTGACGGACCTGGTGCTGGCGCGCACCACACAGCGGTTTCCGGCGCTCACACCGCGCGACACCGATGTGCTGCGCGGCCTGCTGCAGGGGCTGGACACCCCCGCCCTGGCCCAGCGCCTGGGGCTGACCCCGGCCAGCGCCCAGACCTACCAGAAGCGCCTGTTTGCCAAGCTGGGCGTGGCCGGGCAGCGCGAGCTGCTGGGCCTGTTGATGGAAGCCTCTGCCCAGCCGCAGGGTTGAGCCCAGGGGAAACCCCTTGTCACCAAATGGTGACAAACCGCCCAGGCCCCGCTGCCTACACTGCGCCGCACACCTTCACTGCGGAGACACCCCATGCACCAGCCCCACGCCGAGCCCCGGCGGTCCATTTACTACCAGTACCGGGTGTTTGACGCCTGGCTGCCGTCGGCCCATCCCCCCCAGCCGCAGCTGCCCGCCACAGGCGAGCTGGACGCACCGGTGGTCATCACCGGGGCGGGGCCCATTGGCCTGGTGGCCGCGCTGGAGCTGGCCCGCCATGGCGTGCGCAGCGTGCTGCTGGAGAGCGAGCGCCAGGTGTCGGAAGGCAGCCGGGCCATTGTGTTCACGCGCCGGTCCATGGAGATATTGCAGCAGGTGGGCGTGGCCGACCGCATCTCGCAAAATGGCTTGCCCTGGCGGTTTGGCAACTCGATTTACAAAGGCCAGCGCGTGTTCCGCATGGAAGCGCCGCACGACGCGGACGACCGCTTCTTCCCCATGATCAACCTGCAGCAGCAGTACCTGGAGGAATACCTGGTCGATGCCGTGCGGGCCCAGCCACTCATCGACCTGCGCTGGGGCAACCGCGTGACCGCCGTGACCCCGCAGGCCCACGGCGTGACCCTGACCGTGGACACGCCGGAAGGCCCCTACTCCCTGGGCACGCCCTGGCTGGTGGCCGCTGACGGTGCCCGCTCCGGCATCCGCAGCCTGCTGGACCTGAAGCTGGAGGGGGCCTCCTACGAGGGCAAGTTCGTGATTGCCGACATCCGCATCGACCTGCCACTGCCCACCGAGCGGCTGGCGTTTTTCGACCCGGACTGGAACCCGGGCAACACGGTGCTGATGCACCGCGAGCCGCACGGCATCTGGCGCATCGACTACCAGCTGCCCCCTGGCGAAACCCCCGAGCAGGCGCTGGCCCCCGAGTCGCTGAAGGCCCGCATCGACGCGCAGCTGGCGCTGATCGGCCACGGCGGCACGCCCTGGGACATGGACTGGTGCTCGGTGTACTCGGCCCGGGCCCTCACCCTGCCCGACTACGTGCACGGGCGCGTGCTGTTCACGGGCGACGCGGCGCACATGCTGCCCATCTTCGGCGTGCGCGGGGCCAACACCGGCTGGCAGGACGCCCAGGGCCTGATGTGGCGGCTGGCGATGGTGCGCAAGGGGCTGGCCCCCGCCCGGCTGCTGGACGTCTACAGCCAGGAGCGCGTGGGCGCGGCGCGCGAGATCATCGACGAAGCGGGCAAAAGCACCCGCTTCATGACGCCGCCCACCCGGGGGTTCCGGCTGCTGCGCGACGCGGTGCTGTCGCTCTCGCTGTCGCAGCCGTTCGTGGGCCCGCTGTACCACTGGCGCACCTCCCGCCCGCACGAGTACACCCACTCCACGGCCAACGCCACGGGCGACGACCACCTGCTGTTCAAGGCTGGGCCCGGCCACGGTGCCCCGCCGCAGAACGTGCACCTGGGCCCGGACGACTTCCTGCTGGACCACGTGGACCACAGCTTCACGCTGCTGTACTTTGCGCAAGGTCACGCGCTGCCTGCCCCGCTGCTGGCCGCCGTGCAGCGGTGGCGCGCGCGGGGTTTTCCGCTGCGGGTGGTGGCCGTGGGCAGCGCCACGCCGGTGGCCGGGGCCGACGAGACCCTGGCCGACGCCCAGGGCCGTGTGCGCCAGCGCTACGGCGTGCAGGCCGGTGGGGCCGCCTACCTGCTGCGCCCCGACCAGCACGTGTGCGCCCGCTGGATGGCGCTGGACCCCACGCGCCTGGATGCCGCCCTGAACACCGCCACCGCCCAGCCAGGAGACTTGTCATGACCCAACCCCCCCTCACCGTGCCCGGCCTGGAAGACGTGTACGACGCACTGGCCACCGCCATCGACCAGGTCGGCCCCGAGAAAGCCGAGCTGTTTCTGGTGAAACTGGCCTTGCTCAACGCCAACGCGCTGGGCGACCCGGCGCTGGTGCGCGCCCACGTGGCCGCCGCCGCCCGCGACCTGTGAACCCCTGGGCCCTTGGCTGCATGCGTTTTTCACATAACAGCTAGTCTGTCATGCCCATTGGCGGTTGGTGGCCGGGCTCCCACAATGCCCGCCAGTTCCATAGACCGCCAAGAGACATGACCACCACCAAAACCCAAGTCGCCATCATCGGTGCGGGCCCCTCGGGCCTGCTGCTGGGCCAACTGCTGCACAAGGCCGGCATCGACGCCGTGATCCTGGAACGCCAGACCGGCGATTACGTGCTGGGCCGCATCCGCGCCGGGGTGCTGGAGCAGGTGTGCATCGACCTGCTGGACGAAGCCGGGGTGGGCGAACGCATGCACAAGGAAGGCCTGGTGCACGGCGGGTTTGACCTGCTGTTCAACCAACAGCGCCACCGCATCGACATGAACGCGTTGACCGGCGGGAAAAACGTGATGGTGTACGGCCAGACCGAGGTCACCCGCGACCTGATGCACGCCCGCGAGGCCGCAGGCCTGCCCACCGTGTACGAAGCCACCCACGTGCAGGTGCACGGTTTTGACAGCAGCACGCCCAGCGTCACCTACGAAAAAGACGGTCAGACGCACACGCTGCACTGCGACTTCATTGCCGGGTGCGACGGCTTCCACGGCGTATGCCGCGCCAGCGTGCCTCGCAACGCGATTGCCGAGTACGAAAAGGTTTACCCCTTCGGCTGGCTGGGCCTGCTGTCGGACACCCCGCCCGTGCACGACGAGCTCATTTACGTCAACAGCCCACGCGGCTTTGCCCTGTGCAGCCAGCGCAGCAAAACCCGCAGCCGCTACTACCTGCAGGTGCCGCTGACCGACCGCATCGAAGAGTGGACCGACGACGCTTTCTGGCAGGAACTGAAACTGCGCCTGGACCCCGAGGCCCGGGAAAAACTCGTCACCGGCCCGTCCATTGAAAAGAGCATTGCCCCGCTGCGCAGCTTCGTGACCGAACCCATGCGTTTTGGCCGCCTGTTCCTGGCGGGCGACGCCGCGCACATCGTGCCGCCCACGGGGGCCAAGGGCCTGAACCTGGCCGCCACCGACGTGAAATACCTCAGCCAGGGGCTGATCGGCCATTACAAGGGCGGTTCGGACACCGACCTGAACGCGTACTCCGACCGTTGCCTGCGCCGCATCTGGAAGGCGGAGCGTTTTTCGTGGTGGTTCACCAGCCTGATGCACCAGTTCCCGGAAGACAGCCAGATCACCGCCAAATTCCAGAACGCCGAGCTGGACTACATCGTCAACTCCCAGGCAGGCAGCCTGACCATGGCCGAAAACTACGTGGGTTTGCCACTGGACTTTGCCGAGCCGCGCTGAAGCCGATCAAGGCAATGGTTGCCGAACCATCGGCCTTGATGCTTGGTATCAGACCGCTGGATGGGTCTGCAGCCACTCTTTCAGGGCATCGTTCATGCGCGTTTGCCAACCCACGCCCCCAGCGCGAAACGCAGCCAGCACATCCCGGTCGATGCGGATGGCCACCTGCTCCTTAACACCACTGCCTACCGGACGGCCACGCCGCTTGGCAGCAGCAGCCATGCCTGCACGCATTTCTTCTGAAGACAAGGGGCGGTCGTCCTCGGTCACCCCGTCCCAAACGTAATGCTGGTCAGGTGCAATCGCATGTACGGCATCCACCACCTGTGCTCGCGCCATGTCATTCGTCTTTTTCAAGCCATTCACGGTAGACCTCGCATTCTTCTCGACTGGCCGGTCGAAAGCTGATCACACGCGCCGCACCACCACGGTCGGTGTGCACAACCGTCAACACAGCCAGCACATTCAACACATAAGAAAACGACTGCACCCGGTATTCGCCACCCCGCACAACGTCCACATCCAGTCGGTGGACCGAATCCAGCACCCAGTGCGCTTGGGCAAAGTCCAGCCCATGCTTGGCCAAGTTGCTTGCCCGTTTGGCCTCATCCCAGGTCAGCCGCGTTTTCATAATTTATTGTATATACGTTTATTTGAATTCAACCAGCTGGCTTGACCATCGGCCAGCCGTTTTTGGCCCAGGTGCTCATGCCGCCGTGAACGTAACGCACGTTGGTCCACCCGGCGTCTTTCATGCTCTGCGCCACCTTGCCCGAGCGGTTTTGCGTGTTGCAAATGAGCAGCACCGGCTGAGCCGGGTCTTTGGGAATTTCACTCAACCGCTGGTTGAGCTGCGACATGGGCAGCAGCACGGCCCCGTTGGCCACGCCAGTGGCGTGCTCTTTGGGCTCACGGATGTCAAACATCAACACCTGCTTGGCCTCAAACAGCTGGCGCCCCTCTTCCAGGCTCACACGCAGGGGGTCTGCATCGGGCGGGGTGTCGGAGCACCCTGAAAACAAGGTGCCAGCGCCCAACGCCAGGCCGAGTGCAGCCCATTGGTGCAAGGCCATGCGGCGGGGGTGAATGTGAATACTCATGTCAGGGGTGTTGCGGGTGTGGATGCGGGGGGGTGTATTTTCAACCGGCACAGCGCGGCATTCCACGGACGAACCCGGGTAAACCCTGAAAACCCAGGCCCATACGTCGTATTACATTTGCTTCTGAAAAATTAAACAAATTTGTGTCACTTAAACCCCGGTGGCACACGACACGACCCTTGGAGTTTTCATGCCCCACGCCTTGCTGGCCGCCCACCAACCCTTGCTTGACGGCGCGCTAAACGCCATTGCCACCCGTGGTTACTGGTCCCCCTTCAACGAAATGCCCAGCCCCAAGGTGTATGGCGAAACGGCGGCCGACGATGGCAAGCGTGCTTTTGAATCACTTCTGGGCCAGGCTTTTGAGCTGAACCAACCCGGCGACACCGGCCAGCGCGTGGCGCCCGAGCAGTCTCCCTACGGCGTGGCGCTGAACGTGAGCTACCCCGTGTGCGACCACGAGGCCCTGGTGGCCGCGGCTCAAACCGCCATGCCCGCCTGGCAAGCCGTGGGCGCAGAGGGCCGCACCGGCATCTGCCTGGAAATGCTGAAGCGGCTGAACGCACAGAGCTTTGAAATCGCCCACGCCGTGATGATGACCACCGGCCAGGGCTGGATGATGGCCTTCCAGGCCGGCGGCCCCCACGCGCAAGACCGCGCCCTGGAGGCCGTGGCCTACGCCTGGCGCGAGCAAAGTTTTGTGCCCGCCGAGACCACCTGGGAAAAGCCCCAAGGCAAAAACCCGCCCATCGTCATGAAGAAACACTTCGAGGTGGTGGGCCGGGGCGTGGCGCTGGTCATTGGCTGCGGCACCTTCCCCACCTGGAACACCTACCCCGGCCTGTTTGCCGCGCTGGCCACGGGCAATGCCGTCATCGTCAAGCCCCACAGCAACGCTGTGCTGCCAGCGGCCATCACCGTGCGCACGCTGCGTGCCGTGCTGGCCGAGCAGGGGCTGGACCCCAACCTGGTGACGTTGTGCGTGACCGAGCAGCGCAGCACCACGCAGGCCTTGGCTACACACCCTGCCATCAAATCCGTGGACTTCACCGGCGGCAACACCTTCGGCCAGTGGCTGATGGCCAACTGCAAGCAGGCCCAGGTGTACGCCGAGCTGGCGGGGGTCAACCACATCGTCATCGACTCCACCCATGCCTACAAAGCCATGCTGGGCAACCTGGCGTTCACGCTGTCGCTGTACTCGGCGCAGATGTGCACCACCACGCAGGCCATCCTGGTGCCCGCTGGCGGCATCGACACCGACCAAGGCCACAAGACGTATGACGAGGTGTGCGCCGACCTGGGTGCGGCCATCCAGAAGTTCCTCAGCAAGCCCGAAGTGGCTTGCGCGGTGCTGGGCGCCATCCAGTCAAGCGACACGCTGGCCCGCATCGAGCAAGCCAACAGCGGCGCGTGGGGCCAGGTGGTGTTGGCCTCGCAAGCCCTGGCCAACCCCGAATTCCCCAACGCCACCGTGCGCACCCCGGTGCTGCTGGCCTGCGATGCACAGGACGTGGCCGCTTACCAGGAAGAGCGCTTCGGCCCAGTGGCCTTTGTGGTGAAGTGCGCCGACACCGCCGCCGCCGTGGCTTTGTCCGAGCACATGGTCAACACCCACGGCGCGCTGACCGTGGGCGTGTACAGCACCCGCGCCGAGGTGATCGATGCCATGACCGCCGCCACCTGGCGCAGCAAGGTGGCCCTGTCCATCAACCTGACCGGCGGTGTGTTTGTGAACCAATCTGCCGCGTTTTCCGACTACCACGGCACGGGCGGCAACCCGGCGGCCAATGCCAGCTACGCCGATTCGGCCTTTGTGGCCAACCGCTTCCGCGTGGTGCAGCGCCGCTACCACGTTGAGAGCTGATACCGCAAGCAGGACAAGCGCCATGACCTACAAAACCATTCAATTTTCGGTGGAAGGCCCGGTGGCCCGCCTGGCCCTGAACCGGCCCGACAAGCTCAACGCCTTCACCGGCGAAATGCACGCCGAACTGCGCCACGCGCTGGACGCGCTGCAAGCCGCCGAGGGCGACTGCGCCCAGGCCCGGGTGCTGGTGGTGGCCGCCGAAGGCAAAGGCTTTTGCGCCGGCCAGGACCTGGCCGACCCCGAAGTGGCCTTCACGCCCGGCGAGGCACCGCCGTCGCTGGGCACCGTGGTGGAGCGCAACTACGCCCCGCTGGTCGAGCGGCTGACGCAACTGCGCATGCCCACCATCGCCGCCGTGCACGGCATTGCCGCCGGGGCGGGCTGCAGCCTGGCGCTGGCCTGCGACATGGTGGTGGCGGCAGAAAGCGCCGCCTTCATGCTGCCGTTTGCCAAGATCGGACTGATCCCCGACACCGGGGCCTCGTGGCAGGTGCCCCAGCGCCTGGGCCTGGCCCGTGCCATGGGTTTGGCCCTGACGGGCCACAAACTGCCAGCGGCCAAGGCCGCCGAGTGGGGGCTGATCTGGGAATGCGTGGCCAACGACGCGCTGGCCCCCACCGTCAGCGCCCTGGCCGCCCAGCTCGCCGCTTTGCCCACCCACGCCATCGTGCGCACCCGCCAGGCCATGCTGGCCGCGCACGCCCACACCGTGTCGCAGCACCTGGCCTTTGAAGGGTTGCTGATGCACGAGCTGGGCCGCAGCGCCGACTACGTGGAGGGCGTCACCGCCTTCCTGGAAAAGCGCCCCGCCCGCTTCAACCCAGGCTGAAGCGCACCCATCACCATAGCTGCCAGCGCACACCCCGCTTGCGAAAAAGGCCAAAAATATGACAAACCCCAACCCAGGCACCGTGCCCACAGAACCCCAGGCCCTGGCCCAAGCCGTGGCCCAGGCCATGTGGGGCCGCGACCCCGCCACCCAGGCGCTGGGCATGGCCATCGAAGCCATTGCCCCCGGCCATGCCACCCTCAGCATGCCGGTGCGGGCGGACATGCTCAACGGCCACGGCATGTGCCATGGCGGCTTCATGTTCACCCTGGCCGACAGCGCCTTTGCCTACGCCTGCAACAGCCACAACCAAAACACCGTGGCCTCGGCCTGCAACATCGACTTTCTGGCCCCCGCCCGCGAAGGCGACGTGCTGCAAGCCGAGGCGGTGGAGCGTTCGCGCGCCGGGCGCACGGGCGTGTACGACGTCACCGTGAAAGTGCGTGGGGGCAAAACCGTGGCCCTGTTCCGGGGCAAGAGTTACCGCATCGAAGGCGAAGTGATCGCCGGGCTGGCCGCCAAAGCCCACGCCTGAACAGCGCCCCCGCCGCACACACCAAACACCTGGAGACAAACCCCATGCCCGTCAAGCAACCCCGCCCCGGCGATCTGGACCCCATCGAAACCGCCAGCCGCGACGAAATCGCCGCCCTGCAACTGGAGCGCCTGCGCTGGACGCTGCAACACGCCTACGACAACGTGCCGCACTACCGCGCCAAGTTCGATGCCAAAGGCGTGCACCCGTCTGACCTGAAAACCCTGGCCGACATCGCCAAGTTCCCGTTCACCACCAAGGCCGACCTGCGCGACAACTACCCCTTCGGCCTGTTTGCCGTGCCCCGCGAAAAGGTGGCCCGGGTGCACGCGTCGTCGGGCACCACGGGCAAACCCACGGTGGTGGGTTACACGCTGGGCGACATCGACCGCTGGGCCAACCTGGTGGCCCGCAGCATCCGCGCCGCGGGCGGACGGCCCGGCGACATCGTGCACGTGGCCTATGGCTACGGCCTGTTCACCGGGGGCCTGGGCGCGCACTACGGGGCCGAGCGCGCCGGGTGCACCGTCATCCCCATGTCGGGCGGGCAGACCGAGAAGCAGGTGCAGCTGATCCAGGACTTCAAGCCCGACATCATCATGGTCACGCCGTCCTACTCGCTGGTGATCGCCGAAGAGTGCCAGCGCCAGGGGATTGCGCCGGAACAGATTTCGCTCAAGGTTGGCATCTTCGGGGCCGAGCCCTGGGGAGAGGGCATGCGTGCAGAAATCGAAAGCAAGCTCGGCCTGGACGCGGTGGACATCTACGGCCTGTCGGAAGTCATGGGCCCCGGCGTGGCCAGCGAATGCATTGAAAGCAAAGACGGCCCGGTGATCTGGGAAGACCACTTCTACCCCGAAATCGTCAACCCCGAAACCGGCGAGCCCGTGGCCGATGGCGAAGAAGGCGAACTGGTGTTCACCTCGCTCACCAAAGAGGCGCTGCCCATCATCCGCTACCGCACCCGCGACCTGACCCGGCTGCTGGCGCCCACCAGCCGAGCTTTCAGGCGCATGGGCCGCATCGTGGGCCGCAGCGACGACATGCTCATCGTGCGCGGTGTCAACGTGTTTCCCACCCAGATCGAAGAGCAGGTGCTGCGCGACAAACGCCTCTCGGGCCAGTACCAGATCCTGCTCAGCCGCAGCGGCCACCTCGACGAGGTGGAAGTGCGCTGCGAACTCCAGCCCGACGCCAGCCTGAGCCCCTCCGACGTGGCCGAGTTGGCCAAAGCCCTGCAACACCGCATCAAGGTGAGCGTGGGCATTTCCACCCGCGTGCAGGTGGCCGACTTCGGCACCCTGCCCCGCACCCAGACCGGCAAAGCCCGCCGCGTGTGGGACGAGCGGCCCAAACAGGTTTGACCCCATCCCCTTCACCCCAAGGAGCCCCCGCATGTACACCCAATCGTTCAGCGTGCCCGACGACGCCGGGCCCAAATCCGTCAAGCCGCCACCGGCCACGGAACCTGCCGACCTGATGGCGGCCTTTGACGCCCGCATCGACGCCGACGGCCGCATCGAGCCCCAGGACTGGATGCCAGAGGCCTACCGCAAGACACTGATCCGCCAGATCAGCCAGCACGCGCACTCCGAAATCGTGGGCATGCTGCCCGAAGGCAACTGGATCAGCCGCGCCCCCAGCCTGAAGCGCAAGGCCATTTTGATTGCCAAGGTGCAAGACGAGGGCGGCCACGGGCTGTACCTGTACAGCGCCGCCGAAACCCTGGGCACCAGCCGCGACCAACTGCTGGACGCGCTGCACACCGGCAAGGCCAAGTACAGCTCCATCTTCAACTACCCCACGCTGAATTGGGCCGATGTGGGCGTGATCGGCTGGCTGGTGGACGGCGCGGCCATCATGAACCAGATCCCGCTGTGCCGCTGCAGCTACGGCCCCTACGCCCGCGCCATGGTGCGCGTGTGCAAGGAGGAAAGCTTCCACCAGCGCCAGGGCTACGAGGCCCTGCTGGTGATGATGAAAGGCACCCAGGCCCAAAAAGACATGGTGCAAGACGCCGTCAACCGCTACTGGTGGAAGTGCCTGGCCATGTTTGGCCCGCCCGACGCGGACAGCCCCAACAGCGTGCAAGGCATGCGCTGGGGCATCAAACGCATCAGCAACGACGACCTGCGCCAGAAGTTCATCGACGCCACCGTGCCGCAGGCCAAGGTGCTGGGCGTGACCCTGCCCGACCCCGACCTGAAATGGAACGAGGAGCGCCAGCATTACGACTACGGCCAGATCGACTGGGAAGAGTTCTGGGCCACCGTCAACGGCAACGGCCCCTGCAACAAAGAGCGCCTGGCCACCCGTGTGAAAGCCCACAACGATGGGGCCTGGGTGCGCGAAGCCGCCCTGGCCCACGCCCGCAAACAACAGCAACGCACCCTGAAGGAAGCCGCATGACCGCCCAAACCGCCACCGCCGCCCCCGCACTGAAAGAATGGCCCCTGTGGGAGGTCTTTGTGCGCAGCAAACAAGGCCTGGAACACAAACACTGCGGCAGCCTGCACGCCGCCGACGCCGCACAGGCCCTGAACATGGCCCGCGACGTCTACACCCGCCGCCAGGAAGGCGTGAGCATCTGGGTGGTGCCGAGCAAGGCCATCACCGCCAGCAACCCCGACGACAAAGGCACCCTCTTCGACCCCGCCGCCGACAAGGTCTACCGCCACCCCACGTTCTACGACATCCCCGAAGAAGTGGGGCACATGTGATGAACGCCGTGCTGGAAACCCCACAGGCCTCCACCGTGACCACCCCTGTCAGCTACCTGCTGCACCTGGCCGATAACGCCGTGGTGCTGGGCCAGCGCAACGCCGAGTGGTGCGGGCACGGCCCCATCCTGGAAGAAGACCTGGCCCTGGCCAACATGGGCCTGGACCTGATCGGCCAGGCCCGCCTGCTGTACAGCCAGGCCGCCGACCAATTGGGCAACGGTGCCACCGAAGACAGCCTGGCCTACTTCCGCGACGTGCCGGACTTCCGCAACTTCACCCTGCTGGAGCTGCCACACCACAGCCCGCTGGTGGGTTACGCCCACAGCAACCTGGACTACGCCACCACCACCGTGCGCAACTTCCTCTACAGCGCCTACATGGTGCCGCTGTGGTCGCAGCTGCAGCACGCCGCCGACCCGGGCCTGGCCAGCATCGCGGCCAAGTCGCTCAAAGAAGCCAGCTACCACCTGCGCCACTCGCGCGACTGGCTGGTGCGCCTGGGCGACGGCACCGCCGAGTCCCACGACCGCGCCCAGGCCGCTTTGGCACATTTGATGCCCTACACGCAGGAGTACTGGACGTTCACAGCTCTCGAAAAAGAAGCAGCTGACGCGGGTGTGGCCATCGACGGCACCCAGCTCGCCGCCGACTGGAACGCCCTGGTGGAAGACGCCCTGTCCGAAGCCACCCTGCACCGCCCCGCACCGGGCGGTTATGTCACACAGGGCAAGCTGGGCCACCACTCCGAGCACCTGGGCTTTTTGCTGGCCGAGATGCAGAGCCTGGCCCGCGCCCACCCCGGTGCCGCCTGGTAAGCCCGCCATGAGCCTGTCGCTGGACCAAGTCTGGGCCGTGCTCGACGGCGTGGCCGACCCGGAAATCCCGGTGGTGTCGCTGCGCGAGCTGGGCATCCTGCGCGACGTGCGCCATGGCGCGCAGGGGCTGGAGGTGGTCATCACCCCCACCTACAGCGGCTGCCCTGCCATGACGCAAATGGCCGACGACGTGGTGGCGACCCTGGCCGCCCATGCCGTACCAGCCACCGTGGTGACGCAACTCGCCCCGGCCTGGACCACCGACTGGATCACGCCCGCCGCCCGCGACAAGCTGCGCGCCTACGGCATTGCCCCGCCGCACACCACCCAGGCCGCTTGCGCCGGTGGCGGCCACGGCACGCCCCAAGAACGCGTGCTGAAGTTCATGCCCCGCGCCAGCACCCAGGCCGTGGCCTGCCCGCACTGCGGCTCCACCCACACCCAGGAGTCGTCCCGCTTCGGCTCCACCGCCTGCAAGGCGCTCTACAAATGCCTGAGCTGCCAGGAACCGTTTGACTACTTCAAGCCCTATTGAGCGTTTCCGCACAGCCCCACCGTTTCCCCGATCGGAGAACCCCCCGTGTCCACCCATTTCCATGAACTGTCCGTCAAACGCGTGAGCCCCGAGGCCGCCGGGGCCGTGGCCATCACCTTCGACATCCCCGCCGCGCAGCGCGACACCTTCCGCTTCGAGCCGGGCCAGTACCTCACCCTGCGCGCCCTCATCGGCGGCCAGGACGTGCGGCGCACCTACTCCATCAGCAGCCCGCGCAGCCAGCTCGAACGCCAGGGCGAGCTGGAGGTGGGCATCCGCCCGGTCGAAGGCGGTGTGTTCTCCAACTGGGCGGCCACACAGGTCCGCGCCGGCGACGTGCTGGGCGTCATGCCGCCCGATGGGCGTTTCACCGTCAAGAAAGCCCGCGCCCTCCACCGCGTGGGCTTCGCGGCGGGCTCGGGCATCACCCCCATCCTCAGCATTGCCGCCACCACCCTCGAAGAGCAGCCCGAGAGCAAGTTCACCCTGGTCTACGGCAACCGCCGCATGGCCAGCGTGATGTTCAACGAGGCCCTGCAAGACCTCAAAGACCGCTACGCCCACCGCTTCACCATGGTGCACATCCTCTCGCGCCAGGCGCAGGAAGTGGACCTGCTGGAAGGCCGCATCGACGCCGACAAGGTCAAAGCCCTGGTGGACACCCTGCTGCCCGCCGCCAGCATGGACGAGGTGTTCATCTGCGGCCCTGACGCCATGATCACCACCACCGAAACCGCGCTGACCGCCGTCGGCGTGCCCACCCACCGCATCCACACCGAGCGCTTCACCACCAGCGCGCAACAGGCCTCCAAAGTGCAGGCCGACAGCGACGCCAAGGCCAGCGCCGTGCCCACGGGCAAACTGCTGCAGCTGCAGTTGCTGCTCGACGGCAAACTGCACGACCTGACCGTCAGCGCCGACGAATACCTGCTGGACGCGGCCCTCAACGCCGGACTGGACCTGCCTTACTCCTGCAAAGGCGGGGTTTGCAGCACCTGCCGCTGCAAAGTGACGGAAGGATCTGTCACCATGGACAAAAATTTCACCCTGGAAGCCGCCGAAGTCGAAAAAGGCTTTGTGCTCAGCTGCCAGGCCCGGGCCACCACGCCCCGGGTTGTCCTGACCTATGACGAACGCTGACACCCCCTTCACCCCCTCACCCCAGGCCGCCTGCCCCGCCGTGTGCGCCGGCTGCCACCCCGGGCAACGCGCCCAGGGGCAAGCCAGCTGCGCCACCAGCGCCCGGCTGGACGCCTTTCGCAGCCAGAGCCGAGGCCAGGCGGGCTCGGTCATCGTCACCGTGTTCGGCGACGGCGTGCTGCCCCGGGGCGGCCGCATCTGGCTGGGCAGCCTCATCGAGCTGCTCGCGCCGCTGGACATCAACGACCGGCTGGTGCGCACCAGCGTGTTCCGCCTGACGCAGGACGACTGGCTGGAAGCCGTGGTCCACGGCCGCCGCTCCGACTACCGGCTCACCCCCGCCGGTCGGCGGCGGTTCACCGAGGCCTCGCGCCAGATTTACGCCGCCGCGTCGCCCCCCTGGGACCAGCGCTGGCGGCTCATCACCGTCACCGGCAACCTGGACGCCGCCGAGCGCGAGCGCCTGCGCCGCGCCCTGTTCTGGCACGGCTTTGGCGACATGGGCAACGACTGCTTCGTCCACCCCAGCGCCGACCTGGAGGCCGTGTTCGAAGCCCTGGACGGCGAGGGCCTGGACGGCACCCTGCTGAAGCTGCTGCCCCTGGTGGCCGCCAACCCGCGCCTGCCCGTGTCGGGCAACGACGCCGACTTGGTGCGCCGCGCCTGGAACCTGGAGCGCCTGGCGCAGGACTACGCGGCGTTCGGGGACGCCTACCGCCCCATCCTGCAGCAGTGGCAGGCCAGCGGCGGCGCCCCCTCGCCCATGGGCGACGACTGCGCGTTTCTCATCCGCACCCTGCTCGTCCACGACTACCGCCGCCTGCTGCTGCGCGACCCGCAACTGCCCGGCGTGCTGCTGCCCGCCGACTGGCCCGGCCACGACGCCCGCACCCTGTGCCGCCAGCTCTACCAGCAGCTGCTGGCCCCGTCCGAACGCCACCTGGACCGCCACCTGAAGCTGGCCAGCGGCGAAGTGCCCACCGCCACCGCCCTGTTGGGCGAACGCTTCGGCCTGTCCGACCCGCTGCGGGTGTGGGCGGGGTGAGGTCAGGCCGCTTCCAGCGCCTTGCGCAGGCGTGCGGTGGCCGCGCTCACGGCTGACTCGAACTCGTGCCAGCGGGTGGTGCCCGCGCGCTTCATCTCGTCGATGCTGTCCTGGGCGCTTTTCAGGTCTTTCTGCAACTGGTCGATGTCGCGGTTCATGGCGGCCTTGGCATCGGCGGCGGCATCGGTGCTGCGCTGCTGAAGCTCCACCACCTTGGCCCGGGCCCGGGCCATGTCCCGTTCGGCCTCTGCCATGAAGCGGTCTCGGCGGTCGGTGTCGCTGGCGTAGTTGAACGTGGGCATGGACTGGATGGTGCCCTTCGTGGCCCCCGGCATGAGCAGCTTGCCACCCTTGTCCTGGATCTGCCGAACCGGGATGGCCACGTCGTGTCGGCCAATGCCGATGAAGCCCCCCGCCCCCACGATGACGTAGGACACGTTGCGCTCGGGGTCGATGATGAGGTCCATCACCTTGCCCACCTTGTCGCCCGCGTCGTTGTAAACGGTTTTGCCCAGCAGGTTCTTCTTCACGCTCCAGCCCATGGCCACCTGGGTGGCTTCGGTGACGGTGATGCCCACCGTGGTGGAGCCCGCCACCTGGGACTGGGCAGGGCCGCCTGCGGCAAGACAGGCAGCGGCCAGCAAAGTGGCAACGAGAGCGGTGTGTTTCATGAATGGCTTTCTTGAGCGGTGACACAGAACCCGGCAGCACGGGTGGCCGGGAGGGTGTTCGGACCTTAGGCGTTGCCTTTCGCCCGGTCTGTGCACTGGCGCACACGGGCCGTCAGCCGGGTGCAGGCACCGGGGCTTCCAGCCAGCGTTTGCGCAGAGGCTGCGCCGCTTCCAGCACCAGCCACACCACCAGGGCCACCGCCAGCGCCAGGCCCAGCAGGCCTGGGGTGAGGGCCTCGAAGTGAAACAGCGTGCGCAGCCAAGGCACCCAAAGCACCAGCGCCAGCAGGGCGGCCGTGGCCGCCACCACCCGCCACAAGGCGGGGTTGGGGCGGCGCAGGACCGCCCACAGGTGACCGGACAACGAACGGTTGGCCACGATCAGCCCTACGCTGCACGCCACCAGCGCCGTGAAGGTGGTGGCACGGGCCTGGGCTTCGGCCACCCCCTGGTCCAGCAACCACCCCAACAGACCCGCCGTGGCCAGCAGCACCAGCCCCCCTTGCATCAGGCTGCTGGCCACCAGCGCCCACGAAAACAGCGGGGCCGCCGCCTGGCGCGGGGGCCGACGCATCAGGTTGCCCTCTTCGGGCTCGGACTCGAACACGATGGAGCACACCGGGTCGATCAGCAACTCCAGAAACGCAATGTGCACCGGCGTGAACACCAGCGGCCACCCCAGCATCAGCGGCAGCAACGACAGGCCCGCTATGGGCACGTGCACCGCAAACACAAACGCCATGGCCTTGAGCAGGTTGTCGTAAATGCGCCGCCCCAGCCTGACCGCGCCCACGATGGAGCCAAAGTCGTCGTCCAGCAGCACCAGTGACGCGGCCTCGCGCGCCACGTCGGTGCCGCGCTGGCCCATGGCCACGCCGATGTGCGCGGCCTTGAGCGAGGGGGCGTCGTTCACGCCATCGCCCGTCATGGCCACCACCTGGCCATTGGCCTTGAGCGCTTCGACGATGCGCAGTTTCTGCTCGGGCAGCACGCGGGCAAACACGTGGGTGGCGGCCACGCACAGGCGCAGGGCGTCGTCGTCCAGGGCCAACAGGTCGGCCCCCGTGCGCGTGGACCCGGTGGTGTCGATGCCCGCCTGCCGGGCCACCGCCTGCGCGGTGGCCGGGTGGTCTCCCGTGATCATCACCACCCGGATGCCCGCCTCCCGGCACTCACGCACCGCAGCGGGCACGCCCGAGCGCAGAGGGTCTGCCAGGCCGACCAGCCCCATCAGCCGCATGGCGCTGGCCGGTGCGGCGGGATCGGCCCAAAGTGGCGGCAAACCGACGGGCAAAGCCAGGCGGCCCCGGGCCACCGCCAGCACCCGCAGCCCGCGCCCGGCCATCTGCTCGGCGGCCCGGGCAACCGCCTGTGCCTGCGCGGCGTCCAGGAGGCACAGGGCCACCACCGACTCGTGAGCCCCTTTCACGGCCACATGCCCCTCGCCCTGGCCTGATCCGTCGGCCTGCCACACATGGGTCATGACGCGCCGCTGCGGGTCCAACCCGAAGTCGTGCACCAGCACCCAGCCGCTGTGCTGCCGTTCGGCGCTCAGGCTGACACGGCCCAGGGCCAGAAAGGCTTTGTCCATGGCGTCGAAGGGTTCGCGCTCGCTGGCCAGCATGCCCGACGCCAGCAACCCGTGAAACGCCTCGGGCAGCGGGGCAGGTGTGTGGCCTTCGCCCGCCTGCCACACCGCCATCGGTTCGCCGCTGCCCCCCGCTCCGGCCAACGCCAGCTCGGCAATGGCCATGCGGTTTTGCGTGAGGGTGCCGGTTTTGTCGGTGCACAGCACGGTGGCCGCGCCCAGCGCCTCGATGGTGGCGGCCCGCCGGGTCAGCACCTGCTGTTTGGACAATCGCCACGCCCCCATGGCCATGAACACGGTGAGGATGAGCAAAAACTCCTCGGGCAGCATGCTCATGGCCAGTGTGATGCCCGCCAGCAGCCCGCCCGTCCAGTCGCTGCGCAGCACGCCGTACAGCACCACCACCAGCACGCTCAGGCTCAGCCCCACCACCGAAAACCACTTCACCAGCCGGCGCGTCTGCAGCACCAGTGGCGTGGGCGGGCTGGTGATGTCACCCAGCGCCCGGCCAATGCGGCCCATCTCGGTCTGCCCGCCGGTGGCCAGGACCTGGGCCAGACCGTGGCCACTCACCAGCAACGTGCCCGCGTACACCAGCGGCTGGCGGTCGCCGCCGGGCGGCAAGGTGTTGGGCTGGCCTGCGGGCCGGCGGGCGTTGGCAGCGGCGGCGGCCAGGGCGGCGGCCCGGTCGGCGGGAGCGGCCACGGTCTTGTCCACTGCGGCGGCCTCGCCGGTCAGCAGCGATTCGTCTGCGCTTAGGTCGTTGGCGCTTTGCAGCCAGGCGTCGGCGGCCACACGGTCGCCCTCGGCCAGCACCAGCAGGTCGCCACACACCACCTCGTGCCCCGCCACGCGCACGCGCTCGCCCCCGCGCACCACCACCGCTCGGGGGCTGGCCAGCCGTCGCAGCGCCTGCAAGGCCTGCTCGGTGCGCTGGCCCTGCACCACGGTGATGCCCACCGTCACCCCCACAAACCCCAGCAGCATCAGCGCCTCGCCCGTGCTGCCCAGCAGCAGGTACAGCAGACCGGCGGCCACCAGCATCTGGAACATCGGCTCCCTGGCCACCTCCAGTGCCATGCGCCACGCGGTGCGGGGCGCGGCGGTGTCGAGCCGGTTGGGACCGTCCTGCGCGAGCCGGGCGGCGGCTTCGCTGGGGCTGAGACCGGACGAAGGGGTGTCGTGTTGGGGAGAGAAAGACATGGCGCATTGGGACAGCGCCCGCCCCTGGCCGCTGTGCGGTACAGCACAGACGACCCCGCCTGCGGCCTGCACAGTGCGCCCCATGCTGTGGCTTGAAACGACCGTGTGTGCTTCCCTCCCCGTCGGCCCCAGGCCGCTGGGGGGCCTTGGGCGCACCGGCTGGCTGGCCCTGGTCTGCGTGCTGGGGGGCTGCGCGCTGCCCACCGGCCCGGCCGAGGAGCCCTTGGGCTTCAAAGTGCCCTTGACCTGGTCTGCCCAAGACCCCCTGGCCACTGCCCCCGCCCCACTGGCCCGCTGGTGGCAGCGGTTTGACGACCCGCTGCTGAACGCGCTGGTGGCCCAGGCCCTGCAGGCCAACACCCGTGTGGCCGGCGCCCAGGCCGCCGTGCAGCAAGCCCAGGCCCTGCGCGATGCGGCTGCAGCGGCCCTGTCGCCCACGCTGGGAGCGACGGCCTCGGCCCAGCGCAGCGAGGCCGGCAGCGGCAGCACCGGCACGGGCGGCAACAACTACGCCACCGGGCTGACCGCCCAGTGGCTGCCCGATTTGTCGGGCGGCTCCCGCCTGGCCCTGGCCGCCGCCGACGCCACCGCCCTGGCCAGTGCCGCCACGCTGGGCGACGTGCAAGGGACCGTGGCAGCCGAAGTGGCGCTGACCTACCTCACCCTGCGCAGCAGCCAGGTGCGCCTGGCCCTGGCACGCGCCAGCCTGGACCACCAACTGGAAACGCTGCAAATCACCCGCTGGCGACACCAGGCCGGGCTGCTGACGGTGCTCGACACCCAGCAAGCGCGGGCCGCCGCCGAGCAGACCCGAGCCTTGCTGCCCCCGTTGCAAACCAGCGTTCGCCAGGCTGGAAACGCCCTGGCGGCGCTGATGGGGAATACTGAAAATCCAGAGCTTAAAAATCAATACAGTCAAGCGTCTGATGCCATTTTTTCTTCAAAATTTCTGCCGCAAGCCAACGCCACAGACACCCTGGCCCTTCCCGCCCGGACCCTGCTGCAACGCCCCAGCGTGGTGGCCGCCCGCCACCAGGTGGACGCGGCCCGCGCCCGGTACGAACAAGCCAGCGTGGCAGGCTTGCCCAGCGTGAAGCTCAGCGGCTCGCTGGGCTTGAGCGCGGCCACGCTGGGCTCGCTGGGCAGCGGTGCCGCCGTGCTGCGGGCGGTGCTGGCCAGCATCAACCTGCCGCTGCTGGACGGCGGCGCCATCAGCGCCCAGGCACGTGCCCAGCGCGCCGCGTGGCAGCAAGCGCACCAGAACCACAAAGCCGCCGTGCTGACCACGCTGCAAGAGGTGGAAGACCAACTGGCCGCCCTGCAAGGCGACCGCGAGCGCCTGAGCCACCTGAGCGCCGCCGCAGACGCCGCCGCCCAAGCCGCCACCCTGGCCCGCCAGCGCTACGACAGCGGCCTGACCGACTTTCAAACCGTGCTCGAAACCCAGCGCAACCGCCTGACCAC
>Ga0075012_10002125_pt1 | contig 19614 bp, 16 predicted proteins | sample All_14_2_FD_71474 | JGI IMG/M metagenome (GOLD analysis project Ga0075012, IMG submission 71474) | Freshwater microbial communities in response to fracking from Pennsylvania, USA - Allegheny Zone_MetaG_DW_15 | ecosystem: Environmental > Aquatic > Deep subsurface > Groundwater > Drilled... | reverse complement strand
GAGTTATATATGTTATTTAGACCCAACTAAAAATTGAATCTATTCGTTCGAGTATTATATTGAAAGAACTACTTGTCATATCGTCACTTCTCATTTTTTTGTCTTCTTGCCACAAAGAGGATCCAGCTCCAACGTATGATCAAAACAATTCAGGGATAAATAGCCATTATGCTTATTTCAAAGGTGTCATTACTGATTCAATAACGGGAATACCAATCACAGGCTATAAATTAGAAGTTAGTGGTCCGAATGCGGCCAGAGATACTCTTATTGATGGTAATTATTCCTTATATGCATTTTGGTTTGAAGGAAAATACAGTTTTCCAAAGCCCACAAATCTTAACGTATTTGTGTTGAATTCAAATGATAGTATCGTCAAAACACTTCATGTAGATGGTAATATATTAATTGAAGACGAAACTGAAATTATTGATTTTCAAGTCAATCTTTAAGATTGAATTTATTACCTTCATTTTCCCCCTTGATAAATTTAGATTTTTAAACTACCTTGAGGTTTAAAACTGAAAAACTCATCATCTCCTTTTGACATAAAAACAATCAAATGAAGCAAATTAAACTACTTACCATCTTCTCAATTTTTATTCTCTTCGCTTGCACGACCGCAGTTAAAACAGCTGTTGAGGAGGGAAAACAAGTTCCCGCATCGAGCAATACAGATGAGGAAAACTTATTAAAATTGACCCGAAATCTTTACGATTGGCATGAAACTAAAAGCTCAAAGAGCGATTTCGAACCAATTAGTGATGAACAGGACAGCGCATACATTGGACTTGATCTTGAAAAACACAAAAAACGTCTCACTGAACTGAAAAAAACGGGATTCTTTGCTGAAGATTTCCTTAAAAATTACGACAAAATAGCCTTATCGATTGATGCCGATTTGAAAAATAAAAAAATGGAATGGTTAGTAGGTGATATGCCACCCTTTGGTATTGATGCCAATCCATGGTGCAATTGCCAGGACAACCCAGATAATTATTGGAAAACATTGACAATTAAAGATCTTGAGCTTAATAACAATGTGGCAACATTTAACTGGACTTGGGGAAGTGATTTTAACTACACGATTAAAGCAATAAAGACTGGTGATAAATGGAAGATCACCTATTTACAAGGGTTTAATTTTAGCTAGTTACATGGATTGCTGATTCATAAATTAATTGAAACAATTATATTTATAAATTAATTATCGTTCAAACCAAGCTGTGATGTTGAATAAAAAAATACCTTTTACCATTCTTCTTTCTGTCATTGCGATTGCCTATTCCTGTAAAAAAGACAAAACGGAGGAAGTTCCGATTTCCACTTTATCGTATGAGATTGATGGTGTTCCTGTAAATTTATCCAGTCAAACTGATTTGACTTTTAATTTTGCAGGAGCAATTCAAACCGTTGGAGAGGAAACACCTACATCGATTTTGAATTTAAATTCTCCTGCTTTAGACATTACCGTTCGTGATCATGGGACTGTAATACAACCTGGAACCTATTCAGGTAAAACGTATTATAGCAGCGGATTTACAAAAGAAGTTTCGTTTGACTATATACATTCTAACGATACGTTGTATCAATCTTCCTTTATTAATCCTATAACATCTGTCACGATCACAAAAATCAGCAGAAACGGAGTATTTGGAACTTTTAGTGGAGAAGTATTAAAGCCTAGTAGCATGGATACCTTGCATATCACCAATGGATCATTTGCAATTTATAATTATCAATGATTTACATGTTCATTGCAAACAAATTCTAGACTTATTTCGGCTTCTTCGCTAAACTTATCTTATAATTTTCCAAGTCACCTGACATTCGCACATAAACTAATTTACTATTCTCACCTCTGTATTGAATTTCTTCTGGACTTGATTCATCCCCTTTCGATCGCTTGAATAGCTTTTTACCTGCTGCTTGAGAGACCATTTTCCATGGTACACCTATTAGGTAATCCATGTCCATTTTATCTGAAATTTTCTGACTTCCATGTATTTCCATGAAACCTAAATTGGAATTTATTGTCATCGCTGGAATTTCAATCACGCTCTTTTTGATTGTTAACGTGTTCTTTAAGGTGTCAAATACCACACTTTTCAACTTACTATCCTCAAAATAATCACTTAACGCTAAGATTGGTCCATAGTTTTCAAGTCGACCGTTCAAAACTACCATATCGATGATGATTTCAGAATCATCAATTTTCGGAACCAAATCAGCATGTAAATGAATTTTTCCCGTAATTCTACCTGAGAATTTTCCATGTAGATTTTCCGAAACCAAGTGGTCCTGACCAAAATTATCAAACTTCACCATCAGCTTATCCAAATCAACACCTTTCACTTTTATATCAGGTTTGAAATAAATATGTTTTTTATCTTTTCCACTAAGATATCCAGCAATATCCATGTGTCCACCAGCTGCATCAAACGCCAATTTGTTGATATGAATTACGTGATGTCCTTCGCTCTGAATGTCAGCTTTGAGATGTTGTAACTTGTATTTGTGATAGTTTAATTGACCAATGTCTGTTGTGACATGCATTAGTGGAAAATCGAAATCGTAGATGCTAAAAACCTCATCGTGATTCACCTTTGAAGAACTCTTCCCTGCTGTTGCTGGTGGACTTTGATAGTTCATTAATTCATCAACATCTAAGCGGCTTCCGGTTAAATGAATAAAATTTGATTTTGCTGATTTTGATTTTGACAAGTTGTAATTCATGTCTAAACTAAAGCTAGAATGCCCCATCTTACCTTGAAACTGATTGACAGTCAAAAACTCATTCTCCAAGTGCACTCGTCCCTTAAATTGTTCAAATTTTAAGGGGTGAATCTTCATTTTACCTTCAAACTGCGTCAATTGAAAATCGGTTGATTTCAACGCTCCATCAAAATGCAAATCTGTTACACCATGTAATCTAAGATTACTTATCTCCTCATGACGATAATCTTCAGGTACGAATCGACTCCCTCCATAAGTGAATACATTGTCAAACTGCAATAATTTCGAAGTCAAATCGAATTCTACTCTTGTGTCACCATTAATTTTTTCATCAAACCAAATGTTATAATTGTCTAATTTTCCTGAAAAGTGAAAATCTGAATTATCAATCATTCCAGAAAAATCCATTACGCGAAAATCATTGTCATCTACGAATAAATCTGCATGAAAATCGTGCAATTCATGCGGATAATGTTTCATTTGAGCATGTAAATCCTCAATGAAAAACTCTCCTTTTGGTAAGGTTTTCGATTCTGTAATTGCTTTTGCAGAACTTAAAAATTTCAAGCTAAGTCTTAAGTCCTCAATTTGTTCATCAACAGGTTTTGCATTCTTATCACCAGAAGTCAATTCTTTGACATCTAAAAAGTTGGAATTAATTTTCAAATCTGTAGTGACCAGTTCAGAACTGTGATGAATGATCGCGGGCAAATCGCTCACTGAACCTGTTATGCTTAAATCCGATCTACCCATCTTCATGTTGAACTGTTCAATTTTCGCCTCGTGACCAACCATTGTAGCTTTCATGTCGAGGTTGTCAAGTGCCAAATGATAACTAGGCGTTTTAAATTTCAACTTTCGAATTTCCAATTTACTATAATAGGATTCATTGAGTCGTTCAATGCTTTTTTCAGGATTATTCAAATCAATAATGTCATGGAAATTCATGGTTAAAATAACCCTTCCCGACAATCCTTTTAGCTCTTTCGTATTTACAAATTTAGATAGGAAATCGAGATCAAAATCTGAAACTAAGTTCATATCAATATCTGGTGAATTGAAATTGACAACAGACAGTTTACCTTTAAAAGTGCCTGCTTCTGGTTTCGCGCTGAAATTCTCCAATTCGAATCGCATCGTCGATAAATCGCGTTTGCTTCCGTTGGTAAAACTTCCTTTAAATCCTATTTTTTCCAATCGTTTCTTTGATTCAAGATTATTGAAATAACCATTCTCACAACCAAATTTTGCATTAATAGTTGGTTGCTGACCATTCAATGTTTTTCCTTTGATTCGTGCGTCAAAGAATATTGAACCTTGGTTATCAAATTCTTTTAAGGTTTCTGCCAAATCTTCTGGTAGCATTGCCAAATACAAGTCGAAATTCTGCTTTTTACCATTGAAATGAAGGTCAACATTTGCCTCGTTTTTAAAGTCAACAGATCCTCCAAACTGAAATGAAGCACCTTCGAGTAATACTTCTGTTTCAGTGATTGAAAGTACTTGTGTAAGTTGATTCAAATCCAGTTCTGTATCCGCTTCAAAATGCTTGTGCTTAATAAAGGTTGTGTCGCCGTTTTGTATAACACTTAATTCAAACTTTGAATCAAGACCTATCGATAAGTGCTTGTCGGTTGTTTTAAAAGATGATGTTGTTTTAGTGATATAGGCATCAATCATCAAACCATTGGTTTCATTCAGTTTCGACAGATCAATTTTATCAAGCTTGATTGACTTCAAATCTAAATGAAACTCTTCTTCAACCTTTTCAGCTGGCAAATTTGTTTCAAAAGCTTTTGCAACATTCAAAGTACCATCCTTATGCTGCACTACCCGAATGTCACCATTCGATAAACGAATGGATTTAACATCATACTTACCAGTGATGAGACCTTTAATATCAAAACCTACATAAGTATCATTGATATGTACAATCCGCTTTTTAAGTTCAAAGTCATCTTCCTCAAAAATTTCTAAATCCTCAATATCAATTGAAATATAGGGGAAATTAGCAAAAGGTGCTACGTGACTTCCTTTGATTCGAATGGCGCCTTTGAAATCTTTATTGGCCGTCTCGATTATATTTTTGACAATTGCATCCTGTTTTGCGTAAACTATTAGCACTACTGTGAAAAATAAAACAATTGGAGTTAATATGGAAATCAAGACAAATCGCTTCCAAAATTTTTTTCGTTTTAAAAATGCTAAAGTCAAGGCCATTCAATAATATAAGTTCTAAAAATACACCAAAAAAAATGAGGAGCAAAATGAATTTATATCTTTACAAAACTTGCTTTCCACTTCATAATTTTCATATGAGTCTATTTTTAGTTATTATTCTTTCTTTAGTTGGAATTATTTTTTTAGCCTTAATCATAGGTCTTTTTAAACGAAAGGATTACAATATAATTCGTGAAATACACATTGATACTCCTTCTCAAGTGGTATTCGATTATGTCAAAATGCTTAAAAATCAAGACAATTTTAATAAATGGGTCATGGTCGAACCCGAAATGAAAAAAGAATTCAAGGGAACAGATGGAACAGTAGGATTCATCTATGCTTGGAATGGAAAGAAAGCCGGAGCAGGTGAACTAGAAATCAAACAGTTGGTTGAAGGCAAAAGCATTGAAACAGAAATCCGTTTTATTCGGCCTTTCGTTGCTATTGCAGAAGTAAAAATGACGACTGAAGAACTTTCTGAGAATCAAACAAAAATTACGTGGAGTAATAAAAGCAACATGAAATACCCATTGAATCTATTGTTGCCATTAGCTGAAAAAATCCTTGCCAGAGATATGGACACTAGTTTGGGAATGCTGAAAAACATTCTTGAAAAGTAGAAAGTTGCTTATTATTTTCTTGAAATTTTCCCTTCCTATTTCTTTAATCCTCCTGCTCGTCGTATTTTTGCACCATGAAGAAGAAAGTCGAAATACTCGCACCCGCAAAAAACCTCTTGCAAGGAATGGCAGCCATCAACGCTGGTGCCGATGCAGTATACATTGGTGCCCATTTATTTGGAGCACGCAGCAATGCGACTAATTCTGTGGGTGATATTGCCGAATTGGTTCAATATGCCCATTTATTTAAAGCAAAAGTTTTTGTGGTAGTTAATACCATACTTTACGACAATGAGATTGAAGCTTGCCAGAAATTAATTCATGAATTGTACCATATCGGTGTAGACGCCTTGATTGTTCAAGATATGGCCATCATGGAAATGGACCTTCCTCCTATCGTCATTCACGCCAGTACACAAGCCAATAATCGTACACCTGAACACGTTAAATTCTTAGCTGATGCAGGTATGAAACGTGCAGTTTTAGCGCGTGAATTAAACTTGGATCAAATTCGCGCCATTCATTCAGCAACAGATATCGAACTCGAATTTTTTGTTTCCGGTGCTTTGTGTGTTTCCTTCAGTGGAAATTGCTACATGAGTGTTGCCAATGGTGAACGAAGTGCCAATCGCGGTTCATGTGCGCAAAATTGTCGCCTTCCCTACAATTTAATTGATGGAAACGGAACAACTTTATTAACTGAATCTCACTTATTGTCAATCAAAGATTTGGACTTAAGTAATCAGTTACCTCAACTCATTGAGGCGGGAATAACCTCATTTAAAATTGAAGGTCGTTTAAAAGATTTAGTCTATGTAAAAAACAATGTTTCCCATTTACGCAAGCGTTTAGATGCTTTTTTAGAGGGAAATGAACACTTTGAAAAAGCATCATCGGGTCGTACTATTTACAATTTCGATTCACAGATGGACAAAAGTTTCAATCGCGGTTATACCGATTATTTTGTCAATCAGCGTAAATCGAAAATCGGTTCGTGGGAAACACCCAAATCGCAAGGTGAGTACATCGGAAAACTACTCGGTACAGAAGTAAACGGTTATCGCATCGAAAATAGTGAGCTCCTCAACAATGGTGATGGATTGTATTTTGTGAACGAAGAAGGACATGCAGATGGAGATCGCGTAAACATCATCATCAACGGATTAGTGATACCAAACAACTTTAGAGTTTTACCTATCGGTACTGAAATATACAGAAACCACGACGCTGCATTTACGAAATTGGTGGAGCGCGAAGATGCTGTCATTCGTAAAATTGGAGTAAACCTTCAATTTACCGAAACGACTGAAGGATTTCTTTTAACAGCAATTGATGAAGATGGTCACACCAGTCAAATTGAACTGAAAACAACGAAAGAATTAACCAAAAATGGTGAATCAATCGAGGAAAATATAGCTAAAAATTTAGCGAAGACAGGAAATACTCCTTTTGTGGTTGACGAATTGAACATCAAGTTCTCACAAGCATGGTTCTTACCTATTTCGAAAGTCAATGAGGTTCGCCGTGAAGTTTTAGAGCAATTGATGGATGTTCGAGTAAAAGAATATCACCGTGAGGAAAGTCAAATCGTTAAAACAGACCATCCTTATCCTGAAGAAAACCTTGATTTCACGTACAATGTCTCCAACAAAATGGCGCGTCAATTTTACCACCGCCATGGCGTAAAAGAAATTGAGAAAGCATTCGAATTGCAATGGGATCCTGGTAAGTCACGCGTTATGACAACCAAATATTGTGTGAAATACGAATTAGGCAAATGTCCAATTTACCAGCGTGACACAATGGGCGAAAAAGTCAAAGAACCACTCGTTCTAAAGCAAGGTGAAATTGAATACAAACTTAAATTCAATTGCAAACCATGTGAAATGGAGATTTGGGAAAAGGATGCTGAATTTGAAATTGAAGAAGAAGGTATTTGGGATGAACGTTAAGCTTTATTAACACTCCTTTCAAGCAGCAATTTCAATAAATAGGCCTTACCTTTGTTCCATGTCAGAAACACCAAAAAAACAAGCTTTTGTGCTTCGCGTACTTCAAGAGAAGTGTCCTAAATGCGGAGAGGGGCATGTTTTTGTTCAAAACTCAAGTTTCTTCAGTTTGCCCGTTATGAACGACCATTGTGAAAAATGTTCGTATCGTTTTGATCGTGAACCGGGTTACTTTTTAGGCGCAATGTATTTGAGTTATGGCTTTGCTGCATTGCAAGGTATCATTACATTTTTTCTTGCCTTGTTTTTATTTCCTGAACTACCCACTTTCTGGTCGATTTTTCTGGTTCTTATCGTCATTTTAATATGTGGCCGGAAGAATTACAAATTGTCGCGGGTGCTGTATATTCATATCTTCCCTTGGTAAGTAAGGGCTAGAAAATAATTTCATCATATGTCTTTCAACATCGTTTTAATCGAACCTGAAATACCTAATAACACAGGCAATATTGGTCGATTAACTTTAGCATCTGGATCAACCCTACACCTCGTAAAGCCTTACGGATTTGAAATAACCGATGCACGTTTAAAGCGAGCTGGACTCGATTATTGGCAACATATTGATTTAATTGAATATGATTCAGTTGAAGATTTCTTCGAAAAACACTCTGACAAGGAATTCGCATTGTTTTCTAGTCATGGTACAAAAAGCTTTTGGGATATTCCGTACACAGAGAACATGTTTCTAGTTTTTGGAAAAGAGTCAGTTGGTCTAGCTTCAGAAATAACCGACTTATTTCAGGACAAGCTTTATAAAATTCCATTATTGAGTGATAAAATCAGAAGTTTGAATTTAGGAAATTCTGTGGGAATTGCTGTATATGAGGGTTTGAGGCAATTGAATTCTCGGCGTTAGATATCGAAATAAACAATTAATTTGCGGATAATCAGTTAATTATTTACATTAGTTAACTGAAAACGACTTTTATGGAATCGAGACCGATTGACCTGTTAAAGGAAATTAATGCCATTTCCAAAATTCACACGTTACAACGAAATGATATTGATGCAATCATGCGCGAATTTGCTCAGCGTATTCTTGCTACTTTTCGAATCGAACGTATGAGTGTTTGGATTTTAAATTCCACAAAAGATCAACTCGTTTCTATGGGTGAGTTTGATATGAGAGATCAAAGCTTCAAAAAGAACAACGTACTAGAAAAAAATAAATTCCCAACTTACTTTGAAGCCATTCAAAACAATGAGATCCTTTTGATTGAAAATATGCTGTTTCATGCAACTACAATTGAGTTGTTAGAGGAATATACTAAACCAAACAATGTGCTTTCTTTAATGGATATTCCTTTGCGAATTGAAGGAGAATTAATTGGTGTCATGTGCTTTGAAAAAACAGGAGCGATTGAGCGTGTATTCTCTTCCGATGAACAAACTTTTGCAATGAGCCTAGCCATCGTTTTTGCCTCAACTTTAGAAGCGCGACAAAGAAGAGCAATTCAACATCAATTGCAAGAAGAATTAAAAGAAAAAGAAATTCTAATTAAAGAAATTCATCACCGTGTAAAAAATAACCTTGCCGTCGTGTCTAGTTTGATGAGCTTACAAGCCAATAAAACAAAAGATGAATTTCATTACTCTCTTTTTGATGAAAGTCGCAATAAAATAAATGCTATTTCAGAACTACATTCCAATGTTTATCAAACAGAATCAATTTCCTCTCTGAGTATATATGATTATATCACCAAACTAATAAATAATTTGCGTGAATTTTATGCTCATTCAAATAAACAGATTGAACTTGTAGCTGAGATTGAAAAAATCTCTATCCCAATGGACAAAGCTCTTCCATTAGCACTAATCATAAATGAATTAGTGACTAATGCTTTCAAGCATGCATTCAATGATGCTGTTGAAGGAAGAATAAATGTTAAAATTAACGCGAACGGCAAGGAATTTCAGCTCATAGTTAATGATATTGGGGCAGGGCTCGAGCATGATACTAATTATTCGAATTCACTCGGACTTGAAATTGTAAAAGATTTGGTTGAACAATTAAATGGTAGCTACTCATTTAATAATTCGAATGGTCTTCACTTCGAAATGACTTTTCCTTCAGAAGCCTAACATTTTACATTTCTAAGGCCAAATACTTTGCCGTATAGGACTTGTCTTTTGCTTTTTTAACCACTTGCTCTGGAGTTCCTTGCGCAATAATCATCCCGCCACCTTTTCCACCTTCTGGACCTACATCAATAAGGTAATCGGCCACCTTGACGATATCTAAGTTGTGTTCAATCACCAAAACGGTATTTCCTTCATCTGCTAATCGTTGTAATACTCCTAAAAGCATACGAATATCCTCAAAATGCAAACCAGTAGAGGGCTCATCTAAGATGTAAAAGGTATTTCCCGTACTTTTCTTCGCTAATTCAGCTGACAACTTAATACGCTGAGCTTCACCACCAGAAAGGGTGGTTGACGGTTGACCCAATTTAACATACCCAAGTCCAACACTTAGCAAAGTTGCTAACGGTCGATGAATTTTTGGAATCGCTTCGAAGAAAGGAGTTGCAGCTTCAATGGTCATATCTAAAACATCAGCTATTGATTTCCCTTTAAATCGAACTTCAAGCGTTTCTCGGTTATACCTTTTTCCGTTGCACGTTTCACATTCAACGTAAACATCAGGGAGAAAATTCATTTCAATCACCTTCATTCCTCCTCCACTGCATGTTTCACAGCGTCCACCTGATACGTTGAAAGAAAAACGACCTGCTTTATACCCCCGAATCTGTGCCTCAGGCATTCCGGCAAATAACGAACGTATTTCATCAAACACCTTTGTATAGGTTGCAGGATTTGAACGCGGTGTTCTACCGATTGGACTTTGATCGATTTCTATAACCTTATCCAAATGCTCTAAACCATCAATTGATTTGTAAGGAAGTGGTTTTCGAACACCGTTGTAAATATGCGCTAAAAGAATTGGGTACAAGGTCTGGTTTATCAAAGATGATTTACCACTACCAGAAACACCTGTAATACAACAAAATGTACCCAAGGGAATTTTTAAATCTACATTCTTTAAATTATGTCCTGTTGCTCCCTTCAAGGTCAAAAACTTCCCATTTCCTTTTCGGCGCTTTTGTGGGATTTCAATTTTTAATTCTCCCGTTAAATATTTGGTCGTAAGTGAATCAACCGTATTCAATTCTGAAATTGGTGCGGCGTTAATGATTTGTCCGCCATGAATTCCAGCACCTGGACCAATATCCACCACAAAATCAGCAGCCTCAATCATTTCCTTGTCGTGTTCAACGACAATTACCGAATTCCCAGCATCTCTCAAACGCTTTAATGAATTAATCAAACGCGTATTATCACGTTGATGTAAACCAATAGAAGGTTCATCCAAGACATAGAGTACATTCATTAATTCTGAGCCAATCTGAGTTGCCAATCGAATACGTTGTGCCTCTCCACCCGAAAGCGTTTTAGCAGACCGGTGTAAGGTCAAATAATCCAATCCGACTTCTAAAATAAAATTTAGGCGCGTATTGATTTCCTTTAAAATCTCTGTACCAATTATGAGCTGATCATTCGAGAGTTTAGCCTCCAATTGCTTAAACCATGCGCCCAATTCAATCAAATCCATTTGCGCTAAATCGCCAATATGCTTGTTGTCCAATTTAAAGAAATGGGCTTCTTTTTTTAAACGTGTTCCTTCACAACTTGGACAAATTTTCTTATTCATGAAACTTAAAGCCCAACGTTGAATTGCTGCTGAACTTTCCTCTGAGTGACGAGATACAAAATTGATAATTCCTTCAAACGTAACAGTTGTACTTTTGTTAGAACGTTCAATGTCCTCATTCCCATAAAGCAAAACATTCATTACTTCTTCAGGAATCTCCTCTAAGGGAGTAGAAATTGAATAACCTTCTTGCGTTAAAAAAGTATCCAACTTATCGAAAATCCAAGTACGCTTATAATCACCCAAAGGCGCTAATCCACCTTTTTTAATGGATAATTTAGGGTTCGGAATAATCTTAGTAATATCGGCTTCAGAAACTTCTCCTAAACCACTACAAGTCGGACAAGCACCATATGGTGAATTGAATGAAAACAAACTTGGCTCTGGTTCCGGGTATGAAATTCCAGATGTTGGGCACATCAATGAACGGCTGAAATGGCGCACATTCTCAGTTTTAAAATCCATAACCATCATCGCTTTGTTCCCATGTTTCATGGAAGTTATGACAGAATCGTAAATGCGCTTACGGTCATTTGGATTTATTTGAAGTCGATCAATTACAATATCTATATCATGAATTTTATAACGATCCAGCTTCATGCCTTGTTCAATATCCTTTAGTTCACCATCGACACGTACTTTGGTAAAACCCATTTTTTGGATTTGATCAAATAATTCACGGTAATGACCTTTTCGTCCTTTTATCTTTGGTGCTAAGAAAACAACCCTTTTATCTTTATACTGCTCAATAATCAAATCAACAATCTGATCATCGGAGTACTTAACCATTTCCTCTCCAGTTTCATAGGAATAGGCCACGCTAACACGTGCATATAGTAATCTAAGGAAATCATACACTTCTGTAATTGTCCCAACAGTTGAACGTGGAGACCGAGAAACCGTTTTTTGCTCAATAGAAATAACTGGACTCAAACCGTCAATTTTATCTACATCTGGTCGTTCTAATCCACCTAAAAACTGACGCGCATAGGCAGAAAATGTTTCGATGTAACGACGCTGACCTTCTGCAAAAATGGTATCAAAAGCAAGTGAAGATTTACCACTACCACTCAATCCAGTAAATACAACCAACTTGTTCCGTGGAATCTTTAAATCAATATTCTTCAGATTGTGCTCACGAGCACCGTAAATTTCAATATATCCGTCTTCGTTTTCTGTCATTTTTGGTAGGAAGCATAAGGCTTCAAATTAACGTGTTCTTTTGGTAGTAAAAGTGTAAATTCTTTATTTTTTATTGTCAATTTATTACCTAAAATCCATGGATTTAACTTTCGAACAATTTTATAATTAAATCCTTGGGCAATTGACCACTCAGCTAAGTTTGGGATAGATTCTCTTACAATAACATTTTTCGTCTCTAATGGTTTATATAGTTCTGCTTCTTTAATGAGGTAACCGTATTTTTCGGGATTTTCAAAAATTAATTTAACTGCTAAAATGCGATAAACATATCTTCCTGTTTCACTATTCATATGTGTATCGAAATAATTAGTGGTGTATTGCCAACGCATGTCACTGCGCACGCCACCAATACCTCTATTATATGATGCTGCAGCAAGCACCCAATCTTTCAAGGTATCATTTGCATATTTCAAGTATTCACATGCAGCCTGCGTTGATTTTTCAATGTTTAATCGTTCATCCACTTCAGTATTCATAAGTAAATCATGCTCTTTTGCTGTCCCAGGCATAAATTGCCAAAAACCTTGTGCACCAGCTGGGCTTACTGCTTGAATCAAACCACTTTCAATTACTGCTAAATATTTAAAATCCTCAGGAATTCCATTCTTTTTCAATATTTTTTCCATTTCAGGGAAATAACGACTAGCGCGCTTCATTGCTTGAATGGTCGCACTGTGATAATAGGCATTCACTAACAATTCTTTGTCGAGCCGTTCTATTATATCCTCATCTTGCAAATTGATTTTTTGTTCACAGAATACCATTTCATCCGGTAAAGGAGGTAAAACGAATGGATCATTAGATGCGTCGTTGTTTTTAGCAACAATTTTCTGTTGATTTTCAGTATTCTCACATCCAGTAAAGAACAAAAGTAAAATTAGAAGGGGAGCTATTTTCATTGGTTCGATTCGAATGACGAATTTACCAATTTGCAAGAAGAAACTACTTATTTCTTCTCTGGAAATTTAATTGTATTTCGGTATAGATAGGCAAAAATGCCCAAGAAGTAAATTATAAAAAGAGCAATTGGATATATAATCGCTGATTTAACCATGAAAAGCATAACAATAACTAACAAAAAGGCTATAAATCCGATAGTAAAGAACACATACCAAACTTGAATATCCTTCAAGCCTGCATACACTAAATGATGCGTTGTGTGGTCCTTACCGCCGACCATTGGAGATTGTCCTCTTTTTAATCGATTAATCACAACAGTGAGGGTATCTGCTGCTGCTGGAGTAAAAGCAATTAATCCTATAATAATACCTACCCACGAATGATTCTCCGTATAAGGTCCGACATTCCATAAGAATTTTACTGCAAAAAATGCCACAAATAATCCAATAAATTGACTGCCTGCATCCCCCATAAAAATCTTTGATGGATGAATGTTGAACTTTAAAAAACCTAATAACCCCCCAATCATGCTAATCAATAATATTGACCATAGATTTTGATTGAAGCCTGAAATAATCCAAGTACTAGCTAAACAAGACAACAAAACAAAAACAACAGTGGTTCCAGTAATACCATCCATATTATCTAACATGTTCAATGAGTTCATAACAGCAATAACCCACAAAATTGTTATTGTAGCATCCACAAAATATAGGTGACTAAAATCGATAATTGTTCCAGTTGCAACAAATAGGACTCCGCATGAAATTTGTATTCCAAGTTTTACAAGTGGTTTCGTATTATATGCATCGTCAGCTAGCCCCATTAGAAAGGCAAGGCTTCCTGCACTCAAGAGTCCGACATATTCTTTATTATGAAAAATATTTTCTTCAAAGAAAACAACAGAATATGCAATGGCTGAAAAGAGAAAAACAATAAAGAAGCTAATACCACCTAGAGATGGTTTAGATTGATTGCTCCAACGTATCGTAATGTCATTTTTATTACGAATACCCAGCGACTGAGAGAAACTCAATAAAAGTTTATTACAGATAAGAGAAATTAAAATTCCTCCAATTAGAAAACCTAACAATATTGAAAGTACGAGTAGCACGTTTATAAAAATGGTGTTGAAAACGAAGCGAAAGGTACTCCTTTTTTATCTTTTTCAGAGATAATAGGGTTGATAATTTTCCAATCAATGGCTAAATCTTCATCATTCCAAGCTATAGATTCTTCAAAATCAGGCGAGTAATAATTTGTGCACTTATATTGAAAAATTGTATTGTCCTCTAAAGTAGCAAAACCATGTGCAAAACCTGCTGGAATCCAAAATTGCTTTTTATTAGATTCTGAAAGTTCCATCGAAAATACCTTACCATAGGTGCTTGAGTTTTTGCGCAAATCTACTGCTACATCCAATACTGCGCCTTTTATAACACGCACTAGTTTACCTTGTGCATACGGTGGTTTTTGAAAATGAAGTCCTCGAACGACATTTTTGTTCGATAAAGATTCATTGTCCTGGACAAATGAAATGTCAATTCCTACGAGCTCTTTAAATACCCTATCATTGAATGATTCCAAAAAATAACCGCGATGATCACCATAAACCTTTGGTGTTAGCACTACTAATCCTTCAATTCCAGTTTGTTCAATTTGCATCCTATTTATTTCGTTTTATAAGATTCAATAGTCTTGCTTTTATAGATTTGTTACTCTTTTGGGATTCTTCATAATATCCATTACCATAACCGTATCCATAACCATAATCTGATCGTCTAACATTACTGATACCATTTAAAATTACGTTCAACTTTGTTAATTGATTCATATCAAAAAGTTCTTTCACCCTATGGGCAAAAATTCGTTTCGAATAATGCGATTTAAATACATATATCGGTATATCCGCCTCGGTTAAAATTTTAATACCATCTGAAACCAAACCAATTGGAGGATTATCCATAATAATAACATCAAATTGTGATTTCAATTCCAACACAATGTCTTTAAAACGGTCACTTAATAGTAATTCTGAAGGGTTAGGAGGAATTGGCCCAGCTGTAATGAAGTAAAGGTTTTCTAATTTAGATTGCTTTATGCAATCTTTTACTTCAAACTGTTTAGAAATAAGGCTACTCATTCCTGCCTCATTCGTCACTCCTAAACCTAAATGTATTTTTGGTTTTCTTAAGTCTAAATCTAGAAGGATGGTTTTCTTACCTGACATTGCAATAATTCCTGCCAAATTAAGAGAAACAAATGTTTTTCCTTCACCAGAAATTGAAGATGTAACGGCAATAGTTTGATAATCCTTGTGTATATAACTAAGATTCGTTCTGATTTTGCGCATTGATTCTGACAACATAGACTTTGGCGCATCACCAACAACCAATTGAGAAAATTCCATACCTGAATGGTACAATGGAACACCACCCAATACACTAGCTTTTGAAGGTAAGAGCTTATCTAAATCCTCAATTAAATTTATTTCATTAAATGTCAAATATTTAATGAATATAATGCCAAATCCTAATGCTATTCCAAACATTATAAAAGTAATATAAATCAACTTTCTATTTGGTGAAACGGGGAATCCGTTAACGATTGGTCTAGTCAAAATTCGACTATTTGATGAATAACCGGCATCAGAAATAGCATACAATACCTTTTTTTCAGTTAAAAGTGTAAAGTACTTTTCATTTAAGTCTTGGATATTCTTGAGACGACTAAACTCCATCTTTTTTTCAGGGAGTTCAAAAAATTCGGATTCAAATCGCGTAATTTTTTCACGAATCAATTTGCTATTCGAATACAAGCGCTCCAAAATCGTAGCGATACTTTTTCGAATACTGCCCAATTTTGTTAGTATACGTCCGTTGAGAACCTTAATTTCTGCATTTTCATCAGTCACTTGAAACAACAAATCTTCTTTCTTCTCCAAAAGTTCATACAGCGATGAAATTTGTGTTGAAAGCGATTGCTCATAACTTTTTCCAAGCATTTCAGGCAATAAACGGTAAACTTCTAATCTATTAGGTTCATTTTTTAACTTAGAATTCACTAGATTCAACGAACGAATTTCATCTTCTAACACGAATAATTGATCTTGAAATTTCGTAATATTTGATGAAATATCGTCACCTGCGGTTAAAGGATCTGGTATATTTGACTTACGTTGATATAACATCAAGCTGTCCTTTGAATTTTTCAACTCTCCAGATAATGAATCCAATTGTTGATCGATGAATTGTAATACATTTTCAGAACCCTTTCGTTTATTCTCTTCGTCATAATTAACAAAAGCTTCGGCAATTGCCAAGGTTAAATCATGACATAATTGAGGATTATTTCCTCTGAAGGTTACTTGAATCGTTTTGGCAACTGGGTCAATTGGAACCACTTGCAGATTTGGGAGGTAACGTGATGCGAAAGATTGTACACTATTAAAAGTGAAATATAACTCATTTTGATTTGCATCACTTAAAAGTTCATTTTCATTTGCTGACTTCACAACCAAATCAAAATGATTATTCTCAAAATGTGAATTTAATTTTCCTTTGATTAAGTTTTTTTTACCATTGTGTGTATAAGACAATGAAACCAATTCACCATCAAAAGCAACATAAATAGGTACACCAATCAACATAGAGTCTTTCAGTGCGAATGGTAAGACGTTAAAAGTACTTGAATTGTATTTTTCTTCAATTAGCACTTGACCTTTTGAATACAAACTAACATGGTAATTTATACGCTGAATTGCTTTTTCAAACATTAATTGTGACCTCATCAATTCTACTTCAGATGAAATATCACTCTGTTTACTATTGATATTTTCGATATCGATGATGTCTCGCGCGTTATCCTCATTGTCAATTTGGATAACCATCGTAGATTCATAAGTGGGTTTTGTGTATCTCAAGTAAAAATAAGACATGGTAAGAAAGACTGCAACAAACAATACTGGCCACCACCAATAACGTTTTACAACTGTCTGAAGTATAAGTGGATCGTAATCCTTATTAATGATAAATCCCTTTTTTTCCACTTTTATAAATTACTAAAAACTGTGAATATCACCAATGCACTTGAGAAAATTGAAATAATTGGTGCGGCTTCCTTTAAAACACCTTTTGTCAACTCTGCATTCGGTTCAATGTATATGTAGTCATTTCCTTGAACTATAATATCAGCATATTTCAATCCTTCAATTGTTGAAAGATCAATCGTATACACTTTTCGTTCATCCCCTTCTCTTCTCATTAATTTTATTGACCGAGCCTTTCCTCTTTCGGTAATGCCTCCTGCTTGGGCGATTGCTTCCATCAATGTTGTATTATTATTTAGAAGCGGTATAACCTTGGCGTCACTACCATTTCCTGGAAACACAATTACACGTTGATTGGTTATTTTTACTTGTACAAATGGCTCTTGATACTGTTCAGCAAAACGCTTCTCTAGACTATCCTCACACTGGGCAATTGTTAAACCTCCCATCAATACTTCTCCAATAACAGGCAATTCGGCATATCCAGATTTTCGAACGAGGTATTCTTGACCTGCAGCAATACCTCCCTTTGTTTCACCTACTCCACTAATACCTTCAACTATATTCTTACCATTGTTCGTCGACAATGTGAACGAGATTTTGTCATCAACAGAAATTCTATAATCTTCTTTTGGTGTCAAAGGGATTGAATCTGTGGAAGCACGATCACTTTTAGGTATCTTAAACATCAAATTACTATTAACCCCACAATTGGCTAATGAAAATATCAGTCCAATTGCAAAAATCAAATTCCAAAAATGTCTCATTTAACTTATTTAACGTTTTTATTATTGAGTAATTCCCAATAGTAATTTTCCATGTCGCGAACCAATCTTTCGTAATGGAATTTTTCTTCTACGAAAGACCAGCCATTTTGTGACATTATTTTGCGTTTTTTTTCATCTTCAATTAAAATAAGCATTTTTTCAGCAAATAAATCAAGATTGTTTAACGGCACAACAAAGCCAGTTTCACCATCATTTACAATGTCTCTCACTCCTCCAACATCCGTTGTTACTAAGGGAATTCCAGCAGCTTGTGCTTCGATTAAACTCACAGGTGTACCTTCATTTTTTGAGGTTAAACAAATAATATCCATACCTGCATTAAAATTGGCAATATCCTTAATCCAAGAGGTCATGGTTATCACTTCTTTAAATTGAAGATTAATTTGATTCACTCTTTGCTCAATCATTTCTCTTTCAGAACCATCACCAACGATAAAAAAATGAACTTTTTTACTTGTTGAAGCCAGTATTCGTTCTGCAACATCAAGAAAAAAACCATGATCCTTTATAGCTGCTAATCTACCAATAATAGCTATCGCAATAGTATCTTCGCTTAACCCTAAATTTAATCGGACATCTATCCGTGTATCATCATTGGTATGTCTAAATTTAGTTAGATCAAAACCTAATGGAATCACCTTTATTTTATCTCGTTTTGTTATACGATGAATCTTCGACAATTCTTCTTGCTGAAGAGTTGAAATTGCAATAATTCCAGTTGACTTTTTAGCTAATCTTCTTTCAATTAATTTAAAAATGCTTGTCTTTAATTTCCCGAAATAAGAATGGAAGACATGTCCATGAAAGGTGTGAACCACTACTGGAACACCACAAGCAAATGCTGCTCGACGCCCTAATGCTCCTGCTTTTGCGGCATGTGTATGTACAATGTCTGGTTGAAATTCTTCAATAATCTGCTTGATTCTTTTATACGCCGCACGATCGCTCTTAAAATTAGGGGTTCGTTTCATCTCAGGAATTAGAATCGGTTTTAACCCATATTCTTCCAAAATATGCAAAGAATCTGACTCCTCTTCTTCTGGCAAACCACCAACTAACAGTGTCTCAAAGTCATCCGATATAAAACGAGTAAGAAAAGTTGCATTAAAGGTTGGACCACCAATATTAAAACGATTGATAATTCGTAAAACCTTAATTTTCCTATGACTGCTCATCAACAAAAAGTAATAGTGGCTCTTTTTTTGTAAAACTGAATTCAAAGTTACTCTTTAACATTTGTTTTACCATCATTCAACTGTTTAAAAAAAGCGTAAACTCATGTTTGAACAATAAAAAATAACTGGAATTTTACCTAAATTTATACTATGAAAACCTTATCTTTTGTTTTCTTCATCTTTCTAACTAGTTCACTTGT
>Ga0075012_10002122_pt1 | contig 19634 bp, 23 predicted proteins | sample All_14_2_FD_71474 | JGI IMG/M metagenome (GOLD analysis project Ga0075012, IMG submission 71474) | Freshwater microbial communities in response to fracking from Pennsylvania, USA - Allegheny Zone_MetaG_DW_15 | ecosystem: Environmental > Aquatic > Deep subsurface > Groundwater > Drilled... | reverse complement strand
ATCCTGAGCCGTACTGCGCCTGGATGCCCGCCTGGTAGTCCTTCTCGGTCGCCTCGCGATTCTTGATGAGCACGTCGAGCTGCGCTTCGAGCCGCGCCTGGTTCTCTTGTTGGGCGATGAGGGCGTTCTGCGCCGCCTCCGCTGCGGCTTGCGCCTCTTCGTAGGCAGCTTGGGCCTCGAGCCGCAATTCGTCGCGAATCTGCTTGGCGACGTTGGCCTGGTCGGTGAGCGACTGCGCTGAGTTCTGGTCTTGCAGCGCTGCCGCGTAGATGCCGTCAGCCTGTTCGGTGATCTTGCTCGCGAAGCCGAGCCGATCGAGCAGAGAGTCGGCTTCGCCCGGGTTGGTGAGCAGGCTCGCCGAGAGGTCGCCTCCGCCGGCACGCGCGAGCTCGGCAACGAACTGGCCCGCCCGCAGTCGCGACTCTTCAGCAGTGGCTTGGGCTTCGTCGGCCTGCTCTTGCAGCTGGTCGGCGGTGAAGGCAGCCTCGTCGAAGGCGAGCTGCGCCTCGTAGTAGATGTCGCCCTTCTCTTGCGCGACCTTCTCGGTGCGCTGCACTTCGGCAGTGATCTGGTCGATGAGCGCGCGCAGCTCTCGAATCTGCTGCTGCGTGCGACTCACGTCGCGGCGAGCGTCGAGCACGTCGTCCCAGCTCGGGTACTTCGCGGCGAAAGCGGGCTGTGTCGGCACGACGATCGAGCCCGTGATGAGCAGTAGTGCTGAGGCGACGGTGGCAATGAGTGCCGTCAGGCGACCAGCGCGCGGGCGCGGCGGAGCATCCACGCGCGTGCCCCCTGTCGCCGTCATGATCTCGCTCCCCCAGCGCATCGTCGACTGCATGTTCTCGTCACCGTTCCGGCGCCGATGTGCCCGGTTCGCGAATTATGTCGCGTTAGTCACATTGGCACCATTGATCACACTACCAAGGGATGCCGCGCCCGACCAGAGCTACGATCGCGCGCCGCACGGGGCGCCCCGCGGAGGGCACCCGCATCCTGCCCGCGACGCTAACCCGCCGCGCGGCCTCACACGGGGAGGCCGCTCGGACCGTCGCCGAACCCGCTGCCACCTTGCCGAGTCTCGGGTTTGGCATTCGGCGCGCCCTACCCGTATGCTTGTGCCTCGGTTGCTATGAGGTTCACACCGATTGGCCCCATCGTTTAGTGGCCTAGGACACCGCCCTTTCACGGCGGCAGCACGGGTTCGAATCCCGTTGGGGTCACCAAGCACTGCATCACCTACAACTGAATATGTTTGGCCCTGTAGCGCAGTTGGTTAGCGCGCCGCCCTGTCACGGCGGAGGTCGCCGGTTCAAGTCCGGTCAGGGTCGCCACGGTGACGAGCCCTCTCCTCGGAGGGGGCTTGTTCCGCATCGGAGCCGCGAGGTTCTGAGGCTCTGTAGCTCAGTTGGTAGAGCGCACGACTGAAAATCGTGAGGTCACGGGATCGACGCCCGTCGGAGCCACCACTCGAACCCCCGCCGCGTGCGGGGGTTTCGTCATTTCTGGCGGGCGGTGGTTCCTGAGAGCGTGGCGTTCGCTCACACTTTCCCCACATCTGCAGCGCTCGCTCCATCATTGAGCGCGATCGCGACAGCGTCCAGGTCGTCGTCGAAGAGGACAGCGTAGACGTCGAGAGTCATCGCAGCGCTGGCTTGGCCGAGCATGCGCTGCACCGCTTTGACGTTGGCGCCGACGCTGACCGCGAGGCTTGCTGCCGTGTGCCGGAGGTTGTGAGGCGTCATCGCGGGAAGGTCCGGGTCGGCGGCTTGGTACGCGCGACCGCGGCGGCGAACTGTCGGCGGCGGAAGTTACAGCTGCGGAGGGGACGCCGCCGTCCGGGCCGACGAACACTAGCTCGTCGCGCTTGCGACCTTCGCAACGTCGAGTGAGCGGAGCGGCCAGGAACTCGGGGAACGGAACCGATCGGCTGCTGTGCGACTTCGGAGTGCTCCAGACGAGCTGACCGCGCGGAGCAGAGACAGACTCGGCGAGCTCGAGCCGATGACGGAGCATGTCGAGTCGCCCGACTTTGAGTGCCGCCTTCTCGCCCCAGCGCAGGCTGGCGTCGGCGAGGAACAGCACGACGTCGCCGTAATCGCCGCAACCGGCTGCGAGATTCCGGACCTGCGCGTGCGAGAGGTAGCCGCGACCCTTCTTGCCGACGCGTGGGAGGCGGATGCCGTCGGCCGGGTTGCGGCTCACTCGTCCATCGCGGATCACGTACTTCATGAGGCCGGCCAGCACGAGGAAGCTCTGGCGCACCGTCGAGGGGGCGAGCGTGCGCGAGAGGTCAGTCACCCACGCCTTTACGTCAGCGTGGCCGACGTCGACCAGGCGGAGCTCCCCCCACCGCGGGAGCACATGGCGATCGAGTGAGTAGCGGTAACCGGAGAGCGTCGTCGCCTTCAGGTGCAGCTGAGCGTCGAGCCACTGCGCCGCCCACTCGTTGACGGTGATGCGCGGCGAGTCGGGCCGACCCACTCGCCGCGCATCTTGGAGACCTCGACGGTCGCGAGAAAGTCCTCGGCTTCGCGTTTGGTCTTGAAGCCGCGCTTATCCGTTTGGCGAGGACCTGGAGTGCGATACCGAACGCGACACCGATGCCCGCCCGCTGTCTCGTAGGAGTCAATCGATGCCATTTCGTACCCCTTGCCGAGAAGCTAACCGTTGCGACCGTCACCGCTAGGTGAACTTGATCTCGAATGGAGTCCCGTCGGGATGACCGCGAAGCTGACTCGCCGCGTGCTCGGCTACGCCGATCACCTCTGCCATCGGGGCGGGCTTGCGGTGAACGTTTGGCCCCTTGCCCTCGGCGCTCCAGGCAAACGGGTACGCCGTCAGCCCCTGATCAATCGCGATCGGGTCGACGTCGGCCTCCCAACCCGGCCAGCGAAGATCGGCGTAGAAGTCGGCCAGTCGGTCGGACAGCAAGAAGTCAACCATCGCTGAGTGACCTCGGCCGATCGACCTCCACGCGAGCGAGTCAGGTGCCCAGTAGACAACCTCGCCCGGTGGAACGTCGAGGCCTTTTCCATGGATCACGAATCGTCCCCCGAGTACGTCGTAGGCGACAACGACGCCGTCGAACACTCGGTCACCCTCAGGGTCGTTCAACTGTTCGGCGTGCGCGCCCTCGAGGTCGCCGACACCTGCGCCCACGAGCCGTACCCAGCCGTAGTCGATCGCGACCGCTGCGCAATTCCACACCAAAGCGCCGAGCATGCTGTGGGTCGTCACCTGCGCGGCAATGAGCGCGTCGGCCCTAACTGCCTCGTCGGCCTCCACGACCCTCACGTCATGTGGAGACTCGGAGAACAGCTGCAGCAAAATCGGCCAGGCGGAATCGGAACTGACCAGCTCATCCAGCGTTCGAGACATGTCGACCATCCTTCAATACCCCCGATCACATGTCACGCCTCCAGGTCCCACCTGCGCGATGGCGACCAAGAGACGGGGGTCGGACCTCACAAGAACCGCTCGACTTCGTTGGCGAACTTGGGGACACCTGCCTTGGCCAGCGACCGGAGCAGCTCTTCCATCGTGACTGGAGGGCGATCGTAAGTGCTCACCAATTGCTCCAGTACATCGACAACCGCGCCGGGGAAGAGATCGAGCTGGTCCAGCAGGAACTCGTCGGGGTGAACTACCTCCACCTCGAAGGGCTTGGTCGAGTGATCGGGAAAGTCCCGGAGATTGAAGGTCACGAGTACTTCGGCATTCGCGCGCACCGCAGCAGCGAGGACGTGCCGGTCTTTCGGATCGCACTGCATTCCGTCGACCAAGTGCTCGTAGCCTTCGACCATCGCATCAGCGAAGTATTCGGTCATGGTGTCGATGCGCTTGCCAACCAAATCGCGATCTTCGCCGTTCTTGATCAGGTTCCGTTGCAACTCCTCTAGCACGTCCTTAGACCACAACGGGCGGAAGGCTCCGCGGTCCGCGAGCCGAAGGATCACGTCGTTGAGACGCGCGCCGTAGAGCACGCACGTATCGAAGAACGCCGGAAACGCCACTAGTCAGTCGAGTCCTTGCGCTCGATGACGGGCGGGCCTGAATTGACCGTCATGGAGTGCTGTCCGGCTCGAGCAAGATCGTCAAGCGCCGATCCACGCTCGCGACGAAAGCGATCCTGGTAGTCAACGACATCCCGGAGGGCGACCTTGCGATGGCGTCCCCTCAACTCAAACGTGATCTCGCCCTGCTCCAGCAGCTTCACAAAGGTCGGGCGAGAGATGCCGAGGAAGTCAGCTGCCTGCTGTGTAGTCATGAGCATTCGATACGGGGCGACAGTGACACCGTTCCCGTTTGCGAGTGCGTTGGCGACTTGCTCGAGAGCGCGGAAGATCTCGTCCGGAATCGGACGAGCGTTTCCATCCGGATCGACGAGCGCCGCTTGGCTCGAATGCGCTGCGAGATACTCCTCGATCTGCTGAATGAGGTTGGCGAAGTCGACGAGCTCTTGCTGTCGATCGCTGTCGGGCAAGTAGGTCCTCGACCTTCGAATGGTGGAGGGGCGAGTGTCGGCGTCCATGCTGTCCATTCTATTCGAAAATCTCGAAAATGGGTCTAGATCCATTCGTAACCGAGATCGGCAGAGATGACTCCCACCTGTTCAGACGCGCCTGCGCACTTCCCCACCTCATGTAGACAACGGCGTTGGGTGCGTGAGGTTGGGAAGCTAGCTCCGCCAGGCGGGCGCGGCTGAACAGGGATTCCGTTGTCCAAACCCCTCTCTTGCCTGGGCACACTCAGCGACCACCCAAACGACACAATCACGCTGCCGCGGAAGCAAGCTTCCTTGCCGTCGACTCGATGGCAAGTGCGGTTGACCGCCCGCTGCAGTCGCCGGCGTCGCCCGTCGGGCGTACCGTTCTCGCCATCGAGCCGAACCCGCTCGACTCCCCCACCGAAGGAGATCAGGAATGTCAAAGGTCGCCGCTTACCACTCGACCAACCCGTCCGACCCCGACGTCCACCACGACGACGACAACTGCCCGAGCGGGAAGCAGATCCCGTCGTGGAACAAGGCCGCCGGCACGAACGGCTGGCCGCTCTGCGGGCATTGCAAGGACATGTAGCACCGGCTGGCGGCGCATGAGCTGCGCCGCCAGCCCTCGTTGGCATTGACCGCAGGTCATGCCAGCCTGTCTGGGTGACCGACGATCGATTGCTGGACGAATTGAGAGGCGTCATCGAGCGATACGGTTGGGCGTTGCGGCAAGTGCTCGCCGATGCCGACACGGGCGCGGCGCCGTTCTCGTACACCGTCGGGCGCGGCGCCGTTCTCGTACACCGTCGGGCTCAGCGCGTTCGATCACCCCGAAGTCGTCGTGACCGGAATGCCTTTCGAGGCTGCCAAGGCGTTTCTCAACTGGTGGACGATGGAGTCCGCGCTGGCGCCAGCTACACACCCGGTACGCGAGATACCAGCCTCACGGACCACGGCGACGTGTCATTCATCGCCGTGGACGACACGTCGGGTCTGTACGCGGTCGAGCAGGTCTACGGCGAGATTCGAGCCGTGCAGCTGGTTTGACCCGACTCTGCTGGTGCGTATCCGTGGGAAGCCGGATTCCGTAACTCCCCCGACGTGCAACCGCTGCCCGGTCCGATCCCGGAGACATGGGCTCAGTCAGCCAACGAGTAGCGCGCCGGCTGCCCACATTTTGCCCACACACGGAGCTACGTCGACGTCATCACATGACCCTTCCGTGGATGAAGTCAGCAACCATCAGCTGTTGACCCCGACTGCAGCTCAACCCCCGCATCCGACTGAAGATCGTGAAGTCGCGGGATCGACGCCCGTCGGAGCCACCACTCGGGCCCCCGCCATGTGCGGGGGTTTCGTCGTTCGTGAAGGCGAGATCGCCGCCAACCCTCAATAGGTCAGCATTCGCTGTATAGTCAGCGCATGCTGACTACTGCGCGCGGCCTCGACGTCATGAACCGCCTCGGTCGAGCCATGGCCGACCCGACCCGCTCGCGCATTCTCTTGAGCCTTCTCGATGCGCCTAGCTACCCCGCCGTTCTCGCGCGCGATCTCGGCCTTGGTCGCACGAACGTCTCCAATCACTTGAGTTGCCTCCGCGGCTGCGGACTCGTGGTCGCAGTGCCCGAGGGCCGACAGACCCGATACGAGATCGCCGATGCCCACCTCAGCGCAGCAGTGAAGAGCCTCATGTCGGTCGTGCTGGCGGTCGACGACGGGGTCGCGTGCACGGCGGATGATTGCGTCGTCGATGGATGCTGCGCATGACCCGCACAGACCACCTCAGCTCTGCGCGGCGAGCGGTGCTTCAGCGCCGCATCCGCTGGATCGTCGGCTTCACCATCGGCTACAACGCCATCGAGGCTGTCGTCGCGATCATCGCGGGCTCTGCAGCATCGTCGGCAGCACTCATCGGTTTCGGCCTCGACTCCGTCGTCGAGGTGCTGTCGGCAGCGGCTGTCGCATGGCAGTTCTCTCGACGAGAGCCAGAACGCTACGAGAAGCCCACTCTGCGCGTGATTGCCTTCGCGTTTTTCGCGCTCGCCGCATACGTGACAGTCAGCGCGGTGCTCGGGCTGGCAGGAGTCGTCGAACCCGAACACAGCACCATCGGCCTCGTGCTGACCGCGCTCAGTATCGTGGTCATGCCGACCGTCTCAATGCTCGAACGCCGAGCGGGCCGCGAACTCGGCTCAGCGACCGCCATCGCTGACTCGAAACAGACGTTGATCTGCGCCTACCTCTCCATCGCCGTGCTTCTGGGGCTCGCCCTCAACTCAGCGTTCGGGTGGGCCTGGGCCGACTCGATCGCCGCGCTCGTCATTGCTGCCTTCGCCGTACGGGAAGGAATCGAGGCGTGGCGCGGCGACACGTGTGCGACCCCTATCGGCATGGTGCTCGACGAGCAGAGTGATCACGACACGACGCACTGAAACTCAGTGCCTTGGCCGACGCCGAGTCGAGATATGCTCGTGCTCGCCACGAGAAAGGGACCGCCGTGTCTGACACCCCCACTTCACCGGGCGAGGAGGACGCGGACGGTTCGATCGAGCCGAACCCGACCGCCGAGCACCCGACCACCCCCGCACCCGCACCCGCACCCGCACCCGAGCCTCTGCTCGAGCCCGAGCCCGAGCCCGAGCCCGCAAGCGCGAAGCCTCGCCGCAAGAAGGGCCCGATCATCGCGATCGTGCTGCTCGCAGTCGGGCTCGCTGCCGTGGCGGGCGTGCTCACCTTCGCACTGGTGCAACTCGACAAGGCCTTCGTGCTCATCGAAGAGCAGCAACGCGAACTTGACGAGCAACGCGACCTCATCGACCAGAAGGAGACGTTCTCGCAGTCGGCGACCGAGCTCATGTCAACGGCAGCCCAATTCGACGGGCTGCCGTTCTCGACCATGGTCAACCCGAACACGCTCGAGACACTCATTCAGAGCGGATGGACGCACCGGTGGAACAGTGCAGCTCTTGAGCGAGCATCCACCAACGTCGATGAGGAGACCGCGCGACTCGCAGCACTCATCGCCGAAGCCGAAGAACAGAAGGCGTCGAACGGCACCGGCACGCACTTCGAGAAGGTAACCGACCGACTCGGCCAGGGCTTCATCTCGACGTCGCTCACAGACACTGACGAAATCTGCGAGCAAGACGTGTGGGGGTGCGTCGGAGGCGATGATCCGTACACGATTCATTACGACCACGCCGAGACTCGTGCGGAGCCCTTCATGAACAACACGATTCGCGAAGGCGTGGCCTACCACGAGTACGCGCACGTGTTGCAGTTCACGAATCCTGCGCAGACCGAGAAGGCGCTCACCGCGTTCGACGGCGACTGGGAGACGATGGCCGACTGCTTCGCGCTCACCTACCTCGACGGCTGGAAGCTCGATCACACCATCTGGGTCAGCTCGTACGAGTATTGGGAAGTCAGCGTCGGCTACGGCTACACCTGCAACTCAGAGCAGCGGAAGGTGATTCGCGAGTGGCGCGAGTCGCTCGGCTACCAGCACGAGCCCATCTCGCAGTAGACCTGGCACGATGGCTCGCATGCCCGTGCAGCCCCACGACCTCCGCGAGCTCGTGCTGTTGCGCCGTGTGCGCGACCGCATCGACCGCGAGTACGCGCAGCCGCTGAATGTCGAGCAGCTCGCGCGGGGCATCCACATGTCGGCCGGCCATCTAAGCCGCCAGTTCAGGGCAGCCTTCGGCGAGTCACCCTACAGCTATCTCATGACCAGGCGCATCGAGCGCGCCATGTTTCTGCTGCGCGAGAGCGAGCTCAGTGTCACCGAAGTGAGCCTCGCCGTGGGCTGCCCGTCGCTCGGCACGTTCAGCACTCGCTTTCGCGAACTCATCGGCGTGCCACCCAGCGAGTATCGGCAGCGAGGTGCCCACGCCACCGCCGGAATGCTGCCGTGCATCGCCAAACAGGTGACGCGGCCGGTGAGGGCGCGGGCGACTGGTGGCGAGCATCCGGTCAGGAATCAAGAAGCGGCTGGGCGCGCACAGGACTAGCGTGCTGGGCATGACGCTGACCATTCACTCCAGCTTCCTGCCGCACCTCGACCCCGAGGCCTCGCTCGCGTTCTATCGCGACGTTCTCGGCTGGGAGGTGCGCCTCGATGTCGGCTACGAGAACATGCGCTGGATCACGGTAGGCCCAGCCGGGCAGCCCGACACGGCGATCGTGCTGCATCCGCCGACGGCGAGCGAGGGGCTGAGCGACGCCGATCGGGATGCCCTTCTCGAGCTCATCGCGAAAGGCAGCTACTTCGGCGTCAACCTTGCCACCGACGACCTTGACGCGACGTTCGCGGCGCTCGAGGCTGCTGGCGCCGAGATCGTGCAAGAGCCGATCGACCAGGACTATGGGCTGCGTGACGCCGCGGTGCGCGACCCCGCAGGCAATCTCATCCGTATTCAACAGAAGCCTTCGGGCGAGCGCGACTAGCGACCAGTACAAGAGGAGACCACGATGGCCGCCAAGAAGACCGCAGACGACGGCTTCACCGCACAGGAACGCGCCGCGATGAAGGAGCGCGCAGCCGAGTTGCGAGCCCAAGCCAAGCGCGAGAAGGGCGCCGCGAAGGCTGCGGCCGACCTGCAGGATGTGCTGGACGCGATTGACAAGATGCCCGACGAGGAACGAGCGCTTGCACTCGGAGTGCACGAGCTCGTGCTCGCCGCAGCGCCTCAACTCGCACCGCGCACCTGGTATGGCATGCCGGCTTACGCACTCGACGGCAAGGTGCTCTGCTTCTTTCAAGGCGCGACGAAGTTCGAGTCGCGCTACAGCACCTTCGGCTTCAACGACAACGCCAAGCTCGACGACGGTGACATGTGGCCCGCCTCCTTCGCGCTACTGTCGCTCGGCCCGAAGCAGAGCAAAGCAATCACCGAACTCGTGAGGCGCGCCGTCGGCGAATAGAGCAACCCTCGACCCTTGAGGGCCGAGCTCGCCACCACCACACTGGTGACATGAGTTCACACCGGGGCGTTGCGGTCAGCGCGCTCGCGGTGGCAGGGCTCGTGACGACGACACTCGTAGCCGCGCCGGTCGCCGCCGCCGAGCTCGACGACTCCAGCGCTGTGGCTACCACCCCGGCCGCGGCAGTGGATGACATGAGCTTCGAGGTCTCGACCGCGTGGCTCGACCCCTCACGCGTCGATGCCTTCGATCGACGCTACTTCTCGGTGCGCTTCACTTTTCCGCCCTATGACGAAGGCGTGGGAGTCGCCGCGACGAGCAAGGCATCGAGAGAGTTCGCGTTCGTGTCTGACTGCGTATTCACGGGCTTCGCTCCCACGGCGGGCGAAGGAGAGCTCACGTGCACGCTCCTCGACGAACCGGCGCCAGAGGCGCATCAACTGGTGGCGAACCTCAAGGGTGATCGCGCGGCGGTCTACGACGCCTACCTCGCCATCGAAGTCTGTCCGTCTACCGGCTGTAGCCCGTTGTTCGCGCTCGCTGCGACCCCGGACGAACCGATCGCGGTGTGCGCTGGCGAATCGTTCAGCCGCGAGCTCACCTACGACTTCACCCTCGACTGGAACGCGAGCGGTGCAACCCTGGGCGATGAGGCACCCGTAGGCGTGAGCTTCGATGCCGGGTCGGTGAGAGACGGCGGAACGTTCAGCATCGCGGGTGGGCTGAGCGAGCCGGGTGAGTACGGCATCCCGATCATCGTCACCGACGAGTTCGGCGGCGAGCACACCACCAGCGTTTCGGTGACTGCCGCTGGCGCGGCGTCAGAGGCGTGCGCCGCTGTGAGCAATGACGACCCCGCACCAGAGCTCGCCGACACCGGCGCCGACGCGGCCTCGAGTGTGCGGCTCGCAACCGTGGCGCTCATGCTCGCGCTCGCGGGTGCGCTCGCGGTGCGGCGCGCGGCGCGGGCGCAGCGCGGGCTGAGTATTCGCTGAAGCTTGCGTCCAGCATCCATTGCAGACAGGTGAAGTGTGCTTCACTAGTAGGCGGAGGGGAGTATCCCCGATCTGCGTGACGTCGTCACTACGCCCCAGTTGAACGGGGTCGGCGCCACGGGCCTTTCGCACAGCGATCGGCTGGGAAAGACCTCCTGAACCCTCACCGATTCAGGAGAACCCTCAATGGATGCACCGCTCTGGCTGTGGCTCGCTGTGCTCGGCCTCATTCTCGTCATGCTCGTCGTCGACCTCGTCGCGCACCGCAAAGCTCACGTCATCGGTGTGCGCGAGGCCGCGCTGTGGTCGATCGTCTGGGTCACCCTCGGTGTGGCTTTCGGCGTGTACCTCTGGGTAACGTTCGGCGCGGAGATCGGCCAGCAGTACTACGCGGGTTACCTCATCGAGAAGTCACTCGCCGTCGACAACGTCTTCGTGTGGGCGATCATCTTCGCCTTCTTCGGGGTTCCGCGTGAGTACCAGCACCGCGTGCTCTTTCTCGGCGTGCTCGGCGCACTTGTCTTCCGCGGCATCTTCATCGCCCTCGGCGCCGTGCTCATCGACCAGTTCTCGTGGATTCTCTACGTGTTCGCGGCATTTCTGCTCTACACGGGCTGGATGATGATTCGGCAGCGCAACCAGCACATGGATGTCGAGAACTCTCGAGTGCTGAAGCTCTTCCGGCGGTTCGTGCCGATGACCGACGCCTACTACGGCCAGCGCTTCCTCATTCGCAAGGCGGGCGTCATCGTCGCGACTCCGCTTCTGGCCGTGCTCGTTCTGGTCGAAGTGACCGACATCGTCTTCGCCGTCGACTCGATTCCGGCGATCTTCGGGGTGACGAGCGAGCCCTTCATCGTGTTCACCGCGAACGCGTTCGCGATTCTGGGCTTGCGCGCCATGTACTTCTTGCTCGCCGACCTCGTGCACCGCTTCGTCTACCTCAAGCTCGGGCTTGCCTTTGTGCTCATCTGGGTCGGCATCAAGATGATGCTGCTCGACGTCTACAAGATTCCGACCACCGTGTCGCTCGCCGTCGTCGCGCTCATCATCACGATCGCCATCGTTGCGAGCCTTCGAGCGACGCGCGGTCAGGGCCGGCACGAGGTGTCGACGCCCGCAGCGACGCCGTTCAGAGTCGCCACCCCCGATGAGCTGGCCGAGGCCGAGCCGCTGTGGACGCGACCGCGCCGCAGCCGTGGGGGTGATCGCGACCGCGAGGTCAGCGCAGGTCGCTGAGCGCCGCGATGAGCTCACCCACCGTGTGTGCGGCGTTCGAGGGGTGGCGGAGACGCTGCTCAGGATGCACCACGTAGTGGTTGCGCCGCCCCCGGCGTTCGCGCTCGATGTAGCCAGTGGCCTCGAGGTCGTTGAGAATGCTCACCGCTGACCGGCTCGTCACTCCTACCCCTAAGGCGATCTGCTCGATCGTGGCATCAGGGTCATGAGCGACCTGCAGCAACACGTGCGCGTGATGCGTGAGAAAGGTCCAGGCGGCCATGGAGTCATTCTCGCATCCCACTGCGTCGATAGGTGAAGTAGATTTCGTGTATTGTCCTTCATGCATGAAACACACTTCACCTATCGCAAGGGATGCCCGTGGACTTCTCGCTCGCCGCTTCGACCCTGCTCAGCGCCCCCGTATTGGCGTTCTTGCTCGGGGCACTCGCCGTCGCCATCCGCTCTGACCTCAAAGTTCCTGAGCCTCTCACGGCCGGACTCTCGCTGTACCTGCTGCTCGCGATCGGCCTCAAAGGTGGAGTTGCACTGCGGTCGACCGACCCCGCCGAGCTCGTCGTGCCCCTGCTGCTCGGTCTCGCTCTGGGTCTGACCATTCCCGTCGCGGCGTTTGCGCTGCTCCGCTGGCTCACCCCCTACAGCGCGCTCGACCGCGGCGCGATCGCCGCCCACTACGGGTCGACCTCGCTCGTGACGTTCACCGCCGCGGTGGTCGCGCTCGGCTCGCTCGGCATCGCGGTGCCCGGCTACGCCGCAACGCTGCTGACCGCTCTCGAGATTCCGGGCATCATCGTCGGCCTCCTGCTCGCCCGACGTGGCTCGGCCGCAACCGCCTCGTGGCGCACGACGCTGCACGAACTGCTCACCGGCAGCTCGATCGTGCTGCTCGTCGGTGGTCTCGCGATCGGCGCTGTCATCGGCAGTGAAGGCTATGAGCCCATCGCGCCCCTCTTCACCGATGCCTTCCGTGGCGTGCTCGTGCTCTTCCTTCTCGCTCTCGGCATTCAAGCCGCGCAGCGACTCGGCGCGCTGCGCCACGGCGGCGCCGGCCTTGTCGGGTTCGCCATCGTCTTCCCCCTCGTCACCGTGAGTGCCACGACCGCGCTCGGTGCTGTCGCCGGGCTCGGTGTGGGCGGAGCGGTCGTGCTGGGCATCCTCTGCGCGAGCGCCTCGTACATCGCGGCACCCGCCGCCGTGCGCCTCGCACTGCCCGAAGCAAACCTCGCCCTGCCGCTCACCGCGAGCCTCTCGGTGACCTTCCCGGTGAACTTGCTCGTGGGTATTCCGCTGAGCGTGGCGGTGGCGACGGCGCTGGGGTGAGGTTCGCCGGGAACCTTCGCGACATGGAGAGTGAGGGCGGGATGGCGCGATCCGGAGTGGACCCACTTCCACCCCGCGACCACGTGCAGGAATACCGCGCGGCATCGCGGAAGAGCTCATGCTCGACCGCGCCAGCCTCATGAACCTGACGGTGGTCGAACAGACCTGCCTCGTCGGGGCATGCGCGTGCTGGGCACGACCTTCGGCGGCACGCAGCACGGCGGTCTTCACGGACCGGGTCGGCGCGCTGACGAACGACTCCCTCGTCTCCCTCACCGACATGACCTACGAGAGGCAGCCCGCCAGCATCAGCGCCTGCAACCCGCGCAACCGCGAGACTGGCAAGGTTTCGAACGCGGCCAGTCGCGCCGACCTCGTGTTCGGGTCGAACTCGATTCGTTCCTCACGCCCAGGTGTACGCGGACGATATCCGCCAGAAGTTCATGCACGACTTCGTCGCCGCCTGGACGAAGGTCATGAACGCCGATCGCTTCGCCTCGTGGCAAGCTAGCCGGCAGCGCGTCCGGCTGCAAGTTGCTCGGGCGGGGTCTCCACGGAGGTCCCGGCGCAAACTCTTGGAGGTAGTTATTCGTGCGACACGCGTCAAGGATTCGATTGGAGCCGGGTATCCATGTGTCTACAGCTTGGACGAGATCGTCGAGACTCGACCCCTACCGTGTTCGCCTAGACCTCCTGACTCCGGCGCGAAGAAGATGACACACCTCGTGGTCGTTGGAGCGACGCCAGCACTAACGTCCGGCAAACGGACGCTAGCACGATGCGAAAGCGCTCGAATCGTTCTACAAGCGACGACCTGCGAGCTCGTCAATCTATTCGCATACCCAACGAACAACGTTCGTGAAGTAGCGGTTCTAGGTGCTTCCCCTGCCGGATGGCTATCGGCCCGCTCGAGCATCACTGACGCGCTTCGAAGGGCTGACATGGTGATCCTCGGATACGGTCTGACGAAGCCTTCGGGCTCCGCGGGCAAGCATCACGAGGCGCAAGTAGTCTGGCTCAAGGAAACACTCCTTGCCGGAAAGTCGAGCGTCTTCCAAGTGGGGGATGGCCCTCGACACCCATCGCGTTGGCAACGCTGGACATCTCGAGCCTACCCGGGCACTCCTTTCCTGATAGCCCTCGGGCAAAGCTTCGAGTCGCCCCGCAAGTAGCGACGCGACCAGAACTGACCTAGGAAACGTTGATCTGAAGGCCGAGCCTCAGGAACTGATCCTTGATCCTCTTCACCGTGCCGCCATCGAGCTGAGCCTGCTGGCGTGTGGCGCGCCATTCTGCAAGTGCGTCGTAGGTGCAGTGCCTTAGGTAGTTCAGAATCTCGGTCTCACTTGAGCCGACACTGGACTGCACATGCGGATGCAGCATGTTGATGATCACAACGATACGGTTGTCGGCCGTGGTGTCAGAGACCACATAGGGCTCGTGCGAGGTCTTCGTAGAATCGAGAAAGACGAGGACTTCGTAATTGACTCCGTTGAACGGCAAGACAGTAGTCATGCTTGGGGAAGTCTGGTCAGTCTCTTCGAGCAGTGCCCTGTCGTCCGCATCAATCTGCTCGGGCGTCGGAAGTGGATTCTCTACCAGATCCTTCATCTCTCCCGAGTTGAGTTCACGATTCAGCTCCTCTACAGCGTGGGTGAGCGCGATAGCTGGCTTGGCCTGATCCTTGTATGGCTTCCGCGCGACCTGCAAGTAGTCCTCGATCACCTCCTTTAGCTTGTCCTGGAAGTCATCCTCTTCATCCCCAACCCACTGGATGTCGTCCTTCGTATGGCTGATTCCGAACTGGTCAAGGATCAACTCGCCGACCACGCGCTGGTTGACGAGGTCGTTCGAGCCGCCGTCCTGTCCAAAGATCTCCGTCGGCTTCCACGCCTCCGGCCAGGTCTTGATCATTCGTCCTTGATGAATGACCCCGAACCCGGCCTTCGCGCGACTGCCGTGGCCGAGGACGCCAATCCACCCAGAAGCTTCTCGATCGCCAACTTGGAACGAGAACTCCTTCCGGTAGGGGTTACCGAGAGGATCCTTCAGAAAGTCGAGATCCAGTGACGGTTCCAACGGTTTGTGGTCCCAGAGAATCGAGAGATCTCCCCTGTCGATATCGAGACGGTACATGCTCCCTATGAAGTCCTTCGTCTTCTTCAAGGTGCGCCCATGAAGCTTTCCGTTCATCTTTCGGATCTCCAGACGGGTGTAATGCTGTTCCGCGGGGACACCTTCGACCCGTGTGACCGTGACAGTCCCATCCTCAGCGGCCGCCTTCTCGACTTCGACGGTGACAGTGAACTCGGTTGTGGAGCCAAGCTTCTTGGTCGTGATGGACCATTCGTCACCAAACCAGCAGGCAGCCATCTTCAGTCCGAGGCCATACCTAGACCTACCGTTCGGGTTTGGCGGTGGCACTCCGACCTTCAGCGCGCGCTCCAGGTCAGTTTCATCCATCCCAAGGGCGTTATCCCTGATGCGAAGAAGTCCCTTGTCGCGTTCGTAGACGATGCTCACAAACATGCCCGGATCGCCGTCTTCCGCGATCGCCTCTTCCAGCACCTCACGATTGTCGAAGAAGTTCTGGGTTGAGTTGTCCACGAACTCCGCCAGCGCGTACCAAGCCTTGTATGGCAGACGCTTGTACGACGTCATGACCGAGGAGTCGATCGATAGCTTCATAGCTGTGCCTTCCTCCGGCGCTGAGATGCGCTCACAGATAGAGTGCCATCTTCTTGGGCGATAAGGTCAACCGCCTGCATACCGTCCAAGGGATCCCCCCGTTCGCACTGCAGGAAGACGCCGTCGCCGACTCTGACTCGACGCCATTCAGACACTCTCCCCTCGAAGGCGATTTCGAGGAGATCTGCCGCCTCCCCAGGGGGAAGCGCCGCCGGACTGTGAACTCGCCACAACCTGCGAAGCATCGCGAACCTCTCAAGACGGGTCAGTATCTTGCCTTGCGGCTCGGGCTGGAATCCGTTGATTCGGAGCAAGTACTCATCGTTGGCGTTTCGAAAAGGCTCAACCACGGAGAGCCGCGATCCGGCTGACCGAAGCGGACCGTCCCAGTTGGTCGACGGCGAGTCCACAACCACGAGGACCCTCGGCTGCTGACCGAGCATCATCTCTGCAAGTCGTCCGCGATCTAGGAACGGGTTTCGGTCCGCCAGCCAGTTCGCGTGAAGCTCAGAGTAGCTGCCATCCACAAACACTTCGATTTGTGGAAGAACATGACCTTCGAGGCTGTGGTGTTCTAGTTCGACTTCGACAACCCACCACTCTCGATAATGCTCATCTATTAGTGCAAGGTCTGGCTGCTTCGTCACTCCGTTTGATGCAGTGACTTTTGGGTTGAATCGAACCGCGTGCCAGCGGGGAAAAATCGTGCTGGCCCGATAGAGAACGAGATCTTCGAACTCGTACTCCCGCCAGGAGTGCGAGCCAATCCTCTGGAATCCAACGTCTTTGAAGACGACCCTGGGCACTATCGACTCTCCTTTAGCCAGCTGACCTCACGAGCACCCTCTAGCTTCTCCGCCTCGCGTCGAAGCCGGTCCTCTTCCGGCTTGGACGCGTAGATCGTGTAGACAGTTGCGGACTCCTTACCTGGTGCAGGACGGAGTACCCGGCCAAGTCGCTGTATGCGCTGTCGTGTTGACGCGGTCGAAGCGGCGATCACCGCCACCCGTGCATCAGGGACATTCACTCCTTCATCGAGTGCCCGGCAAGTCACAAGAACATCGATCTCACCGCGACGAAACAGCCGAAGGTTGTCTTGCCTCAGACGATCACCAACTCCCGAGTGATACACAGCGGCTCGGTGATTGCGCGCCAAGAGCGTCTGGCAAAGAATGTCGGCGGCCGATATGTCTTCATGAAAGATGATCGACCTTTCGAGTCGATGTTTCTCAATCAATCGAATCGCCATGGGCAATCGTGAGCGAACCCCCGCAGAGATCCGTGCTCGTTGACGTAACAGGCGTTTCAGTCGCTCATCTTCAGTTGAGGCAGTCGAGGCCCGGCCTGCCCGCGCAATCTGCCGAGAAACCCTGGAGTACTCGGCTTCCTCGTCTGGCGCCATTGGCACCTTCACGTTCACTAGCTCGAAGGGGCTAATGGCTCCATCACGACTAGCCGCGTTGTACCCATACTCAGCGATTGGGCCCCCGAGCGCAGGCACCAAGACTGACTCGTAGAGATCGTCCCACTCTCGCTCAGGCGTTGCGGACAAGCCGAGCGTTGCAACAAAAGGCCCGCTCAGGGCCCTCGCGTTCTCTTCCGACGCGGCACGATGGCATTCGTCGACGATGAGTGCTGTAGGGAGACTCCTCGCCAACTCAGGGACCTGACTGCGGGCCGAGTTGATGACAAAGACGTTCACCTTCTTGTAGGACCGAATGCGCCTGCCTCCGCCCGACACTGCGATCTCGGCTGGCGAAACACCAAGATCTTCGGATAGACCGACCACCCACTGGTCAGCCAAAGCGACCGTAGGCACAACAATCGCGAATACGGCATCCGGTTTGGCGCTGTTCACGGCCATCATGCAAGCGAACGCAAAGATTGTCTTGCCCCCGCCCGTTACTACTGACGCGATTCCCCGCTCGCCGGCGGACTTCCAGGCTTCTAGACCACGCTCCTGCCAAAGCCGTAGTGGAACCCGCAGCTTCCAGCTGGTCACGTTGGCAGCGCTCAACTCGATCTAGGCCGGTCGAACCGCAGCGAATCGACCTTTGGACCCGGCGATGTAGTCCTCGCGGGGCTCAACTGAAATCCACTCCCTACCAAGGGCCTCCGCAACGCTGCCCGTGGTGTTGCTGCCCCCAAAGGGATCGAGGATCAAGTCCCCTTCCTCGGTAAGGAAGCGAACGAACCAGTCCACCAGCCTCGCCTGCATGGGAGCAGGGTGTGGCTTGAGCCCCTTCTCTCGCAAGTAGCGCCTGTATGCGTCACGAGACGCAGTATTGCTGAAGTTGAAGACGCTCCCGGGGATCGCACCGCCATTGTCCACTAGGAAAGAAGTCTCCCCAATGTCGTGCTCTGAACCACGAACCCCGCTGTTGTAGCTTCCCCGCTTGAGGAGACTCTTCATGGAGTCAGAGTATTCCTCTAGCACATTCCTGTTCGACGCTTTTGGCCTCGTCGATGGCGAGTACCACCAAACGTGAGTGAACGAGTCCTTCACTCTTGATCGTTCGATTGTCACCCACTGTGCGGGGGACGGAAGTCTTGCGGGGTTGTTGCAGATGAACTGCTGACACAAGTGGAAGGGGCCCGCCTGCTTGATTCCCAAGAGCGCCTCGATCGCTAGGGTCGACATGGTCGGCGAGCCGGCCTCCCAGGAGTTCCCCAGCTCGACTACGAGTGATCCATCTTCAGCGAGAAGTTCGCGCAATCTCGGTGCGAGCTCCTTGAGCCACCGCAGGTACTCGTCGCCTTCAAGATTGCCGTACTTTTTCTTGCGATTCAGTGGGAAGGGCGGAGAGGTGAAGATCAAATTCACCTTCCCAGCGATTGACTGCGCGTACTCGGAGTCGAGGAAACTTTCGATCTTTCCGAGGTACATAGTCCCGGAGTTCGTTGAGTAGGCGGGCACGACGATGCCGGCCTCCGCGAGAGCGCCAGGCTTGCCATCCTCGGCGAGCGCAGAGGCCAATCGATCAGAGTCCTTCGGCTCTTGCTTCGGAATGATCGTCATGGGCTTAATACTCGCACGCGGGCGTAGCGCGAGTTGATGGCCCACACGAATCGTCACGAGGAACCGGAGTGATTCACCCCATCCGACGAAGGACGTGTCTGGCGATGATTAAGTGCGCCCCCAGCGCCAACCGCTCGCCTCCTCATTGGGGTTTTGCTCTTGAAGGAGACTCGGGCGCTCCGCCGTTACCTGTAAGGCTCGTGTGGGGCACTTATCGAACACTACGTGGAAGGGCAGGGCTAGCCTGTCAGCATGGCTGAGTGCAGAGCATCCACCCGCACTGACGGGTTCAAGGCGGATGAGCGCGTGGCGCTGAAATTGTCGGCCGCCGAACTATGCGCCGAGGCGAAGCGGGCGAGCGGGGCCGCGTAGGCAAAGGCCGAGCTCAACGACCTGCTAGAGGCGATCGCGAAGCTTCCCGACGAGAGCGACCGGTCGCTCGCCACGCGGCTACACGAGTTGATCATGGCGGCCGTTCCGCTACTCACTCCGCGCACCTGGTCGGCATGCCCGGCTACACGATCGACAGCGAGGTGCTGTACTTCGTGCGGTCGCCTGGCAAATTCGGCAGCCGCCACACGACGCGCGGGCTAGACGACATCGCGAAGCTCGATGACAACGCCATGACGCAGCTCTCGATCGCGGTCATGAGCATCGGCGCGGACGAACTGAATCCCGGCCAGCGAGCTTGTGCCGCGCCCAGCTGCACGCCCAGGGCCTAGAGCCCCAGCAACCGATCAGTGTCGCCAAAGACCTCCAGCCCCGCAGCGTGCGCGGTGCCCTCGAGCAGGGTGCGGCCAGACGCGTCGCGGTGGCGCACGGTGATGCGAGCATCCAACGTCTCTTCGACCCGCTGGTGCATCGCCGTGCGCAACGGAGCGTGCAGCAGCCCGCCGCGCACCCGCTCGGCCTCGAGTTCGAGCACGCCGTCGCGGCCCTCGATGCTCCAGCGCACGTG
>Ga0075012_10002121_pt1 | contig 19641 bp, 18 predicted proteins | sample All_14_2_FD_71474 | JGI IMG/M metagenome (GOLD analysis project Ga0075012, IMG submission 71474) | Freshwater microbial communities in response to fracking from Pennsylvania, USA - Allegheny Zone_MetaG_DW_15 | ecosystem: Environmental > Aquatic > Deep subsurface > Groundwater > Drilled... | reverse complement strand
GCTTTGACTGCGTCCATCCGCCAGACCTTCGACCCAGCAGGGATCCTGAATCCCGGATATATGAGTAGCTGAGATGCAGACGCATTTTGACGCCAAGCAGCTGGCCGATGCTGCTACGGCGCGTTCGAACGAGATTCTTCGTTCCTGCGTGCATTGCGGGTTCTGTACCGCAACCTGCCCGACCTACAAGGTTCTGGGCGACGAACTCGACAGTCCGCGCGGGCGTATCTACCTGATCAAGGATATGCTCGAGAACAACAAGGTTCCCGATGAGAAGACGGTAAAGCACATCGACCGGTGCCTGAGCTGCCTGAGCTGCATGACCACCTGCCCCTCGGGCGTGCACTATATGCATCTCATCGACCACGCCCGCGAATATATCGAGGAAAACTACAAGCGCCGCTGGGACGAACGCGCGCTCCGCTGGGTTCTGGCCCGCATCCTGCCCTATCCCGGCCGGTTCCGCCTGGCGCTGCTCGGTGCCAAGATGGCGCGGCCGTTCCGCAAGCTGGTGCCGGATGCCCGGCTTCGGGCGATGCTGGAGATGGCACCGGCGAAAATTCCCTCGCCGAGCGCGAACGACCGCCCGCAGACCTTTCCTGCCCAGTATGGTCGCAAGAAGCGCGTCGCCCTGCTGATCGGTTGCGCGCAGCGGGCCCTCAACACGGACATCAACGATGCGACGATCCGGCTTCTGCGTCGGCACGGCTGCGAGGTCGTGATCCCGCAAGGCGTCGGATGCTGCGGCGCGCTGACCCATCACATGGGCAAGACCCATGAAAGCCACGCCATGGCCGCCGCAAACATCCGCGCTTTGGTCAGCGAAATGGATGGCGGTGGCCTTGACGCCGTGGTCATCAACACCTCCGGTTGCGGAACGACGGTCAAGGACTATGGCCATATGTTCCGCAACGATCCGCTGGCGGCCGACGCGGCGCGGGTCTCCGCGCTGGCGAAGGATATTTCTGAGGTGATGAGCGACATCGGCCTTCAGGACGCGACCCATGCAGAGCCCCTGCGTGTCGCCTATCATGCCGCCTGCTCGCTGCAGCACGGCCAGCAGGTTCGTTCGGCCCCGAAAGACCTGCTGAAGGCGGCCGGCTTCCAGGTGGTCGAGCCGCGCGACAGCCATCTGTGCTGCGGATCGGCTGGCACCTATAACCTGATGCAGCCCGAGATCTCGGGCCAGCTGAAGGAGCGAAAGGTCGCGACCCTTGAGGCGACCAAGCCCGAGGTCATCAGCGCTGGCAACATCGGGTGCATGATGCAGATCGGTTCAGGAACCGGTGTTCCGGTAGCCCATACCGCCGAGCTTCTGGACTGGGCGACCGGAGGTCCGAGGCCCCGGAGCCTGGAGGCGGTTGCCGGGCAGATGCGCGCGACAGGTTGATGTGTCAGTTTGGTAAGGAAAACTTGTAAGCGGTAGGCGGATGTTGAACGCGAGAGGGGATGACGGCACGTTACGAGTTGTGGCAAATGTCCCCCACACAGCCAGTGCCTTAATTGCATCGCGTTCGAGAGCCGTCAGCGTTGCTGAGCTGACCATCACGTCCGAGGGGATCAGGTGCCACACCTGATCCCCTCGGATTGAGAATTGCTCTTCCCGTCACGACCGCCCGCCTTCGGGAAGAGCGGGGCGGCCGATCCTTCAACGGTATCGCAGATGGCTCGAGTTGAGCTGGTCGAGGCGGGTGATGCCCATGAGTTTCATGTCGCGCTCGATCTCATTCCTGAGGTTGCTCAGGGTCTTCTCCACGCCCGCCTGTCCTCCGGCAGCGAGGGCATAGAGGTAGAGGTGGCCGCCAGAACAGGCCGTGGCGCCAGCTGCGAGGGCTTTCAGGATGTGAGTGCCGCGCTTGATACCGCCGTCGCAAATGATCTCGATCTGACCACCGACGGCGTCGGCAATCTCGGAAATCTGGTCGAAAGGCGAACGTGAGCCGTCGAGCTGGCGCCCGGCATGGTTTGAAACCATGATTGCGGTCGCGCCGATTTCTACCGCGCGTTTGGCATCTTCGACGCTCATAATGCCCTTCAGGCAAAACTGGCCGCCCCAGCGTTTCCGCACCTCTTCGGCATTGCTCCAGTTCATGGACTGGTCGAGCATGGTCGAGAAGTACTCGCCGACCGAGATGGCGATGTTCGTGCCCTGGCTGACATGGCCATCGAGCTGCGGCAGGCTGAACTTCTCCTTGGTGAGGTGGTTCCAGGTCCAACCCGGTCGCATCGCGAAGCTTGCAAGGCTGGACAAAGTCAGCTTCGGTGGTGAGGTGAAGCCGGTTCGCAGATCCCGCTCGCGATTGCCGCCGGTGATGGTGTCGACGGTGAGGGCGATGGCGTCGAATTTCGCTTCCCGGCAGCGTTCAACCATGCTCCAGGTCAGCTCACGATCCTTGTGGAAATAGAGCTGGAACATTTTCGGCGTGCTGATCGCCTTGCCGATCTCTTCGACGCTTACGGTGCCAAGCGAAGAGATACCGAAATAGGTGCCGAACTTCTCGGCGGCGCGTGCAACGGCACGCTCCCCTTCATGATGGAACAGGCGCTGGAGGGCTGTTGGCGAGAGAAAGAACGGCAGGTCCATCCGCTTTCCCATGCAGGTGAGCGACATGTCGACGTTCTCGACGCCAGCAAGAACATTCGGAACGAGGTCGCAGGACGCAAAGGCGTCGGTGTTTCTGCGGTAAGTGATCTCATCGTCGGCCGCGCCGTCGATATAGTGGAAGATGGGCGATGGCAGACGGCGCTTCGCAAGCAGACGGAAGTCCTCTACATTGCGGCAGCGGGAAATGGCTCGCGACACGGTCATGTCCTCCTCGTTAGACCGGGTTTGGCCGAATGCAGCGAGGCTGCACGGCACATCGATTTACCTGGCTCGGGAGATTGACGTCGCTAGGGCGTGGTATTGATCTGTCTGGGCTTCACGACGCAGCGGCCGCGAGACCTGAAACAGTCCTGTATCAGTGCGCTGATTGGTAAAAACATTTTACCATTCATGTCAACTGGTAAATCCTGCCGGACAGGGAGGCGAACAGGTGCGGTTGCGGGTGTCCAGCGGGGAGGAGCATTCTTCTAGACTGTGGCCGAACGTCCGACGAAATAGCCTGTTCCGGCAAGCAAAATGGTTGCGAGCGCGCAGAGCGCGAATGTTGATCCCCATGATCCGCTGCTCTCACGGAGGAAGCCGGTGGCCGGTGGAGCCATGGCAGCCAGACAATAGCCGACACATTGGGCCATTCCCGAGAGCGCTGCAGCTGAATGGGTGTTGCGGGCGCGCAGGCTCACAAAGGCGAGCGCGAGGATGAAGCAACCGCCAGCGCTGAAGCCGAACAGTGGCACCCAGACCGCCGCCAATCCCGGGGCGAGCCACAGTCCGAGCACGGCGAGGGTCACGAGAAGCGAGGTTCCGACTGCGATTGTGCTCTGGCTGGAGAAGCGTGCTATCAGCGGGGCGAGAAGAAGACCCGGCAATGCGCTGGCAAGCTGGGAGAGCCCATGAAGGGTTCCGGCTGCATGTGCCGAGTAGCCGAGATCGCCGAGCATGGTCGGCAACCAGCCGATGATCACGTAGTAGACCGAGGATGTGAGGCCAAAGAAGAGGGTGACTTGCCAGGCAAGGGCCGAGCGCCAGACAGCGACCTTGTCCGTCGCATCAGGATGAATGATCGCCGGCGTCGTATCCTTGCGCAGTTGCGGTATCCAGGCAGCAGCGGCCATGGTGGGAACGACAAGGAAAGCCGCCAGCGCTCCGTTCCAGTTCATGCCGGGGAGGGAGGCCATTGGCACAGCAAATGCGGATGCGATTGCCGCAACTGCGCCCGCCGTTAGCGCATAGGCTGCTGTGAGTTCGCCAATTTTGGTGGGGAAGTCGCGCTTGAGAAGGCTCGGAAGCAGAACATTTCCTATCGCGATACCGGCGCCGAGCATCGCCGTTCCGGCAAATAGCGCCCAGATTGGCCCGGAAGACCGCAAGGCAATCGCTCCCGCAATGACGACGAGCGCCCCGAAGAGCGAGCGCTCCATGCCGAATCTGCTGGCCAGCGTTGCTGCGAAAGGCGAGATGAGCCCGAAGGCGAGCAGAGGCAGTGTCGTGAGGATTCCTGCTTGCGTGACACTGATGCCGGTTGCTTCGCGGATCATGTCCAGCAGCGGGGCTACGCCCGTGATGGGTGCGCGAAGGTTTGCGGCAATGAGAAGAATCCCCAGGACAAGAAGCATCCCATTCCGTCTCTGTGGTGATTTAACGTGACCAGACATCGTGATGACCTCGCATACAAATGCGGATCATGTACTTGATACTGGTGCTGCCGGATTTATATCATCGGCAAGATGATCTCTAAATCTGGCCAATCAAGCCTGCTGCGGTCGGCCGTTCAGGATTACGAACCCGATCGCAGTACCCTGCCAGCGCTGGCTCTTCGCCTGGACCTTTCGGGAGTCCAGGAGGAAGTTCCGATGCATACACATCGCCGCGGGCAGCTGGTTCTGGCTTTGCGGGGCGCCATCGTTTGCCAGGTTCCCGGTGCCTGGTGGCTGGTTCCCCCGCAAAGTGGGGTCTGGATTCCTGGCGGAGTTCCTCACAGCAACAGGGTCACAGGGAACGCCCGATTGTGCTGCCTGTTTGTCGAACCTTCGGCCCTTGCGCTCCCGAACGACTGTTGCACGCTTTCGATCTCGCCTTTGTTGCGTGAGATGATCCTGCGTCTTGCCGAGCACCCGGAAGGATACGAAGTGGGCGGTCATACCGACCAGATCGCCCGGGTGTTGCTTGGCGAACTTGCCCAGATGTCGGTCGAGCATCTCCATCTTCCGATTTCTGGGCACCCCAGAATCAAACAGATGGCGGACGCGCTGATTGAGGATCCCTCTGATCGACGGACCCTGCCGCAATGGGCTTCCGAGCTTGCAATGAGCGAGCGATCCCTAAGCCGCCTTGTGATCGCTGAGACCGGATTGAGCTTTGGGCAGTGGCGCCAGCAATTACACCTTGTCGTTGCGCTGCGCGAGCTCGCGGAGGGCCAAACGGTGCAGCAGGTAGCAGGCGATCTCGGCTATGGTTCCGTCACAGCCTTTATCACGATGTTCAAGAAGGCCATGGGCCAATCGCCAACGAAATATTTCGCGAGCCGCGGTCAGCGGGCAGCCGAAGGTGAGGCTTCCCCGTAACAGGGATCGCCTTCGCTCCTATCGCGGTCTGGGCGGGAATAGCGAGCCAATGTAGTCGCTCGCGGCGCGCACCCGCGCACTGGAGCGCAAGCTGCTGTGCATGGAGAGCCAGATCTCCTGATCCAGCTCCGGAATATGCGGGATGATCGGGGACAGTGTCGGCTGGTCCTTCGCAATGAAGTTGGCCAGCACACCCAGCCCACTGCCATGCACAACGCCGTCGAAAATCCCGAGCGCGTAGCTGCAGCGCATCCAGGGCACCGTGTTCTCGGCCAGGGATCGCAGCCATCTGTCGGCCGGAAAGTCGGACCGCAGTTCATCGAATCCGACATATGACAGGCCTGCCCAATCGGCTCGGCTGATCGCTTCAGCATGATCCTGATGGTAGGCTGCGCTGGAATACAAACCATATGTGAGGGTGCCGACCTTCTTGCAGGTGAGGTCCGCCTGCTTGGGACGAAAGGGGCGGATAGCGATATCTGCTTCTCGCCGCGTCAGGCTGAAAGGCCGGTGCGAAGTGATGATTTCGACATCCACCCTGGGGTAGAGCCGATGGAACTCGGCAAAGCGGGTGGTCAGAAAATAGGACATCCACTCGTCGGTATTGATGCGCACCGTGCCCTCAGCGGCCTGGGCGCCGTGAAGATCGCGCGTGCGCTCGATCTCGAAGGCAATCTCTTCCATCTGCTGGGCCCATGCGACGATCCGGGCGCCCGCAGGCGTCGTGACACAACCTGCCTGGGCGCGCTCCAGCAGCTTGTCACCCAGTCCTGCCTCGAGCTCGTCAATGCGCCTTGAAAGTGTTGCAGCACTTAGCCCGGTGACATCGGCCGCGCGCCGCAGAGTTCCGTGTCGCGCAACCGCCACAAGAAGGCGCAGATCATCCCAGTTGGTGCGTTGCAGATTTGGAGCATCAGCCATCATATTTGTCCATTTACACCCATTATCAGAACATGCAGCAGGAAGCGAACACAACAGGGACGCATCGGACCAGGATGGATATCTGCATTTTCGGCGGAGCATCGCCGCAGACGGAGCAAGGGTTTCTGGACCTTGGTTTTGAAACCGGTCAGGCGATTGCGCGAGCCGGGCACCGTCTGGTGTTCGGTGGCGGCGCAAACGGAATGATGGGGGCTGCCGCCAATGGAGCCCTGAGTTGCGGGGGCGCTGTGACCGGCATCCTCCCCCGGTTTCTCTTCGACAGAGAGCCGCCCCATCCGGGAGTGACAGACATGCGGGTGGTCGAGACCATGCACGAGCGCAAGGCGCTCATGTACGATAACTCAGCTGCCTTCATCGCCCTGCCTGGCGGCTTCGGCACGCTTGAGGAAACCCTAGAGATCATCACCTGGCGCCAATTGTCCCTGCATGACAAACCCATCGTTTTTCTCGGCGATCACGGCTTCTGGGCCGGGATTGAGGGCACCTTCGACGCTATGTTCCGATCTGGTTTCCTGAGCCCGCGGGATCGGACTCTGGCGTGTTTCGCGCGGTCTGCGGAACAAGCGCTGGCTGCTGTCAGCCAGGCAAGAACGGAAGAAGCCACTGCGGTTCGTGGAATTGCGAATGCATAAGGTCGCGCGGTGCACTTATTTGGGCCTTGCTAAGACGCCGCGCGCTACTGGTCAGGCTGAGTTGTTCGCGTTGTCGCCAGTCAAATCATAGGCCGCGCTAGAGTCGATATCCTGCATCGGTTGAAGGTGAGGGATTGGAGGGCACATGGGCTCGCGGCTGGAGTTGATGGCAGTGGTGTCGCTGCAGCGCAGGTTTCCGGACGTAGCGAGCTTGCCGCGGCTTTCGCGGCCGTCGGGATCGCGCTGAACGGACTCTTTACGGCAGTGATGGTGCCGATGCTGCTGCAGTTCTGGCACTAGGCCGGGGCTGCAGCAATCAAGCAGAGCTCTCGGCATGGGCGGGTGAGCCCAACTGTCGGGAGATCTCATCCGCAGCCTCCGACACGAGCTGGCCTATTTCCCTGACCCGCTTGTCGGGCATGCGGATGGTCGGCCCGGACACAGAGATACCAGCGACCGCTTCGCCATAGCCATTTATGATCGAGGCAGCTACGCAGCGCATCCCGATGGTTCGCTCCTCATCATCGAACGAGTATCCGCGACGGCGCGTTTCTTCGATGGCGTCACGAAGTTGCCTGGCATTCGCGATGGTCTTGTCCGTGAACCGGGTGAACTTTGCGGATCCAAGGAAGGTCTCCAGGCGCTCGTCGGAAAAAGCGCTCAGCAACGCTTTACCGATGCCCGATGCATGAAGGGGCGAGCGGGTTCCGGGAGGGAAGAAGGCCCGGATGGTCTCATGGGTCTCGATCTGGCTGACGAACAGAACGTCGCCATCGCGCTCGATCCCGAGATTGGAGGTCTCTCCCGTCCGGGCCATTAGGTCGCGCATGACCGGCCGGCTTCTTTCGACGATATTGGTCCTCCGCAGAAAGGCAGAGCCTAGCCGAAAGGTCTCGGAGCCGATGAACCATTCCTGCTTGTCAGGGTTGCTCTCGACATAGTTGCGCTGCTCGAGCGTGGCGAGAACGCGGTGCATGGTGGCGGGCGACTGGTCCAGATGAACGGCCAGTTCGGTGAGGGTGATTCCCTCGTGCTGCGCGAGCGCTTCAAGCACGTCCAGCGCGCGGTCCAGTGATTGGATTCCAGGGGCTTGCGCATCGGCTTTGACGCTTTTTGGCCGTCCGCGACGCCTGACAGGTTGCTGCATGCTGAGGGACTCATGTTGCTTGGCGGTTGAACAAATTTAGGTCATGAAATTCGCGTCTGCACAATGAAAAAATGTAAGCACCTGTTTTAATGTCATGTTCCCTATTTAATCAGCAAAATAAAAAAGACTTTCAAAAAAATTTACGCGGGGCGACGCCTGTGCTACCTGTCTTGTCGAGCAAGGAGGAGCCACCCATGAGCACCCAGAACCCCGTCTTCATTCCCGGCCCGACGAACATCCCCGAGGTGCTTCGCAAGGCCGTCGACATGCCCACCATCGACCACCGCAGCCCGCTGTTCGGCAAAATCCTTCATCCCGCCCTCGAAGGGGTGAAGAAGGTGCTGAAGACCAGGGAGGCGCAGGTCTTCGTGTTCCCGTCCACCGGCACCGGCGGTTGGGAAACGGCGATCACCAACGTCCTGTCGGCTGGCGACAAGGTTCTCGCGACCCGCAACGGCATGTTCAGCCATCGCTGGATCGACATGTGCCAGCGCCATGGCCTCGATGTGCAGGTCGTGATGCAGGAATGGGGTGAGGGCGTGCCCGCCGACCGTTTCGAGGAGATCCTCGCCGCGGACAAGGACCACCAGATCAAGGTGGTGCTGGCCACCCACAACGAGACCGCCACCGGCGTGCGGTCCGACATCGCGGCCGTGCGTCATGCGCTGGACCGCACGAAGCACCCGGCGCTTCTGTTCGTTGACGGCGTCAGCTCCATCGGCTGCTACGACTTCCGCATGGACGACTGGGGCGTCGACGTGGCCGTGACCGGCTCGCAGAAGGGCTTCATGCTTCCGCCCGGGCTGGCCATTGTCGGCTTTTCACCCAAGGCATTGCAGGCGGTCGAAACCGCGACCCTGCCGCGCACCTTCTTCGACATCCGCGACATGGCCAAAGGCTATGCGGCCAACGGCTTCCCCTATACGCCGCCCGTCGGCCTGCTGAACGGGCTGAAGGTAGCGACCGACATGCTCCTCGAGGAAGGGCTCGACAACGTCTTCGCGCGCCATCACCGGATCGCCGAAGGTGTCCGCCAGGCCGTTGCCGCCTGGGGCCTGAAACTCTGCGCCGCGCGGCCCGAGCTTTATTCGGACAGCGTCAGCGCCATTCGGGTGCCGGAAGGGTTCGACGCCAATAAGATCGTGTCGCATGCGCTGAACACCTATGGCGTCGCCTTTGGAACGGGCCTTGGCGATGTCGCAGGCAAGGTGTTCCGCATCGGGCACCTCGGCAGCCTGACCGATGTCATGGCGCTGTCGGGCATTGCGACAGCGGAAATGGTGATGGCCGACCTCGGCCTGCCGGTCACGCTCGGCTCGGGCGTTGCCGCGGCGCAGGACTACTACCGCCAGAGCGCGAATGCAGCGCAGAAGAAGGCCGCCTGAAGATGACGGACGCCCTGTATATCCCCACCTATGAAGACATGCTGGCCGCGCATGAGCGGATCAAGCCGCATATCCGGCGCACGCCGGTCAGGACCTCTGACTATCTGAACGAGTTGACCGGTGCGCAGCTGTTCTTCAAATGCGAGAACTTCCAGGAGCCGGGCGCCTTCAAGGTGCGCGGCGCCACCAACGCGGTTTTCGGTCTTGACGATGCGCAGGCGGCAAAAGGCGTCGCCACGCATTCCTCGGGCAACCATGCGTCCTGCCTGAGCTATGCGGCCATGCTGCGGGGCATCCCCTGCAATGTGGTCATGCCGCGCACGGCGCCGCAGGCCAAGAAGGACACCGTGCGGCGCTATGGCGGCCAGATCACCGAATGCGAGCCCTCGACCAGCTCGCGTGAGGAGACCTTCGCCAAGGTGCAGGCCGCAACCGGGGGCGACTTCGTGCACCCCTACAACGATCATCGGGTGATCGCGGGGCAAGGCACCTGCGCCCGTGAGTTCGTCGAGCAGACGGATGGGCTCGACGCGGTCGTGGCCCCGATCGGCGGCGGCGGCATGATCTCGGGCACCTGCCTGACGCTGTCGACGCTCGCGCCGGAGACCAAGGTGATCGCCGCCGAGCCCGAGCAGGCCGACGACGCCTACCGCAGCTTCAAGGCCGGCTACATCATCGCAGACGATGCGCCCAAGACGATCGCGGACGGGCTGCTGGTGCCGCTGAAAGACCTGACCTGGCATTTCGTGAAAAACCACGTCAGCGAGATCTATACCGCTTCCGACGCCGAGATCGTCGATGCGATGAAACTGATCTGGAAGCATCTGCGCATCGTGATGGAGCCCTCCAGCGCGGTGCCCTTGGCCACCATCCTGAAAAACCCTGAAGCTTTTGCCGGCAAGCGCGTCGGCGTGATCGTCACCGGCGGCAATGTCGATCTCGACAAGCTGCCCTGGATCTGAGGAGAGGAACCATGAACGCACATACCGATTTTGCCGGCCTTGAGGTCGGATACGACGTTCCGGCCCTGCCGGGCATGGACGAGGCCGATATCCAGACGCCCTGTCTGATCCTCGATCTCGATGCGCTCGAGCGCAACATCAAGAAGATGGGCGACTATGCCAAGGCGCATGGCATGCGTCACCGCGCCCATGGCAAGATGCACAAATCCGTCGATGTGCTGAAGCTCCAGGAAGAACTGGGCGGCGCCATCGGTGTCTGCTGCCAGAAAGTGTCGGAAGCCGAAGTCTTCGTCCGCGGCGGCATCAAGGACGTGCTGGTCTCGAACCAGGTCCGCGATCCGGCCAAGATCGACCGTCTGGCCCGCCTGCCGAAGCTCGGCAGCCGGATTATCGTTTGCGTCGACGACCTGGCGAACGTCGCTGATCTGTCGGCAGCGGCGCAAAAGCACGGCACCACGCTGGAGTGCTTCGTCGAGATCGATTGCGGCGCTGGCCGCTGCGGTGTGAAGACCACGCCGGAAGTGGTGGCGATCGCCCAGGCGATCGACGCGGCGCCGGGGCTGAAGTTCACCGGCGTCCAGGCCTATCAGGGCGCGATGCAGCACATGGACAGCTACGAGGATCGCAAGGCCAAGCTCGACGCCGCCATCGCGCAGGTGAGTGATGCGGTCGAGGGCCTGAAGGCGGTCGGGCTGGAGCCGGAACTCGTCTCGGGCGGCGGCACGGGCTCCTACTATTTCGAGTCGGCCTCGGGCGTCTACAACGAGCTGCAATGCGGTTCCTACGCCTTCATGGATGCCGACTACGGCCGCATTCATGACAAGGACGGCAAGCGGATCGACCAGGGCGAATGGGAAAATGCGCTGTTCATCCTGACCTCGGTCATGTCGCATGCCAAGCCGACGCTGGCGGTGGTGGATGCTGGCCTCAAGGCGCAATCGGTCGACAGCGGCCTGCCCTTCGTCTACGGGCGCGACGATGTGAAATACATCAAATGCTCCGACGAGCATGGCGTGGTCGAGGATGCGAACGGCGTCCTCAAGATCAACGAGAAACTGCGCCTCGTGCCCGGGCACTGCGACCCGACCTGCAACGTCCACGACTGGTATGTGGGCGTGCGCAACGGGAAGGTCGAGACCCTCTGGCCGGTGAGCGCCCGCGGCAAGGCCTACTGAGCCGTCGCTACCCGACGAAGATCCCGGGCCGGGGGCAAATTCTTGCCCCCGGCCCACGAACGCAAGCGGGAGGAATTCTCATGATCATTGTCCCTGAACGCGAAATCGCAGGGCTCATCTCGGCATCGGACTGCTTCACCGCGGTGGAACAGGTCTTCGCCTCGATGGCGAAGAAATCGGCCTACAACTTCCCGGTGATCCGCGAGGCGATCGGCCATGCCGATGCGCTCTACGGCTTCAAATCCGGCTTTGACCGGGAAAGCCTTGCCCTCGGCCTCAAGTCGGGCGGCTTCTGGCCGAACAACATGGCCAAGGGCCTGACCAATCACCAGTCGACGGTGTTCCTGTTCGATGCCGATACCGGAAAATGCAAGGCGGTCGTCGGTGGCAACCTGCTGACCGCGCTGCGCACCGCGGCCGCCTCGGCCGTGTCGATCAAATATCTGGCGCGTCGGGACTCCAAGGTTCTCGGCATGATTGGCGCGGGTCACCAATCGACATTCCAGCTGCGCGCCGCGCTTGAGCAGCGGCCGTTCGAAAAGGTCATCGGCTGGAACCTGCACCGCGAGGCCCTGAGCCGTCTTGAAGCTGTGGCAGCCGAAAAGGGCCTTCCGTTCGAGGCTGTCGATCTCGACCGGCTGGGTGCCGAGGCGGATGTCATTATCACGATCACCTCGTCTTTCGATCCGATTCTTGAGGCGGCCCAGGTGCGCCCCGGTGCGCATCTGGCCTGTATGGGGACGGATACCAAGGGCAAACAGGAGGTGGATGCCGCGCTCGTGGCCGCATCGACGGTGTTCACGGATGAGATTGCTCAGTCCATCACCATCGGCGAAGCGCAGCATGCAGTTGCCGAAGGGCTGATTGCGGCCGAGAGCATCATCGAGATCGGGGCCGTGATCAACGGATCCCATCCTGGCCGTACATCGGAGCGGGAGATCACCTTGTTCGATGGCACCGGTGTCGGCCTCCAGGATCTCGCCGTCGCTTCTGCGGCCGCCGATCTGGCGGTCAGCAAGGGCGTTGCGATCGAGGTCGATTTCTGAACTTCACTGACGGCCCCCGCGGCCGTCAGCTTCACCCGCACCGGCGGATGCGCGCATCCGCCTCCGAACCCCTTACTGAAATTCGCCCCGGTCCTTCCATGATCCGGGGCAGGAAGTGAACCCATGAGGGTTGCCATAAATGGCTTTGGCCGAATTGGCAGAAGCATTCTGCGTCTGGCGCTAAGATCGCCGGATGTCGAGGTGGTCCTGATCAATGATGTCGCGCCTATCGAGACATGCGGCTATCTTTTTGAATTCGACAGCACTTTCGGCACATGGCCGGGAGATGTTGAGGTCATTGGCTCTACGCTTCGGGTGGATGACAGGATCATCCCGTTCTTTCAGCAGGCTGATATATCGGGGCTTGATCTGCAGGGCGTCGACGTCCTGCTTGAATGCAGCGGCCAGCCAAATTCCGTCGAGACAGCGCGGACGGGCGTAAGCCTCGGCGCTGCCCGCGCCCTGATTTCCGGACCTGCCTCCCTCGCCGATATTACCCTGGTTCTCGGTGCCAATGAGGAGCGCTATCGCGGTGAGGCCGTGGTTTCCAACGCCTCTTGCACCACAAACGCACTGCCGCCGATCCTCCGTATTCTGGACGACACGTTCAGCGTCATCGGCGGCCAGATGACGACGGTCCATTGCTACACGGGCAGTCAGCCGACCGTGGATCAGCCGCGGGACGATCTGGCCCGGAGCCGCGCGGCGGCGCTCTCCATGGTTCCGACGACAACCAGTGCTCACAGGTTACTGGGAACGGTCCTGCCCGGTCTCGCCGGTCGGATCGAGGCGCGCGCGCTCCGGGTGCCGACTGCCAGCGTCTCGGCGATTGACCTCACGGTCTCGATCCGGCGCCGGACAGATATCGAGAGCATTCGCCACATCTTGTTCGACGCGGTCGAACGGTCCGACGTGATTGGCTGGATCGAAAAGCCGCTCGTTTCCTCGGATTTGCGCGGGCGGCCAGAGTCGCTCGTGATCAGCGGGCCCGAACTGTCGCTGGCGGCAGCGGGCGGCCTGCTCAGAATTTTTGGTTGGTACGACAACGAGTGGGGCTTTGCGAACCGCATGCTCGACATGGCGCGTCATATCAGCCGGTACGAAAAGGAGGACCAACCATGACAGACGATACCATCAAACAGGCCAAGCGACAGGAAGCCCTCGACTATCACGAGTTTCCCCGTCCCGGGAAGCTGGAGATCCGGGCGACAAAGCCGATGGCGACGGGCAGAGACCTGTCGAATGCCTATTCGCCCGGTGTGGCGGAAGCTTGCCTGGAGATCGAAACCAATGCTGCCAATGCTGCCCGTTTCACCTCAAAGGGCAATCTCGTCGCGGTGATCTCCAACGGCACTGCCGTGCTCGGCCTCGGCAATATCGGCGCGCAGGCTTCAAAACCGGTGATGGAGGGCAAGGCCGTCCTCTTCAAGAAATTCGCCGGCGTTGACTGCTTCGACATCGAGATCAACGAGAGCGACCCCGAAAAGCTGGCCGAGATCGTCAGCAAGCTGGAGCCGACCTTCGGCGCGGTCAACCTTGAGGACATCAAGGCGCCGGACTGCTTCATCGTCGAACGGCTGTGCAAGGAGAAGATGGGCATCCCCGTCTTTCATGACGACCAGCACGGCACCGCGATCGTCGCATCTGCCGCCGCGCTGAACGCGCTCGAACTGTCCGGCAAGAAGATCGAGGATCTGCGTGTCGTGGCCGTGGGCGCCGGGGCCGCCGGCATCGCCTGCCTGAAGATGCTCATCGTCATGGGGCTGCGGAAGGAGAACATCACCCTGCTCGACAGCAAGGGCGTGATCCACAATGGCCGCAACGACTTGACCTTCGAGAAGCGGGAGTTCTCGAAGGAGACCGACGCCCGGACGCTCGAAGATGCAATCGTCGGCGCGGATCTGTTCCTCGGCGTCTCTGGTCCCGGGGTGTTGACCAAGGAAATGGTGGCCCGCATGGCGCCGGCGCCGGTGATCTTCGCACTGGCCAACCCCAACCCGGAGATTCTGCCGGAAGAGGTCCGCAAGGTCTCGGCCGATGCCCTGATCGCGACAGGCCGCTCGGACTATCCGAACCAGGTCAACAACGTCCTCTGCTTCCCCTTCATCTTCCGCGGCGCGCTGGATGTCGGCGCGACCGAGATCAACGATGCGATGAAGCTGGCCTGCGTCGAGGCCATCGCCGGCCTTGCACGCGCGCCGATCTCGGCCGAGGTCGGCCAGGCCTATCAAGGCGAACGCCTGACCTTCGGCTCCGAATATCTGATCCCGAAACCCTTCGATCCCCGCCTGCTCCCGACCATCGCCCATGCAGTCGCAAAGGCCGCGATCGAGTCGGGCGTCGCGACCCGCAGCATCGATCTCGATGCCTATCGCGCTTCGCTGAACGCGCAGGTGTTCAAGTCCCATACGGTCATGCGCCGGGTCTTCGATGCTGCCCGCGCGTCCGAGCGCCGCGTGGTCTTCGCCGAAGGCGAGGATGAGCGTGTGCTGCGCGCCACCCGCACCATCCGCGAGGAGATTGGTATCCGGCCGATCCTGATCGGGCGTAGCGAGGTCGTTGATGCCCGTATCGAGCGCGAAGGCTTGAATCTGCGCCGGGGAGAGGATTTCGAGATCGTCGATCCGCAGGACGATCCGCGCTACCGCGAGTACTGGACGAGCTATCATCGCCTGATGAAGCGCAAGGGCGTCACCCCGGATCTGGCCCGAACGGTACTACGTACCAATACCACCGCGATCGCGTCCCTGATGGTGCAGCGCGGTGAAGCCGACAGTCTCGTTTGCGGCACCTTCGGCGAGTACAACTGGCATCTGAACTACGTGTCGCAGATTCTGGCAGGAGACGGAAACCTGCCCGTCGGTGCCTTGTCGCTTCTGATCCTCGACGACGGCCCCTTGTTCCTCGCGGACACCCATGTCCACAAATTCCCCTCGGCCGAGGAGGTCGCGCAGATTGCCCGGGCTGCTGCGCGCCATGTGCGCCGCTTCGGGGTTGAGCCGAACGTCGCGCTGATCTCGGATTCCGAGTTTGGCAACCTCGACAGCGCCTCGGGGCGGACCATGCGGGGCGCCATCGACCTTCTTGATGCCGCGGAACAGACGTTCGCCTACGAGGGCGAGATGCATGTCGATGCGGCGCTGGATGCGCTGCACCGCGACCGCATCTATCCCGACGGGCGGATTTCCGGGCGCGCCAATGTGCTGGTGTTCTCGAACTCGGAAACGGCCGGAGTTACGCGCAACATTCTGCGCAGCCTGACCAAGGCCATCGAGGTCGGTCCGATCCTGATGGGGATGAGCAACAAGGTCCATATCGTGACGCCGTCGATCTCGGCCAGAGGTCTTCTGAACGTGGCGGCGCTGGCGGCATCGCAGGTCTCGACCTACGCCTGACAGAGGCTTGCCAAACTGCAGGCCAGCAATCGCGCTGGCCTGCGCCAAACCGTGTTGGTGAGACCAGTCATGAAGCCGAAACTGCCGCGTCTTGCTGCCCGGGCCATCATTTTGCACCGCGACAGGCTGCTCATGGTCAATGCCTATCCCGGCGGCACGTCTGATCTGTGGTGCGTGCCCGGCGGCGGGGTGCATGCCGGACAGTCACTGCCCGACAATCTGGCGCGAGAGGTTTACGAAGAATGCGGGGTTCAGATCGCGGTAGGCGATCCTTGCCTCGTCAACGAGTTCCACGATCCCGCGTCAGGGTTTCATCAGGTCGAGATTTTCTTTCGCTGCACATTGGCCTATCCCGCCTTTCCACAGAGCTGGACGGACCCCGAGGGCGTCGTCGTCGAGCGGCGGCTGGTCGGTCGTGAAGAGCTGCAGGATCTGCGCCACAGGCCATCGAGCCTCGCAGCGATCGCCTGGGGAACCGGATGCCACTACGATCCTCTCGAGACAATCGTGCGCTAGCTGAACAGTCTCCCCGATGGCATTTCTGCGGGGCAGCTTGTGAGGCTGGCCTGGGTCCACCAGCCAGGGTTCAAAATTCCAGTATCGCCTTGAAGCGGACAGCCAAAGGGCGGAAAGAGAAGGGCCTGCATATTTTGCAGGCAGAATAGGTAAATCATGAGCATTCAACAAACGCGTCTTGACGCGTCATGGAACCTGCGCGGCGCAATGTTCATGGTCCTGGCCATGGCATGCTTCGCCGTCGAAGACGCGCTTCTCAAGAAGGCGGCGTCATCGGTGCCTGTCGGTCAGGTCTTGTTTTCCTTCGGCCTGATCGGCCTCTGCGTGTTCTCGGCGCTGGCGCTTGCCGCAGGCGAGAGGCCGTTCATCCGCACGATGGTGTCGCGGGTCATGATTACCCGTTCTCTGTTCGAGATCGTCGGGCGCCTGTTCTTCATGCTCGCCATCGCGCTCACGCCACTGTCGACCGCTTCGGCCATTCTGCAGGCCACGCCTTTGGTCGTCATCGCTGGCGCTGCTGTGTTTTTCGGCGAGAAGGTCGGCATCCTGCGTTGGCTGGCGGTCGTCCTCGGTTTCGTCGGCGTGCTGATGATCTTGAGGCCGGGCGCCGACGGGTTCGGGATCCTTTCGCTGCTGGCGGTGATCGCGACGCTCGGTTTCGCGGGCCGAGACCTGGCGACACGTGCTGCGCCTGTCTCAATGTCGCATCGACAGCTTGGCGTGCTGGGGTTCACGATGCTTATCGTCTCCGGGCTGATCGCGCTCCCGTTCGGTGGGCCCCCCGTGGTGCCGGATCTTCAATCGGCGCTCAGCCTGGTTGCCGGCTCTCTGAGCGGCGTCGTGGCTTATAGCTCCTTGACCACCGCAATGCGCACGGGCCAGGTCAGCGCCGTGACGCCCTTCCGCTACACACGGTTGGTCTTTGCAATGATTGCAGGCATCGTCATGTTCCGCGAGCAGCCGGATACATGGACCCTGATCGGCTCGGTGATCGTCGTTGGTGCCGGGATTGCAGCGCTGTCATTTTCGAGAAGACGCGCCGGGTAAGATTCGTCCATCAGGTCCCTGCAGAGGACGGATCTGCCTGGAAAAGGAAGCTGTTGATCTCCTTTTCACGGGCCGGTCCGAACAGGGAGTTTTCTGCCAGAAGGTTGCTCATCTTCTCATTCGGAGCCCAGGGTTCCTCGATGAAGCACCAGTCAAGCTGGAAATACTCGCCATCCTTCGAGATCAGCAGCCCGACACAAAGTCGGGTCTGCTGATCATATTTGGCGGCCTCCGTGAGCAGTGCCACGGTGCCGGACCTCATCCTGAGCCCATCCTCGCCGGTTGATGGCCAGTCGGGATCCATGCTCGCGATCATGAAGGTGCATTCTGTTCTCGGGAACGCAAACCGATACGGCTGTTGTGGCCGGCAAGCGGCACTCGCTTCAAGGCACCTGACGAGCCTGGCCTTGTACTCGCGCCATACGGAGCGTGGCACGCGCGCGAATTCCTCAAGAATTCGATAGTAGTCGGTGCTTTGATCCGGATTGACGATATGGGCCTGCAGGTTATGCATGAGGTAGGAAAGGTCGAATGCGCCGAGATCCTGCAGGAAACTCGCCAAGGCCTGTGATGACCCTGGCTCTGGCAGGTCCTTTTCGGACAGGAAGCCAGCCATGATGTCCGGCTCAGCGACGACAACACCGGCCTCCTTCAGTTTGGGAAGGACGTCCTCCCGGTAGTCAAAATAGAGGCGCACATCGTCGGGAATCCGTAGCTTTTCCAGGATTCCAAGATAGTCGTGCGCAGCGACCACATGGATGAAGCCGGCCGTCGCCGAGATATGAAACCTCGTATTCCAGCAATCCTCAGGCAAGTGCGGACCAGCAGAGAAGACCACGATCTTCTTGATGTCCTGAACCTCACCGCCTCGAAGCGAGGTCTTGTGACCCCGGTCGTTCACCAGTTCGATTTCGGCACTCTCTGTCAGGTAGTGCAGAGTGTCCTTGATCTGATCGACCGCCTTGCGCAGCACTTTCTTCCGAAACCACTGGCGCTCAACCTCCGGGTCCGCGGTCGCTGCGCTGCGTTCCTTGAGCTGAAAAACCAGCGCCAGCGAGCCGATCTTGACGATGCCGTCCGCGAGTTCAACCTGCTGCTTCGGCCTGGGATAGAAGCGGGTCTCCGAGAAGGTGAATTCCTTCCAGAACACGTTGGCATTGATCCTGGCGGTGAACTGTTCGAGCGTCATGGGGCACAGGCTTACCCATCTATGATGGGTCGCGAAAGATCGAATGCCGCCTCGACCACGACGGCATCAGGGCTCGCTCCAGGTCGGGCGGTGATTGGGCTCACGCTGCCGATGGGAGCGAGTGGCCTGCTTTCCAGGGATTTGTCTTTCAGGCCAGCATAGGTGGATTCTGCTCCAGCCATTTGTCGAGCAGTGCAATGTGACCGGCTTTTGTCGCATCCGGCGCATAGCTCGTCGAGAAGCCCGCACGCACGAGGTCGGCGATCTCTCCAGGCGACAAACCGAAATCCTGCACAAGCGCCATATAGTTGTCGATGAGGTCGCTTTTCAGGAATGGGGGATCGTCGGAGTTCAGCGTTACTTTCACGCCCAGGTCGCGCAGCGCAATGATGGGGTGCTCGCGCAGCGAGCTGTAGATGTTGAGGCAGACATTGCTTATGGGCGCCACCATCAGCGGGATCTGGGTCTCTTTCAGGTAGCTCACCAAGCTCGGGTCCCGGATTGCCTGAACACCATGATCGATCCGGTCAGGTTTCAGCGACTGGACGACGTCCCAGACGCCATCAGGCCCGGCAGCAAACTCCTCGCCGCAATGTGCGGAGAGCTTCAGGCCCGCTTCACGAGCCATGTCGAACGCTCTTGCATGGGGCCCGGCTGGGAAGCCGATCTCCTGGCTCTCCAGACCAATCCCGGCGATGCCGCATTCTTCCGCCGCAGGTATGAGCGCCTCGACAAGCGCAAGCGAGGCCTCGGGGGACTGGGTTCTGTCAAGATTGGCGATGAAGACGATGTCGACCCCGTGCCTCTCCTTCGCAAGCTTTCGTCCGCGGCTGATCCCGGCGAGTTCGGTCTCAAGCCCGATCCGGGCCTCCTGACCCTGATGGAAACAAAACATCGCCTCGCGCCAGATGATGTTCTGCCGCTTCATGTCCCGGCCGAGGTGTTCGACAACCAGCGCGTAATCATCTTCGGTGCGCAGCGCTTCCTGCGTGGCTTTCCACTTGCCGAGAAAATGCTCGAGGTTGTCGAATTTGTACCA
>Ga0075012_10002119_pt1 | contig 19650 bp, 11 predicted proteins | sample All_14_2_FD_71474 | JGI IMG/M metagenome (GOLD analysis project Ga0075012, IMG submission 71474) | Freshwater microbial communities in response to fracking from Pennsylvania, USA - Allegheny Zone_MetaG_DW_15 | ecosystem: Environmental > Aquatic > Deep subsurface > Groundwater > Drilled... | reverse complement strand
GGCAATAAAAAATGATCCTGAATGGTATTCTAGAATTCGAAAATCATCCTTAACAGAAAAACAAGATATTGAATCAATTCTAATAAGGGATGCAGAAAAATATGCTATTCAAAAGATAATAGATACAATTAAACATATCTCTATTGAGAAACAACGGCAGGACTATCTAATCACGATAAAACAAAATGCTAAACTTTTATCTGCTTTAGTTGACACGGCCATATCTCAACAAATACCGATTGACACAGTTTTACAACAATACGCAAGAAAGACCTTAAAATAATATTATTATGTCTGTAGAAAAGAAGTTGGCTATTTCCTTTATCACAATAGCCACTATCATTTTAGGAATGCTCGCAATACTTTCTGATGGATACGAAGGCGGAGCAGACACCATTGGCCATTATCTCTACTCGAGACATGCCTTAACTTATCCCCTGCTTTTACTTGATCTTTGGGGAAGACCCGTTTTTACACTATTAGGTATTCCTTTTGCCTATTTAGGTTTTACCGGAATGAAGTTCTTCTCAGTAATTCTATCAATACTTACAGCATGGTTTGGTTATAAAATACTATCCCATTTAGAGTTTAAGGGTTCATATTTATATATACCCATGCTATTGTTAGCGCCATTCTACCTATTACTTTCAATAAGCCCATTAACTGAAACCCTCTTTGGTTTTGCATTAATCTTATCAATATGGCTTTACTTCAATGGAAATTTCAGAGCCATGGCTCTGATAATTTCGTTCATTCCCTTTATTCGATTTGAGGGTTTTGTAATTTTCCCTGCGATTATTTTGGCTCTTGCACTAAAGAAAAGATATAAAGATCTACCATTCCTTCTTACAGGCTATTTACTCTTTACCATTATAGGGTATTTTGTATACAATGACCTTTTTTGGCTAATTAATAGAAATCCATATACTGGGTCAGCAAGTGGAATTTATGGAAATGGAACCCTATTCTTTTTCGCACTAAAATTCTCGACTATTTTTGGGCTCTCTAACACAATACTAATTTTAATAGGAACAGTTTTTTTAGTATTCACCTCAGCTAAGCTCTTAATAAGAGAGAAAAAACCTTCTAAAGAACTGGAATTAATCATTCTTGCTGGAGGTAGTCTTCTCGCCTATTATGCCGCACACAGTTATGTATGGTGGAAAGGAGAAGGTAATTCATTGGGGCTATTAAGAGTAATGGTCTCTGTTATTCCGGTCGGAATTCTAATAGCCAGCTATACGATTCATATTATATTAAAAGCAACAGGAAAATATAAATACAGTACAATACTACTAATCCCAATTATCATAATTCCATCAGCTTACTATTCTTCGTTTCAAAAATACCCACTAAAAGCAAACATATTCCAATCTACTACTCATGATGCTACCAATTGGATTAAAGATCAGAAAATTGATAAAACAAAAGTCTATTACTATTCTATACAGTGTAGTCAAGAACTAAACCTAAATGTCTTTGAGGAATATGTAAACGGGGGGATGTTAATCCATTTTTGCTATAAAACGCCATTTGACTTACCAGATGACATCTATTATTTATGGGATAGTCAATTTGGGCCTAAAGAAGGTGGCGTTAAATTATCTGAGATCTTAAACAATAAAAATTTTACTGTCAAGAAGTATTTCGCACCAGATCCAAATTCAAATAATTTTAAGCAATATCCTTTTGAAATCGTAGTTTTTCATAAATCAAGCGCTATTCAATCAACACTAAGCAGCAATTTAAAGCAATATCTCTCTTTTAGATCGGATAGAGGAATCTTTGATAACGTCGATGTATACGATGACTCCTTTGAAAACATCAGAGAGGAGAAACCATTTAATAACCTTATTTCACAATCGACTAGTTTTACAGGAAAATCAAGTATAGAAATGAAAAATGATACTGAGTTTCTTCCTTTCAAAGAATTCGACCTTGACTTTTCTTCAACAGAGTTTAAAGCGAATAAACTTAGTACACTTAATTTATCGGTCTGGATTAAAGTTGACAAACCTCAAACCAGTGACAATGTAATTCACTTTGTTGTATCTCAAGAAAACAACTCCACGCTTTATTACTCCGTTGCAACAGATCAACCAAATATCACATCTAAAGATTGGATTAATCTAAACATGGATATCCCCATTGATCAATTTGCCAATGAAGGTAAAATCAAGGTATATCTTTGGAATCCTCACAAGAGTTCTTGCTTTGTTGATGATTTCTCTGTGAAATTACACTAACAAAGAAGATCTTCTAATTTTTTACATTCCATTTTGATTTATTACAGCATAACAAATTAATGTTGTCATCACGTGCAGATTAACATAGCCATGATCGCTGAAATATTATCTATGGATTACAGGAGCACTCCTGAATTTGTAAAAAACTTAAATTTGCAAATCAAATGAAACCAATCCAATAAGCCATATGCTTTTTAATTCATACGAATTTCTGATATTCTTTCCGTTGGTGACCATTCTATTCTATCTGCTTCCTTATAAGTATAGATGGCTACATCTCTTAGCGGCAAGTTGCTACTTTTACATGTTCTTCATCCCTCAGTATATCTTAATTCTCTTAGTAACGATTATCATTGATTATGCTGCTGGGATATTTATCGAAAAAGAGACCAATCTAAAGCGACGAAAAACGTGGTTGGTGGTTAGTATTATTTCAACTGTTTCTGTGCTCTTTATCTTTAAGTACTTCAATTTTTTCAATCAAAACATCCTTGAACTTAGTCATATTCTTGGGTTCTACTATCCTGAAAAGTTTATATCCATTGCGCTGCCAATTGGATTGTCATTCCATACATTCCAAAGCCTTAGTTATGTCATTGAAGTGTACAGAGGCAAACAGAAAGCAGAAAAGCATTTTGGTATTTACTCTCTCTATGTCATGTTCTATCCTCAGCTAGTTACTGGCCCAATTGAACGGCCTCAGAACCTTTTAAGACAACTTAGAGAGATCCAAAAGTTTGACTACAGCAATCTTAGAGATGGACTCCGTTTGATCATTTGGGGCTTATTTGTTAAAATGGTCATAGCTGATAACCTAGGTAGTTATGTTGATCAGATCTATACCAACCCAACTGAGCATAGTAGCTTAAGTATTGCCATCGGTTTAATTTTCTACTCCTTCCAAATTTATGGGGATTTCTTTGGTTACTCTACCATTGCCATTGGATGTGCCAAAGCAATGGGTTTTAACTTGATTGACAACTTTAAAAACCCATATCATTCACAAAGTATTTCTGAATTCTGGCAGAGATGGCATATCTCATTATCGACTTGGTTTCGAGACTATGTGTACTTTTCATTAGGTGGAAATAGAGTGAAGATTAGTCGGTGGATGATAAATATCATCATTGTATTTGCACTTTCGGGTCTCTGGCATGGGGCAAACTGGACATTTGTGGCTTGGGGATTAGCTCATGGGTTGCTCTATATCCTCGAAACCTTAATTAATAAGATACTACCTCAAAATGGTAATCCCAGTCGTCTTTTTACAACGATAAAAAAGAGCATTTTAATTTTAAAGAACTTCATTTTTGTAACCCTTATCTGGGTTCTATTCCGCTCTGTTGATATTGCTCATGTAAAAAACATCTTTACTTCATTAGTTAACAACATTAATGTTCAGGATAATTTTACAGTAAAGCCGATACACTGGTTCTTTCTAGTATTCTTCTTGGTAATTGATAACTTCCTTAAAGACACGAGATTTGACAAATGGACAAGCAACATTCCGCTTTTAGCCAGATGGTCAGTCTATCTGTTGCTTATATATTTCACAATAACTTTCTCAAGTGTCGTTAGCTATCCATTCATTTATTTTCAATTCTGAGAACTATGAAGTTGAAAAATAAAATACTTTTCTCTGTTGCAGCACTGATAGGCTCACTGATTGTAATGAATTTCGTCTATTCGATAACCACCGCAGAACAAGATAAAATCGACAACTCGCCAATCTATTCTGTAGTTCAAACAGGCCTTAAAAAGAATCCGGAAATCATTTACTTAGGTGAATCATCTAATATAACCTACCGTGATAACGATCTTGACAAACGGCCCATCAGTGGTATACTCAAAGACTTCTATCCAGACTTAGAAATTGGCAACCTCACAAAAGAAGCTTCTCACGCTAGAGTCTATTACTATATGCTCAAGCAAATTCCAGAAAAAAATAGTGTAAAAACAGTCATAGTCACCCTTAACTTCCGATCCTTTGATGCTGACTGGATTAACTCAAAATTAGAGAATGCCATCAGTAAAGGCTTGGTTATGGTTAGCGACGGACCTGTTCTTTACAATAGATTTCGCTTAGGCTTTAAAGCCTTCGATCATAAAACGGACAAAGAAAGAGATAAAAAGATCAAATCGATTTGGAAAAATGATATTCTAGAGATCCCAGCAAACCTACCGTATAAGACCACAGCTCAATGGGATTCAACGATGGCCTATACAGGTATCAAAAACCCCGATGGGTCACTAAATGAAAAAGCTACCCAGCTCGCATGTAACTTTATTAAAAACTTTGCCTTCTTAATTGACACCACTTCAAACCCTCGAATTCGTGACTTTGATAATATCGTGGAGTTAGCAAGAAAAAGAGGGTGGAATTTGGTCTTTAACCTTATGGCTGAGAACGTCGAATTAGCCAACACTCTTGTTGGAAAAGAGCTTACTGATCTTATGTTAAAGAACAAAGAGCTTATCAAAGCAAGATATGAAAAGAAAGGAGTCACTATTGTCGACAATTTCACTATTGTCGCCGATAAAGAGTTCATAGATCGCGACTGGCCAACGGAACATTACGCCGAAACTGGCAGAAAACAAATTGCCAAAAATGTTGCTTTGGCAATCAAAAAATTCCACTCAAAATCATTTCAAGAAAAAGATGAAAACAGCTTGGCCTTCTCCTTTAAAAATGACTGCGAAGGCGAGGTAATCTGGGCTCAAATGCAAACCCTATCAGAAGACAAAGCCTACTCTGGCGACAAGAGTAGTAAAGTCACAAAAGAAAACCCCTACAGTGTTGGATTAGAATACCCCGTTAATCAGCTAGCCGATAGTATCGCTACGCTTCAATTCAATGCGATGATTTTTAGAAATACAGGAAATAAAAACGCAAAACTCGTGATCGACCTGATCCCCCAAAACGAAGCACTGCAACGAATTTGGATCGGCGTTTCATTAGAGGAACTTAAGATAACCCCGGGGTCTTGGACTAAACTGTCGTATCCTTTTACTCTACCAGCCAATTACAAAGAATACCACCTAATTAAAGCTTTTATTCTTAATGAAGAGACCACCCCAGTTTATGTCGATGATATTTTTATCGATCTAATCCCTATATCTAAAGCGGCAAAATAGCAATTGGAGGAGAAACGGGAATCAAGTAAATGTGATAGTCATTCCTGATTAACCTCTCTTCAACTAAATTGATTACGCATGGATAATAAATAAATCCTCCTTTATATTTTCATAAAAAAGCCATTACTCTTTATCAAGTAATGGCTTTTTCTCATTTAACAAATACTCTCATTAAAATCCAGTCAGTCTATCTTACACTATACTTAACTTTTAAATCATCCATATAAAACTCAGAACCATCTTTATTCCAGAAGTAGAGTTTGACTTTCAACTTCTCTCCTTTAAGATCCGGCGGTAATTCAAACACCTTAAAATAGATCAAGTTATTCCAGACTGCATTCCCTATAGGAGAGTTGTTTAATGCCTTGAACATACTTTTATCGTAAACCAGACTATTTCCATTCTCATCAGCAATCTCAACAATCACCTTCGCTAAGTCTTTACCAAAATCAACTACATACATCTTACTAGAAAGACTAATCTCAATTGAGGCTGTGGTGGACGGAATCGACACGTCATCCGTTATAAACCCAAACTCAACATTTTTCTGCAAATGATAAGACTGTTTTCCGGAGACCGATTTCTCATCACTAAGCTTATCAAAATAGGGAAGCTTGCTATCCGTAATATCATAGTTATAATCGGCTGAGTAAATGATCTTGGAACCACCCTCTTTCGACTCCACCTTCATTAGTTTATTCTCATTGCAGACATATTGGCTCAACAACTTAAATGACTCTCTACCATCAATTAAATAAGCAAGCTCCTCTTTGTTTTCCTTTGGTGTTAAAGTCAAATCAGCGTTTAAAGTAAAAAGACTATTATCCATTACAAACAGGTCTTTACTTAAATACTCATCAACTGAGCGATTATTCAACATAAAAGGAATCTCATGGATATTCCTAAATTCTTTATTCACATCCAAACCATCACCAAGAAATGCGCTTTCATCACTCGAAATAATTCCTCCATTATCTCTTAAATAAGCTAACAAACTTGGTACGATATCCCAATGAGAGTTAACCGCTTTAAACTCTTGTCCCCTCTTTAACAACGGGCTATATATAATCAATGGGACATGGTATTTATTGAGAAATGATTTGGCGGCACTATAATCAGAAGAATGATCACCCGTTATGACAAAGATCGTATTCTCAAAACCGGGTTTCTTAGAGTACATCTCAATAAGTTTTTTAATACACTGATCTGTGTAACTCACTGCAGAAAAATAACCTTTTCCCATAGCTAAGATATTCTTTTCTTCTCCAGTAAACTTAGGTAATAGACTCTCTATCTTGTTACGATAAGCCTCGTTCCCATAAAAATCAAATGGATCATGTGTCGAAAGGGTTAAATAGAAATCCATCCTAGGTGAATTCCAATATTGCTCAGTCATTGCAGAAATAGCCTTTGTAAACAAAACTGAATCATGAAAACCCCATTGATTAAACTCTTCTTTTGGTGTCTCCTTTGGATTAAGAAAAGGATTAGGCAACAACCGATCAAACCGATTCCTCTTGATAAAAGCATCCATATCTTGAAACTCGGGATATCCGCCATAATTAAAAGTCAATCGATAACCATTCTCTTTTAATCGGGTCATGATAGACTCATGGCGTGGCATCGTCTCCCTCAATTTAAGAAAGCCCTCCTTACCAAAAGGTAATGAACCCAGCAAACCAGGTAATACACCAAAAGTACGTTGAGAGGTAGCCAAAGTATTTGGCCAATACAATGAGTGATTAATCAAAGAATCTAAATAGGGTGAGACTCCTTTGAAACGGGCATTGGGGCCACAAACATCAGAGCCTAAGCTCTCAACTACAATGAAAACAATATTAGGCTTTGCCGTTGGCTTATTAAAAAACGGGCCTAAGACATCTTGATATTTATCAATATGCCAAAATGGATACTTACTTGCCACAAAGAGTTTCTCACTTCCTTGCTTATATCTTTTAAAAGCTTTTACAACCGATTCGTTACTGGCATTATACTCATTATTAACGGTCAATCGGGTAAAGCAAGATGAAACAAACAGATGAAGTTTATTCACACTTCCAAAATAGGTACTTTCATCTTTAGCATCAGCGGGTTTCTGAATTAATGAAACTGAACTAACAAAAAGTAGAAGCCCGGTACCAATAACAACCCAACCTGCCATGAAATTTTTACCAACGCGAATCCATTTAAACAGAAGAATCAAAAGACAAATAACAACACCAAACAGAATAAAATCGTGTCCAGATGGGAAGCCACTACTGCCTGCTATTGCAAAAGATTCTGCAATAGTATAACTAAACAAGGAATGATCTAAAGGAACTCTTGAATAGAAAAAATACCCCATTAATAAGGTAGAACCCAATGCATACAACAGCACAACCATATAGTTAATGATTGTACCTAAAGACTTGCTGAAAAAAGTCGAGATAACAAATGCCAAATACCAGAAAAGGGAAAAAACAACCAGTGCTATGGTGTCATAGGATAAGGCTACTGCATAGAAATCCATAAAATCAACAGCCACTAGGGCTCCCAGATACTTTCCAAATAAAAACTCGACTAAACGCATCACAAAATGAAAAACAACCAAAACCCAGAAAAACCTAAGCCATTGAAAACTTCCTATTATAATCTTACTATGAAATTTTTCATAAAACCTCATTCCTTTTAGCTGTATAAGAAAATCGCTGGTCTTTGACCTAAAATAATCCATTAAAATTTTAACCCCGACTGAAAGAATTAAAATAGTAGCAAAGTAAAAGAGGCCTATAAGAATCGTATAAAAAGGGTTCGTAAAACTATTGGCTAAACTCACAAAAGGATATCTAATAAATCCATGAATAGCAAACAAGTACATTGAAACGCTACCCAAAAAAACAAAGAAACGTCCCAACCCTTGGTTCTCTTGAACCTTTATTCCCTTTGCCCATAAAAGCATTACAAGGAATAATGAAAACCCAATAAAACTGAATGGCCATAAAAACTCAACATAATTTCCGCTATAAACAAGACCAATTGCTACAATCAACATCCAGCCTGGAATCTTTATTGTAGATCGGGAAGCCAACCACATCCCCAGTAAAAATTCAGGCAAATGGCCAAAAACCGTAGCCATTAAATTAATATTAATCCCTTCAAACAACGGTAATAATCCATAAAACAGGAGATACGATACTATCCCAAGTATCAAGAGTCCTTTGGTATGATACTTATCAAGAATATAATAAAGAAGAGGAAAAACAAGATAGAATTGAAAGATCAACCCAAAAAACCACCAAGGCCCATTAATTGCGAAGAGCTGCCCCGGTACTATTGAATTAATCATTAGAAAATAGTAGCCAAATGACTTGAACCACTCTGAGCCAGGCAAAGCTTTATCAGCATAAAAGGTAAAGAATAAAGCTACAACAAAGGAAATAAACAGGAGGGAGTATAACTTTACCATCCGAGAAGAAAGGCTAAACTGAGCCCAACTCTCTCCCCTTTTTTGCATATGCCTAACTAAACCATACCCACTTAACACGATAAACAGTTGAACCCCATAATGGCCAAAAAATGAAAAAAGAATATTTATAAATTCGAAAGGTGAGACTCCTAATAATCGACCAATTGAATGTACTCTTGACAGAGCAAAATCAAATTCATTCTCACCAGTATTTGGAGCTACCCAATGAAAATAATTATGAAAGATGATCATTAAAATACCAATCCCTTTCAAATAACTAGTCCCTTCAGGCAAAAGTGTCTTTATGTCTGTCCCTTCTTTCAAATAACGTGAGACACCTAATAGTATTTTCTTCATTCCTTTTAAATTATACGCCTTAGAAAGTATATTTTGTCAATTCAACCTGTAGTCGTGTCATCAATCAAGAATCTCCGAGCTCTATCTTTTTCGAATAGAAACAGAGAGATCATCATACCACATAGTAGCCTTAGAGGTATTCCAGAAATAGACTTTAATGCTCCCACCATTGAACCCCTCTAGGACAGTAGGATCAAAGGGTAACGTAAAACTCATCGGAACCCATCGTTTTAAAGGAGGAATAAGTCCTGATGGTAATTTAACCTGATCAGACTTATATAGTATAGATTTCCCATCCTTTCCACTTATACTATAGACCAATGAAGGGGTTTTCCCTCCTGGGGCTTCATCTACCTTTACCATTAAATCTATCTTAACCGACAAGGCCTTGATATCAGCTGGTAACTCTGTCTCCTCCAAAATATCGCAAAACTCAACGCCAGGTACGATTGCCTGAGCACTGTCTCCAGAAAACCTATACTGAGAAGTCATATGAAGTCTGTATGCTACCGGAGAATTTCTTTCAAAGTCAACATTTCTTGATAAGAATGTCTGGCTATATATGGGCTTTTCAAAACTTTGAACCGGAATTAATGCATTATAATCACGTACAAACCTTATTAATGACAAAAGATCTTGCTGCCCTTGCTTCATTCGCTCAAGAACCTTTAAATCAACAACGGCTCCAACAATTCCACTCTGCTCCATCTGATATAACTGCTGATCATCAACAATTCTCTCGCCCTCCATATAATAACACTCTTCAGGCGTATAACCTTGAAGAAGTGTAATACTGGTTGATCTATCTATTCCAGAACAATTGACAACCCTGCCCATCCAGTGATTATCGCTTGGTATGCGAATTGAATAATTGGATTCTAGTAGCCTTTCTATAGTTGGGATAATATCGGTTGTAGTTGTAACGGATTTAATCTTACTTGGGATTTTAATCAGCGGAGACCAGATAACACAGGGTACATGGAATTTATCAACTAAATCAAATGCTTTTCCTTGACTCCCCTTTCCAGTACCAACAATGACAAACATTGTATTTTTAAAGGTAGAATTGACGTTGAATTTGTGAATCAACATTGAGATAATCTTATCCATCCCGGTGTTTGAATAAACAACATCAGGAGAATCCTTGAGCTCGGCTATAAACGGAGGCGCAAGATACTTGTCTGATCTTCGGGTAAAGACCGGTACTCCAAACGACTTAGCAAAATCATTTCCAATTAGCACGAGATCAATCAAGGGATTTCCCGGCTTTAATCCATTATTTAAAGCATAAACACCGTTGATCATCTTCATCGAATCTAAGCTCTCAGAGTATTGTTGAACAACTCCCTCTTTTTTAAGATACCCTTTTAATTCAACACCCATCGGATAGCCAAAATTAAACAGCCTTGATTGGTATCCAGCTCTTCCAAGTCTGGAAAATATACTCTGGTAATCAGGCATAGTAGCACCTTTCATTAAAAATCCATCATCAGGAACTATCAATGAAGAGAAGAAAGAGCTAACAAACTCCTGTCGGTCTAAAGTCACTGAATAGGTTCTAGGCAGGTTAATACCATGGCTTGATAACGAATCCAAAAAAGGTGTTAGTGATATTTTCAGGGCATTATCACCTGAATAGTCAGAGGTAAGTCCTTCACAAACTACAAAAACCAGATGAGGGGATATTGAATCTTCACTGAAACAACTTGAGAGTCCAGTCCCCGACTCATTATTCCGCCAAAAGGGAAAAGCATCAGACGACCAGCCCATGGTCGGATTAAGATCATGAAATCGCTTCGATGAATTTAAAAATTCCTTGTCATTAAGAATCGTCAGCTTATCACTACTATATCTGAAAAGCGATAACAGACCATTGCCAATCCTGCTTTCAGTAAAGACTTTGCCAGATGGAGTCAACAGAACTCCATCAGAGGTACCAAAAGAAACACCAGTTAACAGAATCAAACTCGATAATAATAATAAGGAAGAGACCAACCTATAAGGAATTCTAATCTTAATCCTGCTATAGACCATAACGATCCCGAAGCAGATAAAAAGAATTATTATATATGAACCAGAAGATGCAGTTAAAGCAGATTCAAGCCGACCCCACAAGAATTGACCATTGCCAAAAAATAAAACCCATGACTCCATTCCAGAAAAAGAGTACCAGGTTGACAGCATTAATGCGAATAAACTGGTAAAAAGGACAAAAATCCTTGAAAGAGCAACAGCCACACGATCAGAGAAATAAAATATCAACCTAAAAACAAAAAAACCAAACAACAACCACCATGACCATAAAATCAAATCATTTCCAAAACCTTGCAATAAAGCTACACCCCAAAAACTAGGAAGACTTGTTTCCGGATAAAAAAGAAATAGGTCACTAAGCCTGATTAATACTAGAATGAATAACATCAGTAGGGCTTCCCTTCCCCAATGTCGAATAGCATCCTGACATAAAAGCCGACTTAAAAAACGAGTAGCATTTATTCTGGAAATTTTAATATTTATCAATACAGAACCCGCATTGACTATGGCTAGTCCCATAAAACTCGTCAAAACCAATAACAACAAATAGAGTAACAAACTACCTCCTTCAACTCGCCCAACGGAGACAGAAAACATAAAAAAAGGCACTATTACTACTAATGCTAGTAAACTTCCAGCAATATTAATCAATAGATTTCTATAGACTATGCTTCCATTATTTGAAGTTAAAAATGGAAACAAAATCATCGAAAACGATAAAAACCATAAAAACCTCGACCACTCATAAAATGGGGTGAGTATAAAGAATAATATCCCAATAATAGAAACTATTGCACGAAACCGCTTACTTAAATCAAGGGTGCTCCAGATTCCCATCGCAAACATCGGCAAATAGCCAAGAAAGAGAGTGTAAACACGAAGCCCCGACAAGAAAAAGTCGTCTTTTAAAAAGAGGTATAATGAATAGATTAAGAGTATTGGAAAAAGAAGGAAGAGTCCATTTCCTCTCAGAGTAAGTTTCTGTAAAAAAGGGTAAAAGAGCAATAGTTGAACAAAAATCGAAAAAAGGTAGAAAAAACCACCATTTAAATCAGCTTCATGAGGCACAAAAACAAAGACAAAAAAGAAGAGCCTAAAGAAAGCATCTCCCTCAAATAACTTCGCAGTAGGGCCAAAAACAACATAAGTTGTAACGGTATAAAGGAAAAGAGTAACGAGCCAAAGGCCTAAAAAATGCTTAAACAGAGTAACAGCAACATCGCAAGACTTCAAATTAGAGCCCTTCTGGTAAAGAGCCATCAGTCGTCCTGCACCAAAAAAAAGCAATGAAAAACCAATTCCACTAAGAAAAAGCAAAAGCCATTCACTCCAATGAGACTCAACAACCGAGATGATTCCATATTCCATTCCCCCACCGAAGAAGCTAAGATTACTAAAGGAGAAACGACTATTCTCTTCTAAAAACAGTCCCGAAGAGATCAAAAAAACATAGGTATAAACAAGGAGAAAAAGAATAATAGAAATTGTTGTTAGCTTAAACGTAAAATTTCTTCTCATGCGATATTGGTTTGATTCGATCCGATTTAGTCATAGCCAGCCACCACTTCATCTTAGTGGCTAATGCTAGAACTCATCTTGGTAAGTCTGTTCATTCGTTTCATCTTCAGCACCAGAGCAATTTAGGTCATACGGGAGCGGACGAGAAGGTCTGATAAAATCACCTTTTGAGATATTTATCGAAGGATCATTATAAACACTCTGCATGTAGTATGCCCAAATAGGAAGCGCCATACTAGCCCCTTGTCCGAGGGTTATACTTCTAAAATGGATACTTCTTAGCTCACCTCCCACCCAGACTCCGGTGGTAACATCAGGAGTAATCCCAATAAACCATCCATCGCTTTGATTCTGTGTGGTTCCTGTTTTTCCCGCAATTGGATAGTTTAAACCGAAACGATATCTAATACGAGCACCGGTTCCACTAGTAACGACCCCTTTCATTAATTCAAGCATAAGATATGCGGTCTCCTCATTCATAGCCTCCTCTCGGCGAGCCACAAAACGTTCAACTACATTACCATTTTTATCTTCGATGCGTTGCACAATGTTCGGTTCAACAAAGACCCCTTTATTGGCAAAGGTATTGAAGGCACCTGTCATTTCGTAAAGAGATATTTCCGGAGTACCCAAGCAGATGCTAGGAACTGCCGGGATATCAGCTGTGATTCCCATCTTACGAGCGATTTTTATAACCGCCTCAGGACTATACCGCTTCATTAAGTAAGCCGAGATATAGTTCACAGAATTAGCTAATGCCCACTTTAACGTGACCATTTGACCTTCTCTGGCGTCATCTGAATTTTCGGGACTCCAAATGGTACCATCGGGCATATCGAAGGCCACAGGGATATTAGGAACCTGAGTACAAGGAGAAAACTCCCCCTCTTGCATTGCCAGTGTGTATAAAAAAGGCTTAAAGGTTGAGCCAACTTGTCTTCTAGACATCTTCACATGGTCATACTGGAAATACTTGTAATCAATTCCACCAACATAAGCCTTAACTGCACCAGTAGAAGTCTCCATTGACATCAGACCTGCATGAAGGAAGAAGAAACTGTACCTCAATGAGTCCCAAGGAGTCATAACAGTATCTATCTCTCCGCGATAGGAAAAGACTGTCATAGGCACAGGTGTGCGAAAAGCCTTCATGATGCTATCGCGGGATACTCCGGCTCTCTTCATTCGTCCATAACGATCAGAGCGTTTCATGGCATCCTCCATAATCTTTTTGATATCAGAATCAGCAAGATCACGGCTAAATGGAGCATTTTTCACATCCTTCCAATGTTTAAAGAAAGCCGGCTGAAGGGTCTCCCCCATATGTTTTCTAACCGCCTTTTCTGCATATTCCTGCATACGGCTATCTATACTAGTATAGATTTTCAATCCATCTTTATAAAGATTATACGGAGAACCATCACTCTTAAAGTGAGTATTCGTCCACTCTTTAAGCTCTAAGCGAAGCAATTCACGTAAGTAGGTAGCTAACCCTTGAGTATGATCCATCTTACCATAACGAGACATATCAAGAGGTGTGGTCTGAAGAGAATCCCTTTTTGATTCATCAATATAGCCATATCTTTCCATCTGAGAGAAAACCAGGTTACGTCTCTCTTTCGCTCTATCCGGATGACGTATCGGGTTATACCATGAAGGGGCATTTAGGATTGCAACCAGAAGAGCCGACTCTTCCGGATTAAGTTCATGGGGATACTTTCCAAAGTAAGTCTGAGCAGCAGATTTAATTCCATAAGCTTGACTACCAAAGTCAACAGTATTAAGATACATTGCCAGAATTTCATCCTTACTATAGTTCCGTTCCAATTTAACAGCAGTGACCCACTCTTTAAACTTTCTCAAAACCAACGAGAAGAAATTAAGATTTTCACCTCTAGGGTAGAGGTTCTTCGCTAGCTGCTGAGTCAGAGTAGACCCGCCACCTTTACTTCCACCCGTGATCAGGCCTGAGGCAACCCTGAATACGGCACGCATGTCGATCCCTGGATGTTTATAAAAACGAGCATCTTCAGTCGAAACCAAGGCATCAATAAGCGAAGGAGCCAACTCACTGTAATGGATATTCGACCTATTTTCAATATAATAAGTGCCAAGAACTTTTCCATCGGCAGAGATGATCTCCGAAGCCTGATTACTCCTGGGGTTTTCCAACTCCTCAAACGAAGGCATATCCCCTAGCAAGCCAGCAGAAATCGCAGTAAAGAAGAGAAGAATAAAGACTATAAACCCAATAAAATATTGCCAAAAACGACGAATATTCATAGAGATATCTTCAGGATAAGACCCATCATTTTTAAACCAGTCTTTTATCCTTTCCCAAAGATCCTTTTCACCATTATTTTTTTTTGCCATAGCGCCAAACTGTTTTCACTTTCTTTTATTTACCGGCATTGGCCTTTTGAATTTTAATACCTATATCATGTATCCCTTTCAAAGCCTCATCTCGCATACCATGACCAACAATGAAACGGTAAGTCCCATTCATCGGAAACAATACATTATGTTTTAGTAAAAAACTACTAAACTTAATGCTGCCAAACCCCTCACCAAGCCATTTCCCTTCTGCAGAGGCCAAGGTCAGTTCTACGGTATCCCGAATCATCCGACCATCAGGAAATCGAGTATCCAAAAACAAAAACATATTACTGTAGGGATAATTTGACTCATTACGGGTAGTCACGAGAAAATCTACCGGTACTAATGAGTCTTTAACTTCATAAGAAAACCCAATGGTATCATTAATCTTCCAGCCCAAAGGATCTATTGAAGCCGTTTGCTCTGTTAATGTACTATCCTCACATGAACACAAAAGTAGTACCTGAACAAAAATAAAAATCAGACCTATAAAGCGTACCTTCATCGTAATTGATATTTCAGATAAACAGAATAAATCAAGTAATTATTGTTTATCCTGCTTATTATCTTTTGGGTTCTTTTCTATTTGCGGACGAGTTCTCACAGGAGAAGGAGAAGGTTTTGTCTCGACATTGACATCAAACGATTCCAGGTCATCAGGAATCTCATTACGCTTATTCCTTTTTATGATCTCCTTTACCACATCCAGATCAAGAGAGACAAAAGTACCTGGTGCTTCAAGATAGTTAAACCAAAGAAGTCTTTTGAATACATCAATTTTATTGCAATTAGCCAGACCTTTTCTTGTCTTTAAAACAATATCTCCGGTAGGAAACTCCTTCATCGCATCAACATAAGCATCCACCTCGTAGTTAAGGCAACATTTAAGTTTTCCACACTGACCAGCAAGTTTCTGAGGATTGGAGGATAGTTGCTGTACTCTTGCTGCATGAGTCGAAACCGACCTAAATCGTGTCAGCCAAGTCGAACAACAAAGCTCTCTTCCACAACTACCTAACCCTCCTACCCGAGCTGCTTCCTGACGTATACCGATCTGTTTCATCTCAATCCTAACCTTGAACTGCTCGGCTAAAACTTTAATCAACTCACGGAAATCAACTCGCTCATCAGCGGTATAATAAAAGGTAGCCTTCGTCCCGTCACCCTGAAATTCAATGTCATTAACCTTCATATCCAAAGTAAGTTCACTTGCTATTTGCCGTGTCTTTACCAATGCCTCTTTTTCACGAGTTACTGAAGATACCCATTTTTCAATATCTGCCGGACGAGCCTTACGATAGATCTTACGTATACTCTCATCGCTTGTGGTGATCTTACGTGCCTCCATTTGAAGTCTGGCAGTCTCTCCAACAAGAGAAACTATACCTATATCATGCCCTGGGGTCGACTCTACAGCAACGATATCGCCAAGTTCAATATCTAACTCTGGTGGTATCTTAAAAAAGCCTTTCTTGCTGTTTTTAAATCTAACCTCACAACAATCAAACAGAACATATCCTGGAGGAATAGGAATGGAATCCATATAATTCAAATCAGCTAACTTACTGCATCCATGACAGTAATGTTGCGCTTTGCTTGTATCTGTAGTCGGTTCATGCCGACAGCCTCGCGTAAAAAAAGGATTATTATAATCAGCTTGAGGATTACTCATCGGTATATATAGAGGTAATTATTTGTTAATCTATCCGTATTCGATAACCTACAAATATACGGCATTACATTGATTTAGTCACCCCTTTTTCATAACTCATTCTACCTAAGACCTCTCCCTTACCCCTTCGCTTCTTCTCCATACATGATCTCTTTTAGAATGGATGAATCGGAAAAGGAAACCCATTTGTTTCATACTTAATCCAATCTTCCAATGCCCTGATTAAACTTTAATAAGATTGAAAAATTAACGAGGATCATCATTAATACCATAGTGGTTAAGAGAAATATAAATACAATCATCCCATCAATCACAAAAAAAATTGGTAATCGACATGGAGAAGAAGCGAAGAAGAAACGAAGAAGAAGCGAAGAGGTGATGTTTTTTCATCACAGATCATCCATTTAAAAACCTCTCTTAAGCCTTAGGTTGAGCAAGGAGAGACTCAACTTTAAATGTGAGGTCAAGAAAGAGAAGACTAGCATTCGCATTTCGTTCTAGATGATAGATGGCTTCCTGAAAAAGATCATAGAAGGCAATAGCATTTGAAGGATGTACAAACACCTTGAATTTCTCAGAAAAAACATACTCATCGCCAGTTAACTTTACGAGGTTAGGGTTACCAACATGCTGTTGCATGACGTTACGAATAAGATTAAGTCCTACAGTGAGAAAAAACTTTTGGTTCTCTCTTCCTGATTTAGCAAACTCAGAGGCCCTTTGAACATGTTTAGGGTAATTTCCTGTCTTTTTTTGAACACCTGAGACATAACATTCCCGCAGCCACTCAATAAAATTAGAACCGATTTGCCGTCTTTGGCCTACTCCATCAATCAATGAGAGCGCTTGTGCAATATTACCTTCACACTGAACCACGAGTTCTTCAGCTTGCTCTGTTGAAACTTTGTATTTGTCAATAAGAAAACTCTTTAACTCAAGGTCAGAATACCTTGGTATTTTAATAAGCTGCGTTCTAGAGAGAATGGTTCCCAGCACCTGATCGGGGTCTTCTGTTACAAGAATAAACAGTGTTTTAGCAGGTGGTTCCTCTAAAACCTTAAGCAGTTTATTGGCAGATTGAACATTCATCTTCTCAACCAGGTACATGATTAGGACTTTATACTCACTTTCATAAGATTTATAAGAGAGCGTTCTGACCACTTCACCGGCGTCATCAGTATTAATAATGGCCTGCTTATTCTCAGTAATCCCGGCGGCATTATACCAATCTTGTATAGAAAAGATAGCCCCTGTTTTAGTTACTAAGTCACGCCAGGCTGCTATAAAATCAGAGCTTTTGGGTTTTTTATCAACCTCTTTGGTTGTAGCCACCGGATATATAAAATGCAGATCGGGATGCATTAAATGGCTGTATTTGCGGCAAGAGGGACAAACACCACAAGAGTCACTCTCTCCCCTATTTTGGCAACTAACATACTGAGCATATGCGAGCGCCAGAGCCAGCTTAGCACTCCCTTCCGCTCCAAAAAAGAGCTGAGCATGACTAACTCTATTCTCATTTACCGATTGAATCAGACCTCGCTTAAGATCCTCATATCCATAAACATCTTTAAACTGCATCCTATTTATCTTTACTATACAAACTTACAAAACTATACCTACTCCTTCAATTTTTGATGAGCGATAAACGCCTCAAATCAGTGAAATTGAGAAAAAACAGGGTTTGAAATTAGTTTACCTTCAACACATTCCGTAATTTTACGACTCGATAGAATTTTTACTTAAATACTGTTATTCAATGCTATAGATCATTACCGTAGCATTAAAATCAAACATTTACATCGATTACATACCATTGTGATTCTGTGTTTTAAACATCAATTTATAACTATTCTATATTACATCGACATATCTTAATTCCTACATATATATTCTATTTTTGCTAAAAACTTAATTATATGGCAAGTGAATCGCTTATCCTGTTCTTCATTACGGCGGTGGTTCTGGTAGGTTCGGCACTGATATTCAGTTCGCTGGTACCGCCAAAGTCAAGCAACCCGTTTAAATTCGAGCCCTATGAGTGTGGCATCGAGACGGTAGGAGAAAGCTGGTTGCAGTACACCGTAGGTTACTACCTGTTTGCTATTTTGTTTTTAATCTTTGATGTTGAGGCCGTTTTTTTGTTTCCGTGGGCAACAATAATCAGAGAGGCAGGCATAACCGCATTTATTGAAATACTCATATTCTTCACCATTCTAGGTTTAGGCTTATTGTATGCCTGGAAGAAACATGCGTTAAAATGGGAGTAAAACCACGCAAAAAAGACGGGGGATTGGTCATGGACGACTACCCCATTGTAGCGGAGTATGAAGGCGGCAGCATCATACTTGCTCAATTTGACAAACTCATTAACTGGGCTAGGAGTAATTCTCTATGGCCTTTAACTTTTGGGACTCGTTGTTGCGCCATTGAGTTTATGGCAGCAGGGGCTTCACGGCATGACTTTGCTCGTTTTGGGGCAGAGGTAGCCAGGGCAACACCCAGACAAGCCGACCTGATCATCATATCAGGGTCGATCAATTATAAGATGGCTCCGGTTTTAAAGCGACTTTACGACCAGATTGCCGACCCCAAATGGGTCATTGCGATGGGAGCCTGTGCTGTGAGTGGGGGACCATTTTTCTATAACTCATATGCCATAGTAAAAGGGGCCGATCATGTAGTACCCGTCGATGTCTATATTCCCGGCTGCCCACCTCGTCCGGAGGCTCTACTTTACGGTATCATGCAGTTGCAGAAGAAGATTCGTGCCGAGAGGAACTACAGTGCACCTAAATCGAAATAAATTAGCTCATCACCAAATAACAACCCAAAATGAGCCAGGATGAATTAATATCCCGTCTTAG
>Ga0075012_10002118_pt1 | contig 19657 bp, 19 predicted proteins | sample All_14_2_FD_71474 | JGI IMG/M metagenome (GOLD analysis project Ga0075012, IMG submission 71474) | Freshwater microbial communities in response to fracking from Pennsylvania, USA - Allegheny Zone_MetaG_DW_15 | ecosystem: Environmental > Aquatic > Deep subsurface > Groundwater > Drilled... | reverse complement strand
AAATGAAATACAGCGGGATGCTTTTGAGCCGCCACCCTTCTTCCATCAGGGCGAAAAGGCGGCCTTGGAAGAAGAATTGCGAAAGCACGGAAGCCGTGGCAGCGGAAATCAGCAGCGGCACGAAAACGGGGATGGAAATCTCGGTGAGCAGCACCTCCGCCGCAAAAATGACCCCAGCAATCGGAGCGTTGAAGATGGCCGCAATGCCCGCCGAGGCCCCGCAGGCGAGTAGCAGGGTGCGCTCCTTGTGGCCCAATTGCAGTTGCGTGGAAATATTGGAACCAATCGCCGACCCCGTGAGCACGATGGGTGCCTCCAAACCAGCACTGCCGCCCATCCCCACCGTCAAAGCACTGGTGATGAGGTGGCCGTACATGTCCCGCTTGTCGAGTTCGCCTTTTCGGCGGGTGATGGAGTAGAGGATTTTGGTGATGCCCTTGACGAGTTTTCCGCCCAAAAAACGCTGCTCGTACATTACGCTCAGCACGATGCCGACGATGGGCGTGAGGAACAACCAAATATAGTTGGAGTGATTATAACCGAGGCCCTGCTGTACTTCTTCTTCCACCCAATGCACCATGGATTTCATGGCGACGGCAGCTAGGCCAGCTACCAATCCAATTAGGATACAGGCCAGGATGAGGTAATTCCTTCTGGTGAGTTTTTTTAATAAAAACGAGTTGACCGTCCTGAAATATGCCTGTAGCTTAATGCTTTTCATCATGTTAAAGCCCTGTCCAGGTGTACGTAGCCACCGTCAATCACCCACCACTGTCCGGTGATGTGCGAGGCACGGGCCGATAGCAGGAACAAGGTGGCCGAAGCGATTTCCTCGGCAGTGGTCATGCGCTTTTCCAAGGGGATTTTGGAGGTGATGGCCGCCAATTTTTCCGCAGGGTTTTCAAATGTTTGTATCCAGCTTTCATACAAGGGCGTCATCACCTCGGCGGGCAGGATGGCGTTCGCACGGATGCCGAACGGCAGCAGTTCCGCAGCCCACTCACGGGTCAGGGCCAATTGTGCCCCCTTGGCTGCTGCATAAGCGCTGGTATTTCCTTGTCCCGTCATCGCCACTTTGGAACTGATGTTCACAATACTGCCATTCGTGGCTTTCAAATGCGGCAGGGCAAAATGCACCAAGTTGTAATAATGGCTCAAATTCTCATTCAAGGACTCCATGAACGCCGCCGGATTGCCCGACTCCAGCCCTACCCCATCGTTCTTCCCGGCGTTGTTCACTACGCCGTCAATGCGGCCAAAGCTGGCGAATGTTTCCGCTACGATTTTTTCACAAAAAGCCGCATCGCTCAATTGCCCCGTGATGCAATGAGCCGTGCTGCCATTGGCAACCAATTCCGCCACCAAGGCTTCATTCCTCGCTGCATTTCGGGAGGCGATAACGGGAATGCCGCCTTCTTCCGCCACCATCCGGCTAATGGCCTCTCCGATTCCGCTAGAACCGCCTGTGACGATAATGACTTTGTTTGTTAGTTGTAAATCCATGAAGGAGTTTTGAGTTTTGAGTTGCGAGTTTTGAATTTTAAGTTGCGAGCTGTGAGTTTTGAGCTGCGCTGGTGTCACTCGAAACTCAAAACTCGTAACTATTTAAACCGCTACCTCCGCCTTGATATGCGGGTGCGGGTCATAATCCAACAGGGTAAAATCTTCGAATTGGAACGAAAAAATATCCTTGACCGCTGGGTTGATTTCCAATCGGGGCAAGGGCCGTGGCTCCCGGCTCATCTGCAATTTCGCCTGTTCGATATGGTTCGAGTACAAATGCACATCGCCAAAGGTGTGGACGAACTCGCCCGGTTCAAGGTCGCAGACTTGGGCCACCATCATCGTCAGCAGGGCGTAGCTGGCGATGTTGAACGGCACGCCGAGGAACACATCGGCGGAGCGCTGGTAGAGCTGGCACGACAAGCGTCCATTGGCCACATAAAACTGGAACAGCGCATGGCAAGGGCTGAGGTGCATCTCCGGCAGGTCGGCCACGTTCCAGGCGTTCACGATGATGCGGCGGCTGTCGGGGTTGTTCCTGATTTGGTCAACGGCTTGCGCAATCTGGTTGATGGTGCTGCCGTCCTTGCCCTCCCAAGCCACCCACTGCTTGCCGTAGATGGGGCCAAGGTTGCCCTCCTCGTCCGCCCATTCGTTCCAGATGCGCACGCCGTGGTCCTGCAAGTATTTCACGTTGGTATCGCCCTGTAAAAACCAAAGCAGCTCGTAAATGATGGACTTGACATGCAATTTTTTTGTGGTCAAAAGCGGGAACCCATCTCTTAGGTCGAACCGCATCTGGTAGCCGAAGACACTCGTAGTCCCGGTGCCTGTGCGGTCGCTTTTTTCCGCACCGTGTTGGATGATATGTTGGAGCAAATCGAGGTATTGCCGCATGGTCTTAAAAAAAATTTTGCCCAAAAGTAACAAACCCTAAAAACTCCGGCTCAACATTCCACGATTTCAAGTCGTTTTAGGCGAGATACTTCATGAAGAATTCTGCAAAAAATTCAAACTTGATGCCGGGGTTCTAGTTTTATTTGTGCATCGTTTTGGTGTCCAACAACATTAGACCCAAGTGACCAATTTCAAACGCTGTTTATGACTTCGAAACTGACGATTCCCTTCCTATTGCTTTGCGCCTTCTTTTTGGGGCTTACTTCCGGACAAGCCCAAAATTGGGAACTCAAACGGGACAAAGGCGGCATCAAGGTCTATGTACGGGACCAAGCCAGTTCTGGCATCAAGGAACTTCGCTTTACCACCACCGTAGAGGCTTCCCTGCAAACCATCGCTGCCGTGCTGACCCACGTCGAGGGCTTCGATGACTGGGTCTATGCCTCCCTCGAATCCCGCACCATAAAGCGAGTATCGGACACCGAGGTTTATTACTACGCCCTCGTGGACTTCCCCTGGCCCTTCGAGAACCGTGACCTGGTGCTGCACACCAATTTTTGGCAGGACAAAAAAACGCTGGCCCTTCATTCCAAAACTTCCTCCTGCCACTGGATGGAAAAAGAACACGACGGCATCGTGCGCATCACCAAAACAGAAATCCACTGGATTTTCACCCCGGCTGGCAATGGCAAGGTCAACGTCGAATACACCCTCAATTCCGACCCCGCTGGCAATATTCCCGACTGGATGGTCAACCTCGCCGCCGACCAAGGCCCGCTCCAGACCATGATTAAGTTTCGGGAAATGCTCGAAAAGGAAAAATACAAGAACATGAAGCTGGCCTTCGTGACCAATGCGAAATGATTCGCTGGAGGTTTACCCTGTATGGTTTTCGCCATGCTTGTCACTTTGTCGTGCCGAAGGCAACCTCTGAGTAATTGGTTCCTCTCGGCTATGACACGTAGGACGCAGAGTTTGCCTTCGGCAATTACAAAGTGGCGCACTGCGGGGCTCACGCCTTTCCGCAATTAGTGTCAAATCCATCTCAAGGATAAACCTTACAAGCAAGACCTTGGAAACCTGTTTACCTTCCCAATTTTCCTGACATCTTCTATTTAGGCCAAAAGCAGCGAAAGCTTTTGAATTTTGGTTATAACTTGCATACAAGGTCGGCGAGGTTTAAAACCTCGCCGACCTTGTGCCAATTCACCATTTACCGTTCAAAATTCACAATACAATGAACCTTATACTTCGACTCAGCTTCTTTCTTGCGCTATTTTCGCTAATTGCTCCGCAAAATAGTCAAGCCGCCATGTACAGCGACGCCGCCCCAAAGCAGGTGGTAAGCGCCTCAACGTCAACAGATTTCCGGCACCATGTGAAGACAGCTCGCCATGAGCGGGGATTTTGGAAAAACATCAAATTCAAATGGAAATCGGCCAAGGCAGCCCTTCGGCAAAAGGCCGAGTCGCAAGGGGAAAAGGCAAGCACCTTGGCAAAGCTCGCACTCTATTTATTTGCAGGCTCCATGGCGCTGAATTTATTGGTCAGCCTGGCATTCACCAATGTCGCCCCTGCCGTGTCCGCCATCATATCCATCGCCTTCTTGGCAAGCTTGGTTATTTCCTTAATCATCCTCTTTTCGGATGAAAACCGCAAATCCAAGGCCATCGCAAAGACCATATTGATTATCACAGGGGTGATGGTATTGCTTGCTATTTTGCTGCTTGCAGTTGTTATTATTGCATTATCTGGGTGGTAGAAATAGTTGGGAATCCTTGATAGGATTGATGACTGATTTCGGAACCAATCCTATCAATCCCAATGTTTTGGGAAATCAGATAAAAATCTAAATTCTAAAACCTCCACCAAGTATGAACTCCTTCGCTCATCTATTCCGCCTGATTGCTTTCGTTGTACTGTGCTCGCAAATCACACCAAATTCCGCCCAGGCAGCTTTATACAGCGAGATTAATACCAAGCATACAGTAACTGCGCTCACCGCCAGCGAAATCCATAACCAAGACAGCGCCAGTCAGGTGAAGCGCATCCGTGGTAAAAACCACCCATCAAAATGGAGAATAAGCAAAGCAGCTGGCGAAACCACTAGCCGTCAAGTGGATGAAAAAGCCAATACATTGTCAACTGCCGCATTCTATATGCATACAGGTTCATTAGCCTTAATACTCGCACGAAGCTTGCTATTTGACCTCGTTTCCCCGTTAGCATTGGCTTTAATGTTCACCGCTTTTTTCGTAAGCCTGTCCTTGGCTGCATACATCCTAATAGCAAAAGGGAACCGCAAGTCAAAAAACAAGGCTAAGGTGATATTATTAATCACCTCTGCCCTGATTTCACCTTTGTTGACATTGCTAATCATTTTATGCACCAGGGTTTATAATAAAAAACGCCGTAAAAAGGAAAAGGAAAAAGCGGAGAAATTGAAGAACATTAATTAAGGGGGTTGATAGGTTGATAAGGGTTGATAAGTTGATAAGGTTGATAGGAGTTGATATGGAGTGCGTTCAATTATCCATGTCAGCAATGGCTACCACAGACGCAACCGTTTGTTAATCAATCCGTCGTATTCGTTGTGATTTTAGGTGACACGCTTTACTGAACAGCTTATTAAGAAACGAAGACAATCAACCTCATAAACATCAACCAATATCAACCCTTATCAACCTTATCAACCTATCAACCCTCATCAACCCCCACTAGCTACTCCCCTTCCTGCGGAGCTACAGTCGGCGCATTGCTCCGCTGCACAGGAACCACCAAATTGGGCGACCAGTCGCTTTTTTCCTCGTTGCCATCCAAATACACTGCCTTGAACACCACCGCCGCTGCAATGGCATTGGCTGGCAATTCAATCGGAATGGTAATCTTAGCGGCTACAGTAGTGGTATAAGGTGTGAAATTGCCGTTGCCGCTCTTGTCTATAAAAACCTTGCACATCTTTTTGGCAAACCGCTTTCCACGCTTGATGCGCAATTCAATCGTATTGTTTTTCACGGTAGCCCCCATAAATGGGTAATTGAAATCCTCGGCGGTGGGCCTAGTGGAGGGTGTTGTAGGTTGTTTATCCAGTCCGAATTCAGTCTTGTCGGCAGCGGTCAGGTCCGAATTCGCCAGCAGCAAAGAAGCAATCTCCATGTGCGGACGAAGCAGTCCCACGGTGGCCGTCACATTCTCTGGCCACACTTGAATATCTGGCGGCAGGGTCAAGGTGACAGGCAGGTTCGTGTTCGTTGGGTTCAATTCCATGATGCTGTCCTTGTTCTTCACCAAATCCGCTGTGTATTTGCGGGCATTGGTGAGATTGGTCTTGAAAACAGCTAAAATCAATGAATTGTCCTTGGCTTTGTCAATCAGCGCTTGCGGAATATGGTATTTACTACCTTTTTTGCCTGCAACATTTGAAAGATTGATGCCCCAGTCAAATTTGGCCATCTCCTTCCGGGGGAAGAAATCTGGCTCTTTTGTCAGTCCGTTCATAAATATACTATTTAAATGATGAAATAAAGATTGCTTACCAATACGGGTAATTTCCGAATAGCACGGAATGGTTTAAAATGACCTAAAACCTTTATCAATACTGCAATTGCCCTTGAATTACCTTAATAGGCTAATCGCTTCCAAACTTGTTTTTTGACCGCTTCGATTCGTTGCCACCTGCAAAATCTTGACGGGTTCAGCCGCTTTTCCTTGCCCAATAGCAAGGCATTGGCATATAGACGAAATCGCCTATTTCCATTTTTAAAGATTTTTAGCCTCCCGAATCAATTGTTGAAATTAGCCTCCTTGTTGGGCCTATTGCTGACTAATATTAAAGCTGCCTGCCAGTTTTAGCTTTGCTGAAAAAAACACCGCAATATAATAGTAGCGTATTTTATTATGCAAGCATTTTTTGAAAAAAAATTTCATCTTTGTTAAAAGATTGAAAATCAATATTTTATAAGTACTTCATTGACGGGAACTCCATATCCCTCCACAAAAAATTGCCAAAACAAGTCATCTGGGCGTCGCCCAAAGCCTAAATCTTGTCGTCCAAACCCACTTGGGAGTCTTCCTTAGCGAAAAGTATGTCATCCATGTTTACTCGGGCGTCGTCCAAGTCAGGTTGGGCGTCGTCCATGTCGGGTTGGGCGTCGTCCAAACTCACTTGGACGACGAGACATCCTGCTTGGACGTCGTCCAAACGAGAAAACTCGCCAAGAAAAACGCTTTGTTCGGCGACCAACTCACCTAGGATTGTGTCCAAATTTACTATTTTTTCCCAGCTTGCGCTGTATCTGCCACGGCTCCTTGCCCCCTTCCCTACCCCGTTTCCTATTTTTTCAACATTTGTTTTGTCATCCAAAAAACGCTTCCTAATTTTCGCCCCAACTAAAAACGCATCCCCCGTGAAGCGAAACACCGCCCAGTCAAATACCGACGCACCGTTAGACAGACGATGTCTTGAAGACTTTGTCTGTCTGGCACGAACCTACCCACACGCCCCATGAGCCTCTTCCAGAAATCAGTCTGAAAAAGCAACTGCAAACGCTCGATAACGCCAGCGTCGAAGCGGCATGGGAGTCCAAACATATATTACCTTTATCCCCAAACCCTTCAAAATGATAGGAACAGTCATAGCCACCGCCATTGCAGGTTTGCCAACAGAACTCCTCGGCAGCTTAGTTGACCGGGCAGCCGATTTTGTGATAGGACAAGTAGCTCAGACTACAAGCTGGAAAGAATGGAAAAGCAAGGCCAAGCTCCAACGGGACGATGAGCAGTTCCTAGATGTCTATGTCGAGGCGCTGGTAGCCTACTCGAAAAAGGAAAAGCGGGCTTTCTTGACCAATTTTTTCAGGGAGAAAGCCATCATGAATGCCATCCGTACCCATTGGTTTGGGGGAAATGCCGACAAGCCTTTCCATCCGGCTTTGACAGGGCTTGCTAGGTATTTCACCTTGCATCTGCAACTTGACGGCGAGGTGCCCATGCTGGCGGAACTGGATTTATTCGAGCAAAAATTTAGGGAAGCCAATACCGATAGCCGAAGCGTGGCCGATGCCGAGACCCACCAGCTTGTTTCCAATATTGATACGAATGTAAAAGACCTAAAAGCGCAGCTGGCGAGTGCGGCTACCAACCCTATTCCCCATACCCCCAAAGACCTGACGGCCCGCATCCCTACCATTCCCTTGGATAAAATAGTGGGGCGGGAAGCAGAACTCGCCGACCTGCACACACGCCTGTTCAACCACAAACAAGTGGTGCTGGTAAACGGGCTGGGCGGCATCGGCAAGACCACCTTGGCGCAGGCCTACCTCAGCAAGTTTTACGACGCCTACCAGCACGTGGCATGGGTGGGCCAAGTCTCCGAAAGCTTCCTCAACGACCTCGTGAACACCGAGGGGATTTGCCATAGCCTGCGCATCAGTACGGAGGGCAAGGACTTGGAGGGGCTGTTCCAAGCCATCATCATGGAACTGAAGGCGCTGGACGGGCAGCCCTGCCTGCTCGTGATTGACAACGCCGACGCCTCCCTTGCCCGCTTTTACGATTACCTGCCCCGGCAGCCGCATTGGCATATCCTCGCTACCTCACGGGAGCAAATCCAGCGGTTTGAGGAGAAAAAGCTGGACTTTCTTTCCGAAGTCGAAGCTGTTGCGCTGTTCAGGCAGCACTACCATTTGGACAAAATTGCCGAGGCGGACATCGTGGCCTTGGTGCAACTGGTGGACAGGCACACGCTCACCATCGAGATACTGGCGAAGACCGCCCAAAAGCAGCGCACGACCATTGCGGAGCTACAAGCTGCCATCCAAGCCGACCTGCGGGCCAATGTCTATGTGCCGCACAAGGCCAGCGAGATAGAACGGGTGACCTCCTACTTGAATTCCATCTTCAACCTCAGCCGCCTTGACGAGAACGAGGCATGGCTGATGCAGCAGCTAGCCTGCCTGCCCGCCGAGTACCATACCTACGATACCCTGCTCGAACTGCTGAACCCCGCCGCCACCGAGCGGGAAGCCATATTCGCAGAAACCCTGCAAAACCTCAGCGCCAAAGGCTGGCTGCTGCACAATGCCAACGCTGATGCCTGGAAGATGCACCGCATCATAGCGGAGGTGACAACCCGGCAGAAGCCGCTGACCGAGGAAGGTGTTAGGCCATTGGTGAATACCATTGCTAAAAAGCTCAAAATTGACGAAACCAAGGATAACCCCATTGACAGTTTCCCTTGGGTGCCTTTTGGCCGCTCGCTCTTGTTCGCTATTGAGCATTTGGCGTTCAATGAAAAAGCAACGCTTCAAAATAACCTTGCCTTGCGCTTACAGGACTTGGGGGATTACGAAGGTGCGAAGTCGCTGTTGGAAAAGGCGGTGAAATCGAATGAGCAAAACTTCGGGACGGAATACCCCACGACGGCTGTCAGTTACTCCAACCTTGCTCTAGTCCTAAAGGACTTAGGTGATTACGAAAGTGCGAAATCACTGTTGGAAAAGGCGATGAAATCGGATGAGCAAAATTTTGGGGCCGAGCACCCCACGACGGCGGTCCGTTACTCCAACCTTGCAACTGTCCTAGGGGACTTGGGTGATTACCAAGGTGAAAAGTTGCTGTTGGAGAAAACCATGAACTTGATGGTGCAAAAATTTGGGCTTATTCATCCAAATACGGCACAGAGTTACTCCAACCTTGCTATGGCCTTAAAGAACTTGGGTGATTACCAAGGGGCGAAGTCATTGTTGGAAAAGGCAGTGAAATCGGTTGAGCAAAATTTTGGGGCCGAGCACCCTACGACGGCGGTTCATTACTCCAACCTTGCCTTAGTCCTAAAGGGCTTGGGTGATTACCAAGGGGCGAAGTCGCTGTTGGAAAAGGCGGTGAAATCGGGTGAGCAAAATTTTGGAGCCGAGCACCCCAAGACGGCGGTCAGTTACTCCAACCTTGCCAGTGTTTATTTTCGATTAAATCAATTGGATACTGCCATAGAGTATTCTGAGAAAGCCTATCAAGTTTTTAAAAACCACTTGGGTGAAGCGCATCCATATACGAAGCGTATTAAATCTAATTTAGATTTTTATAAACAACAGGCAAGCTAAATCATGTACTACCGATACGATTGCTTCGAGCAATCGTATCGGTGGGGCTTAGCTTTAATAGCAAATAAAGCTATCATTCTGGAAGGCCAAACGTCGGGGAGGTTTTGAACCCTGTCCATTACCCACAGAATAAAACATGCCCCACATCTATCATCTTGTAACCGCTCGTTTTAACGAGCGGATAGGCGAAATGCTCAACACACATCTATCTTCTTTACAAAACATCCGCATCATGGCTTTATGTGATGTTCTGTAAAGAAGATAGATGTGGAGTGTCGTTGACTCAAAGACCCCGGTTAAAACCGGAGGTTACAAGATGTTAAATGTAATTCGTTCCTTATCAACGTGCTATTCTATGGTAATGGATAGGGTTTTAAACCTCGCCGACGTTGACCCTGCCCGCCCAAAACTTCTCCTTACGACGGCGCAGTTCCGACTTTGGCGGATGACAAGCCTCAAAGGGACAAGGGGAAATGCGGGGCGGGCGGAGGGTGAGATTGGTATCGTTTTATCCCTTCACGCCAAGTTGGTGCCAGACGTAAGCCTCCACGAGTTTGCCGTCAGCTTCGTTCATTTTTGACATATCCTTGATCATGGGCTGCAAAACCTGCTGCCAACGCTCCACGGTTATTGTTTTCACATCGAAGGCGGCGTGGCATTTGCTGCAATTGTCCTTGTAGAGTGCCTTGCCTTTGGCCAATGCTGGTGTAAGGTGCTCATCGGTGCTTGCTGTTTTTTCAGCTGATTTCACCCCGCAGGCATATAGTGCCGTCAGGAAGATGAACACGGGAAGAAGGTACTTTTTCATGAATGGATATGGATGATGAGTCAATGGTTTGTGAAGATTTACTTGCGTGAAACTTCGTTTTCTGGTTTGGGTTTCACGGGATTAATGGGCATTTGCATGACTTTATTGGATGGGGGAAGCAATACCACAAAGATGCCGTAGGCTGGAAGGGAAGCAGTTTTTTTAGTGTAAAACTATGTAAAGGAGATGTAAAAGAAGGTTTAGATGCTTTGTAGTAGTAGAGACGACTTATGCAACGTCCCTACTCATTTCACCACCGGCAATCCCCAGCCCCATCGTACGGCCATTACCCGAAACACGATGATAAAGGCCACGGTGGCTGCCACATTCACGTGGTGTTGCAGCCCTAGCCAATCCAGCAGGCAATACAAAACGGCACCAGCCATACAGGCCGTTGCATAGATTTCCTTTCGAAAAATCAAGGGAACTTCATTGCAAAGAATATCCCGAACCACGCCGCCAAAGACGGCGCTCACCGTGCCCATCAATACCGCCACGACGGGCGACAGCCCTGCCGCCAAGGTTTTTTGCAAGCCCAGGATGGTGAATAAGCCGATGCCGACGGCGTCGAACAGGAAAAGGGTGCGGCGCAGGCGCAGCAGGGTGGCCTTGAAAAAATAGGTGATCGGCACCGCCAGCCCGATGGCGGCGAGGTAGTTCAAATCCTTCATCCAGCCGATCGGGGTGTTGCCGATGAGCAAATCCCGGATGGTGCCGCCGCCGACGGCAGTGACCAAGGCGATGATGGTTGCACCGAAAAGGTCGAATTTTTTGTCGGCAGCCGTTGCCGTGCCGCTGATGGCAAAAACGAAGGTGCCGAGCAGGTCGAGGATGTATATGGTGTTCATAACGGCGATGGATAGGCTGCAAAGACTGCGTAGCCCTTAATTTGACGACTTTAGACTTTAAGTCATCGCTTCACTTTATCTTGAATTGACCCCAAGCAATCCCTCAATTCGCATGAGGCAACTTGATTTCAAAGCTGCTGCCAATTCCTTCTGTACTTTCAAAGCTGATTTCGCCTTCCTGTAAATCTATGATTTGCTTGACAATGGAAAGGCCAAGGCCAGTGCCGAGTTCCCCTTCCGTGCCTGCCCGACTCGGTACATTGCTTTTTTTGAACAATATTGATTTAAGCTGTTCTGGAATACCAATGCCATTGTCAGTAATGGTTAGTATAACTTTATCACCTTCCTTTCGGCAGCTTATGTTTATTTCACCACCTGGCTTCGTAAACTTCAAGGAGTTGCTGATAATATTATCCACTGCCCTTATGAACCATTTTTGGTCAATATTAACTTTAAACGCTTCAACTTCCGCTTTCTTATGGAACTGAATGCTGATGGTCTTTATGGCCGCTTTCTCGCTGTTGATAGTGATTACTTCTTCAATTAATGGGGCAATATTAGCTATTTCCATTTCGAAAATGATTTCATTGGTCAAGTCAAACATACCCGTCATATCGTCAAGAATATTGGTAGCTTGATGGCTTGTTTTTCTGATGTAGTCCAAATACTTGAGTATGGTCCCTGAATCTAAGGCATCATATTTTTCATCGAGTAGGCTGGAAATCATTTTGATGGTTTCCAAGGGGTTGCGCAGGTCGTGGGAAAGGATTTTAAGCAGAATCTCTTTGGTGAAATTGAGCTTTTCCATTCGTTTATTGGTTGCACTTAGTTCCTCATTAATGGCTTGCAGGGCCAGTTTCGAGCGGTTTGCCTTATCCTCTGCTATCTTTAGTTCGCTGATGTCTGTAAAAATGGAACGAGTAAAGACTGGCTTGCCTTGATCATCTTTTATGGTTGAAGCGTTCAACAGGCAATGAAAGGTACTGCCGTCTTTTCTTGCCAATTGCATTCGAAAGTCTTTTGCGACACCCATTTCCATCAACTGTTTGAATTTCACATCAAAAGTCTTTTGACTTTCAGGTGCATAAAGCTTCCTAATGCTTTGACCCAAAAGCTCTTCCCGGGTATAGCCTAACCATTTGAGTTCCGTATCATTGATGCGAACGATGTTGCCATCTTTATCAATTGAGTGATAGCCGACTGGGGCATTTTCATAAAGGTCTTCGTATTCCGATTTCAGTTTTTGAAGCTCCAAATCTGCCATTTTTTTGGCGGTAATATCTTTCCCGATACCCACTAAAAGCTGGGTGCCATCTTCTTCGACAAAGACCATCATCGTGTTGCGGTACCACTTGGTTTCACCTGATTTAGTCTGTATCGGGTACTCCACGGTTAATGGCCCTTTGCCAATGGAATCTCGAACTAGCCCCTTGAAATATTCCATTTGCTCAGGGCTGAGGTATCGGTACATGATACCGGGTTGTTCGTAAACTTCCTCAACCGTGTAGCCCCTTGAAATCACAGAGGGGCTTATATATCGGTAAACTAAGGCCGGGAATTCCAAGATGAAAAAAACATCCTCTTGGTGTTCGATGAATTGCAGTAAGTATTTTGCTCTGATCATTTTTTAAGAAAATTAGTTCAAGCTTCTAATTCAAGTGTTTTGGCATTTATGTGTCGTAAGGTAATCTTAATTTGGTCTCAAGAGGAATAAAAATTTATCTAAACCTAAGTGCTTGATTGTCAATGGTCATTGAATTTGATTTTTTGGTTTCAATGCCTGTTTCCAATTCTGTCAAGCCTTCCAACCCCGCTGGTACAGTATCTTTCTCAGCTTCGCTGGTTCAAGTCTCTCCCAAAGTGGCAAGCAGACTTGAACCGGATATCAGCCAGCTGTCACAGGGTCTTCCACAGCCACGTTGGTTCAATGTCCCCAGTTGTCACAAGTGTGAAACGGTTTCTTACTAATGTTTGAAGGGCGGAATCGAGGATTAACGATAGTAATTCATTGCGCTTTGCTTTTTCTCAATAAACAGGGGTGACTTTTGTCACCCTTCAGCGGTTCGGGTAGCGGGCATCTTTGCACAATCAAAAAAATAGGGATAAACAAAAAACACTTTCGAGTTATGCGATTTATAATATTTAGTACAGGCTATATAAAAACAATTTTGTTCGACTATCACCTAGTATTCTAGTTCAAACTCTCTTAGTGGGGTGTTATTATTTAGTTCAAGCAAATTAGCAACATGCAAGGCTACGCATGGGCGATTTTGCAGTTGTTCCTTTCCTGCCAATGCCAGCATTTACGGAAGCGAATTGACTGCAGATTTGCCAGTGCTGAGCCTTGCTAGTTGTATTTTGCCAACTTTGTAATCAAAAACCTACTCCTTTACCAACCTTTCCTTCCAAATTATCTGCCCATCCTCGTTTATTACGCTCAAAAAATAAAAACCAGCGACTATGCCGACCAGGGAAACACGGTTATCGCCCTGCGATAAGGTAACCGTTTTCAGACTGTGGCCCATTGCATCATTGACCAAGAGCGATAATCCGGGCTCCTTGGAGGGGTTTTGAAAGGTGAACAGTTCGCTGATAGGGTTTGGGAAGAACTTAAAAGGTATAGCTGCTCCCGTTTCGTCCACAGCGTCAATGCCTGTGCGTTGAAGTAGCTGGCGATAATTGGCCAGTGCCCAACCGTTTTCCTTGTCCACGAAATAGAGCTTGCCAATAAATGAGGAATCCAATTCCATATCCACTATCCAACTGCCGCCGCCGTCGTTGCTTCGGTAGATACGGCTTTGGTTGGACATCTGCTGGAAGCTGGACATGTAGGCGGTATTGGTGTTCACGACGAACAGGTCGGTCACCTGTTCGTCCGATGAGCCGAAGACCTGTTCTGACCAATTGGTGCCACCATTGACGGTGTGCAGCAGTTTGCCGCCAGATACGGCCATCACGCCATGCTGCGCATCCGTAAAATGGAAGTCGATGATTTGGATGGGGAAGCTCGCAACTTCGTAGATGATGGACCAGTTTGCACCGCCGTCGGCAGTAAAGTGTAGGCGTTCCACGGCATTATTGGCGGAGACCACCGTACGGGTAGCCACGAAGCCCTGCAGTGCGTCAAGGAACTGCATGTGGCCGAAGGCGGGGAAATTGGTGTTCTGCACCAGCACGGGCTGCCAACTTAGGCCGCCATTCGGGCTGTGGAACATGCCACCATAATCGCTGATGGCAAACAGGTTTCCACCACCTAAGGCTGCGATTTCCGTGAAGACGCCGATGTTCATATCGCTCAGGAGGGTGTCCCAAGTCGTACCGCCATCCTCCGTGCGGTAGAAAGTGTTGCCGGGGCATTGGTCGAAAGGAAAATAGCAGCCACCGCCCGCATAGCCAATCAGGTCATTCTCGAAGGCAATGCTTTGGACGAAGCCGAAAGGCTGTAATTCCGCAAGGCTGAAGCTGCTGCCGCCGTCATTGCTGAGGTGTACGGCAGGGATTTCGGAACCGAGGAACACCCGTTCCTTGTCCAAGGCGTATAGGGTGTAGAAATTGGTCTCGGTTGTTTCGTAGATGGGCACCCATTGAGCTTGCGTCTGGAAAAAGGCTAGCAGGGCGATGGATAGGCTGTAGATTTTCTTCATGGCAAATGCTGTTTTGTTTATTGAGATTAAGTGTAAAGCCAAGTAGATTATCCAGCTTTTCTACAGCCTTTGTTTTGTCATGTAACAATCATTGCATATCGCAGGATTGTCGGTTGGCAGTCAAGTGGGGTAATGTTGCGTTAAAATTTATTGCAGATAATGTTCTACTCGATTACTTCACAACTGTTTTAGATAAGCATAAGGATGGAAAGGTCAAACAAAACCTAGTTGTTGCAAGTAAGATTCCACCAAAGTTTAGTCGTTTAGTGCTTAGACCTTGCGAGGCTTATTTCCAATTCCTTTAGGACTAGCAAAATGCCAGTGTAATTACCATAGAAACTACACTGGCATTTTTAGCCGGATTATTATTTCACCTCCAATTCATTTCACATCGTAGTATTCTGCCTCCAGCGTCACGTTTTGGAGTTTGTTGAAGAGATAGGTCGTATCGGCCTCGAAGCTACCTTGATATGGGAAATCAATTGTGGCTTGTATCGTGAACTCTCCCTCCCCGGTTTCGCCATAGGCTTGTTTGAGACCGACCTCATCTTTACCTTCCCATATCCTTGAAAGGCCATCGTTGCTGGGATGCAAGGTAATTGGTTGCTCAAAGAAGAAATACCAGTAGGCTTTGGATGCGACGTTGAAGTCGCCCTCGATATTGGCACTGATGTTGGCCTTAATCTTTACGTGCTTGTCGGGGCAGACGTGCTGCACCCATTTTTCAAATATCAAGGTGGAGCGGCCACCAACTTCGCCAGCGTAGTAGGTGCGGTCAAGCTGACCTGATGTGTTGTCCGAGAAAAAGCCTGTACCGTGCGAGGTTCGGAAATAATACCCTGATTGTTTGTCGCCGCAGACCTTGTCCTCTCCAATGCCGAGCAGGTCGCAGGAAGATTGGCTGAAGGCCAAAAAAACGAAGGCTGTCAATAGGAGCTTTTTCATGGCGGTTTTGTTTTATGGAGCGTTACCGCTGCCATTGGTAAGCAATAATGGTTGAGCGGGCTTCATTTTGGAAACCCGTACCATTTAATAAGTTGGTTCTTTGGAGAACCAGTTTGAGCGTTGGTATCGGGGCAGTTCCATCAGGTGTACCTCATTTTATGGGCTGCTTTACATTGTGCAAAGGTTAATGATACTATAGGAAAAAAGAAATGACCCTGGTCAGGCGTCGGTTTGATTTTGGTCAGGGTTGCTGAGGGGCTATAAGCCACGCAGAGGCCCCACTGGAATGCAATCTGTTTACCCATCAACAAAACAAAAATCACCCCGTCCATTCTAAACAAAATCCTGACAATTGTGTGAAATACGGTCATTGCCATCCGGGTACAGAGTTTCTGTTGGCAAGGCTTCTGTTTACACGGCTTGAGAACACTGAAAGAAATCATCAACGCATCACCTCGGCTCAAGGCGATTGCCCACTGCTTGCTCATTCCTGCGAATGATTACCGCCCTCGTTGGTGGGTGCGCAACCTAAGGAATCCGCTGCGGCATCGGCGGGGCAAGGGCACCGTCGTCCGGTCAAGTGCCAGGCTCGATATTTTTCCTTACAACAAGTTTGAAGTGGGCAGAAACTGCCTCATCGAGGATTTTTCGGTCATCAACAACGCCGTGGGCGATGTGCGCATCGGGGACAGGACCTTGCTGGGGATTTCGAGCGTTATCATTGGCCCGGTCAGGTTGGGGAACAATATACTGATTGCGCAGAATGTGGTGCTGTCTGCCTTCAACCACAATTACGAGAACGTCACCCGGCCCATCGTTGAGCAGGATTATTCCACGCAACCCATCGTGGTGGAAGACGGCGTTTGGATTGGAGCCAACGTGGTGGTGCTGGTGGGTGTGCAAATCGGGAAGAATGCTATCGTGGCGGCAGGCAGTGTGGTCACGAAGGATGTGCCTCCGTTTACCATCGTGGCGGGCAACCCGGCCCGCATCATCAAGGCGTATGATTTCGAGGAAAAATCGTGGATTCCGGCCAAAATTGTAGCGCCGCAACAACCCTGAATTGGCTAGGCTGTTGCGGCGCTGAAGGACGCTAATCTTAAATCAGCTTAAGCAGTCATTGGCTGCACTTTCCGCATCCGCTCTTGCCGCATGTTCCGGGTACTGAGGGATGGCACGATGGCTCCTAGGAAATAGGTACGGAAAATGAACCACAGGAAGCTTTTTTCATTGAGCCGTGGGTCAATCTGGCTTTCGAGTTCCTTGTGCTTCTCGGCCAGTTTGCTCCAGTGGAGGCCCGGCGAGATGTGGTGTGCGGTGTGGTAGCCGTTGTTGGGCAGCGTAAAGTTGAGGCCCCAGCCCGTGAAATTGCGGGAGTGGTTGATGGGTGACTCCTCGTCGGCATGGATATGCTGCACATAGTTGAAAATCAACACACTGTAAAGGGAAATCTGCTGTGGGATGATAACATACCAGATAGCTTTTTTCCAGTCGAGGATGAATGCCACAGCAATGAAAATAATCAAGCTGAACACTTGTATGCTGTGGAACCAGAATTTCCGACGGTTGGTGTTCCAGAGCGACACCATGTACTGGTAAATGGCCTTTTGCTGCTTCATGCCACTGAGTGCCGGATAGGTAACGAGGGTTAGCAGGTTGTTTTTCTCCGTAACCTGGTAGGTGCGGGTGTAGTCCGGCTCCTTGTTGATGTAAACGTGGTGGTTGGAATTGTGCGTTGGAATCCAACCAAATACAGGGAAGCCGTAGAACATGGTCAGCCAATTGTCGGTGAGGATGTTCAGGGCCTTGCTCTTCCACATGGGCAAATGTTCGTGGTTGTGAACCATCACGGCTACTACCACGGCCATGTAAAGTTGTAGGATGTAAAGCGGAACGAAGAGTGCTGTGCTCAATTCACTGCCGTTTTTCCACAAATAGACAAACAATGCAGTGGTGAGAAACATGAAGAAAACGGAACGTATGTCAGCTTTATATTTAAGCATGGTTATAAGTTTTTTGTCCGCTACTGCTCAACAACAACAAACGTTGTTCATCAATGAGGACGGACAAAGACAAAAGTTTTTTTCTGAATTGACTAATTTTTAAGGGGGAAATAGGCGGGCATGGGGAAAAATCACCACACTAGGCCAGCTAACGGACAATTGATGGTGAAGATGTTTAGAGTTTCACCAATTGCACATTAACAGCGACGGGGCCTTTCGGGCCGTTCCCTATTTCGAAAGTAACTTTATCGTTGATTCGGATAGGTTCTTCCATGGCGCTTGCATGCACAAAAATGCGCTGGTCGCTGTCACGTTCGGTGATAAAGCCGTAACCTTTGGCATCGTCGTAGTAGGTTAGGCGGCCCCTGCGGATTGGGTCTTGCTGCGCCCTGCTTGGCACGCCGATTTCAATATCCTCCTTGTTGATTTTGATTCGCTTGGTAGGGTCGGGCTTGGTGGGAGTCAGGTTGCCGTTTTCGTCAACGTACATCAGCATTTCTTCCAAAGACTTGCCCGTTTCTTTTTCTGACTTCCTTACTTCTTTGCGGTGCACCTTGTCCTGGCGTTTTTTCTGCTTCTTTTTTTCATTTTCCTTCTTGCCGAAAGTCTCTTTTGATCTAGCCATATTGAATTTTAACGGTGGTGGAAAATCAAAGAATGGGCATCGGAAACTGGCTACGCATTGATGTGGTTTTCCAAATTTTTGCAAACATAGGCATAATTAATCGAAAGCAGTTGCGAGAAGCTAGGATGCATGTAATGTTATTTCGTAAATTTTGCTTAAAAATTACACGCTACACCGCCCCCTTCCGCTGCTGCGAATGCCAGCCAATTTTGCCGTTCAAATAAACACCACAACGTGCTTTGCAATCTAGCCGCTTTGCGTAAATTACCCCGATTTTCACTCATTTTGGTTTGTTAGGTTTTCAAGCGGTACTTGATAAATTTAACAGGCCATTCACCTTTCACCTTTATCAACTATGGCTTACTTAGAAGTATTGATTGGAGCGGTTGCAGCATTCCTATTGGGTTTTGCATGGTACACGGTTTTGTTCGGCAAGGCATGGCAAGCGGAAACGGGCATTAGCCAGGAATCGGCGAAGTCCGGCGCTGCCATGACCCACGGCTTGGCCTTCGTGATGATGTTGGTGTTGGCCTACGGCCTCAACATGATGATTGGCTTCCATGACCCTGCCGAGCAGACTTTTGCACATGGGGCATTCCACGGTTTGCAGTTGGCCGGCGTCTTCGGTTTACCTGCGGTGGCCATCAACTATCTGTATCAGCAAAAATCGCTGAAGCTTTTCCTGATTGACGGCAGCTACCTGCTGGCTTTCATGGTATTGATGGGGGCCATCATGGCGGGCCTGAAGCTTTGATTCAAGCTATGCACTGCCGAAACAAGGTGCGGGCAATCTACCTAGGATGCCCGCACCCCTGCCCCAGCTTCCAAATATTTTTACCAAAACCAGCCTCCCCCTTCTCAGAATTCCCAATCTTTGCGCCGACCGCAACCAAATTAGCTAAACATACATGATTCAGGTTTTCATCACAGGGGGGACTTTCGACAAGGAGTACAACTACATCTCCGGCAACCTTTACTTCCGCAGCACACATGTGCCTACTATGCTGGAACGGGGCCGATGCACCGTTGACCTCGACGTGAAAACGCTGATGATGGTGGACAGCCTGGAGATGACGGACGCCGACCGTGAAATCATCGCCCACAATTGCAAACGCTGCCAGCAGGACAAAATCCTCATCACGCACGGCACGGACACGATGGTGAAAACAGCGGAATTCATCGCCAATTACGGCTTGGAGGACAAAACCATCGTGCTCACGGGGGCCATGGTTCCCTACGCTTTCGGCACTTCCTCCGATGGATTTTTCAATTTGGGCAGTGCGC
>Ga0075012_10002117_pt1 | contig 19663 bp, 15 predicted proteins | sample All_14_2_FD_71474 | JGI IMG/M metagenome (GOLD analysis project Ga0075012, IMG submission 71474) | Freshwater microbial communities in response to fracking from Pennsylvania, USA - Allegheny Zone_MetaG_DW_15 | ecosystem: Environmental > Aquatic > Deep subsurface > Groundwater > Drilled... | reverse complement strand
TGCAAGCGGACAACAGCAGCAGGATGACCACCTCGCCCGACACGAGCAGACCTCATAGCGTGCCGCCCGTCTCGTACACCGCGCTCGCGGCATACGAGCGCTGCGGGTATCACTACTACCTCACGCGAGTCGCGCGCTTGCCCGCACCGACGCGGAGCACCACCACGGCCGCACTGGACTTCGGAAGCGCCCTACACCTCGTGCTGCAGCGAGCCAAGGACCACAGCACGCTCGACCCGGTGCTTCCCGAGGTGATGAGGGCCACCGGTGTCGATCCCGGGAGAGGGCAGGCGCTGAAGGCGGCAGCGGCTGCTTTCCTTGGCTCACCCCTCGCTGATCGTCTCCGGAGCGCCGGGAGAGTAGTGCATGAGGCCCCGTTCCTGGTGCCGCTTGCCGGGACGGTGCTGTCCGGCGCGATGGACGTCATCGCCTGGGAGGGGGCGCACGCGCTGATCATCGACTACAAGACGGGGGCCGGCGCGCTCGACGAGGACGAGGCGCGTGAACGCTACAGGCTCCAGGCAGAGTGCTACGCGCTTGCCGCCCTGCACGCCGGAGCATGCCATGCGGAAGTCGTGTTCGCGGAACTCGAACGCGAGCGAACTATCAGGTTCGAGTACGACGCATCCGAATCAGTGCATCTTGCCGAGCGGATCACCGTGCCGATCCTGGCGATAGGGCGCGCCGAGTTCGTGCCACGCGATGCCTACGTCCGCGGGCTCTGCGACGCGTGTCCCGGGTTCGGGGGGTTGTGTCCCGTCAGACGCCCGAAGGCCGGTGCTTCTGTGTGAGCTGACCGCATGCGGCGTCGATATCGGCACCGCGTTCACTGCGGATCGACGTCTCAACGCCCGCTTTGTGAAGCGCCGAGGCTACCTCGAGCACCCGGCCACGACTCGGCCTGTTCGCCCCCGTCCCCGCCACGGGGTTCACGGGGATGAGGTTCACATGCGACATCCACCCACGTGCGAACTCGGCGAGCGCGGCCACTTCAGCGGGCGTGTCGTTCGTCCCCTCGATGACCGCATACTCCAACGTCGGTCGACGTCCGGTGAAGTCGGTGTAGTCGATAAGGACCTCGCGCAGCCGGACGAGTGGCCACCGCCGCGTACCAGGCATTATCCGATCGCGTGTGGTCTGTACGGCGGAGTGGAGGGACACTGCCAGGGTGAACTGCTCCGGCTCACGTGCGAAACGCTCGATTCCTGGTATCACTCCACACGTCGAGACGGTGAGGTGCCGCGCGCCGACCCCCTGACCGGACGGGTTGTTCATGAACCGCAGGCCCGCGAGCGTCGCATCGTAGTTGTTGAACGGCTCGCCCTGCCCCATCGCCACAGCGTTCGACACCCGCGCACCGAAGTCCCGTCCCACGAGCGCCACCTGCCACACCATCTCGCCAGCGTGGAGGTCGCGTGCGAAGCCACCCTTGCCTGTCGCGCAGAACGTGCATCCCATCGCACACCCGGCCTGGGTGCTGAAGCATACGGTGAGCCGGTCATCGGCCGGGATCCCCACGCTCTCCACCAGGGCGCCGTCGGCGAGGCGCCACAGGTACTTGCGGGTCCCGTCGGCTGAGCGCTGCACGTCCACGGCTTCAGGCAGCTGTAGCGTCCACTCGGCGGCGAGTGCGGAGCGGAACCCCGCGGGTAGGTCGGTCATGTCCTCGAACGATGGGACGACCCGACCGTACAGCCATGACAGCAACTGCTTGGCGCGGTACGCCGGTTGTCCGAGGGCGGTGACGCACGAGGCGAGATCCGCAGGCCCCAGCGACGCGATGTCGGCTCGCTGCGGCTCAGTCACCGCTCTCAAGCGCCTTTCGGTACGCGTCGCGGTGGGACCGCTCGTAGCCACCGAGCGCCCGGAAGTAGCTGGCGATCTCGGCAAAGCCTTCAGCCTCGGCGGTATCGGCGAACGAGGGGTACATCTCCGAGGTCTCATGCTCCTCGCCGGCGATCGCGGTGTTGAGATTGTCGTCTGTGGATCCAAAGCCTGCCCTGTATGCCAGGTTGCCGAGCGCGTGGGCGGCCTCTTCGGTCAAAGCACGGTCGAATGCCTTCCGGGCCGACTCGCGCCCCTCGAGCTCGGCGATGCGTGCGTAGAGCGAGTAGCGCTGGTGCGCCTGTGCTTCACCGGCGAACGCCGCGGCGAGGTTGTCGAGCGTCTTCGTGCCGGTGAGATCGCCCGGACCGTCATACGCCACGAAGAACGACTGTGGTGCACCGCACACGGGGCAGCGCTCCGGGGCCGGGCCAACGTGCAGGTACCCACACCCCTTGCACCTGTACATCTCCATATCCGACTCCTCTCCTGCGGTGGATGCCGACGATGGCTACCATCATAACGGCAGCGCCAGGTCGAATCCCGCCTTTCATCATGCCCCTGCCGCCGTTCAGCGGGTCAGCCGCCGCTGGTCGTGTCTCTGCGCTACGTTTATCAGGAGTGTGTGTCCATTCAGGCGCACCGATCGGGGACGTGAAGGGGGCGTGTGATGAAACGCAGGATAGCAGTGATGCTCGCCGTAAGCGTTGCGTTGCTGATAGTGCCATCAGTGGCCGCTGCACTTCCATCGATGCCGAGCTCGTTGTTCCAGACGTCTGCGGGATGTGGATGCCATGCGGCGTTCGTGGATCAATGGAGCGTGTCGATGCACGCCAAGGCGCTTACCGACCCCATCTACCTGTACGAGCTGAAGCTCGGCGAGGAGGCGACGGGAGGAGCGCTCGGCCCCTTCTGCAATGCGTGTCACTCGCCGATCGGCGTCATGTCAGGTGAACTGACCAGTCTTGACCAGTCCAAGGTCTCCCCGGCTGGCATGGAGGGCGTGACCTGCGACTTCTGCCACCAGGTGAGCGGCACCGCTGGCGACGTGATCGGCAACACCTCCACCGCGGTCACTGGAGACGGCGTGAAGCTCGGCCCCATCACGGACCCGCAGCCGGGCACCGCCCACGAGGCCATGTACTCCGAGTTCCACAGGAGCGCGGAGTTCTGCGGCAACTGCCACAACGTCAACCACCCCGGCAACGACATGCCGCTCGAGGCGACGTACACCGAGTGGAAGAACGGTCCGTACGCGGCCGAAGGCGTGGTCTGCCAGGACTGTCACATGACTCCCGGCCCCGGTGTCATCAAGCCCCGTGAGGGCAAGGCCGCCGCGGGTGGCCCGGTGCGTGAGCATGTCCCGATGATGACGTTCGCTGGCGCCAACGTCGGGCTCGGCGACGCGGCGCGTGCCGAGGAGAGGCTCCAGTCGGCCGCCACCCTCGACCTCCGTGTACCAGAGATCGCCGAGGGCGGCGATGTCACCATCCAGACCACGATCACCAACGCAGGCGCCGGGCACTACCTGCCCACAGGACTCACCGACATGCGCCAGATGTGGCTGGAGGTCACGGCCACCGATGCCGATGGCACCGAGATCATGAAGGAGCGTCGTGACTTCGGCACCGTACTCAAGGACGCGGCGGGCAACTACCCCGTCTACCTGTGGGATGCCGTTGGCGTGCAAAGCGACGACCGCATCCCGCCGCGAGAGTCCACGTCCAACGAGTACAGCTTCGCGATGACCGAGGGCGCGGTCACGGTCAGAGCGGCGCTGTACTACCGCACGTGCTCCGAGGAGATCGCAGAGAAGGCCGGTGTCGACATACCGACGACCACCATGGTCGAAGTGACGAAGACCGTGTACTCGTCGGCCGACGAGATCGGTATGACAGACAAGGAGTTCCGGGCCTCGCAGGACGGTACCGGCGGGTTGCCCGGCCTGGCGATCACGGTCATCATCTTCGGCCTCATGGCTGTGGCACTCGTGGTTATGAAGATCATGATGAAGAAGGAAGCGTGAGACCATCGCTCCCGGAGGTCCTGTGCACGCGCGGAGGAGAGGAACCGTCATGAATGATGTCGCCGGCCATCGGCGTCTGGTGATCGCGGTTGCGGTCGTCATGGCGTGCGTCGTCCCCGCAGCCGCAGACGCGCTGCCATCGATGCCGAGCTCGAACTTCCCACCGGGAACCGCGTGCGGTTGCCACTCGGACCTCACCGCTCAGTGGCAGCCCTCGATGCACGCCCAGGCTCTCACCGACCCGATCTACCTCACGAAGCTCGCCGAGGCCGACGAGGCAACGGACGGTGCGGTCACACCGTTCTGTCTCTCATGCCACACGCCAATCGGCGTGATGGCGGGTGAGGTCACAGGTCTCGATCACAGTGGTGCCTCAGAGGTCGCCGCCGAGGGTGTGACCTGCACCTTCTGCCACCATGTGACCGGCACCGGTGATCCGATCGGCAACGCCTCGCAGCTGGTGAGCGAGGAGGACGTCCGCGTGGCGCAGCTCAAGGACCCGCAGGCTCCGCACGCGGCGGCCTACTCGCAGTTCCACGAAACTGCGGAGTTCTGCGGCTCCTGCCACAACGTCAACCATCCCTCGAACGGTGTGCATCTGGAGGCCACCTACACCGAGTGGAAGGAAGGGCCGTACGCGGCCGAGGGTATCGTCTGCCAGGACTGCCACATGACTCCCGGACCCGGTGTGACGAAGCCCAACCCGGGCAAGGCCGCATCCACGGGGCCTGACCGCGAGCACATCTACACGATGACGTTCGCTGGTGGCAACGTCGCCCTCGGCGATGCGGCGAGGGCCGAGGAGCGCCTGAAGGCGGCCGCTGAGCTCGTACTCGATCTGCCCGAGATCGTCGAGAGTGGTGACGTGGCCGTCAAGACCACCATCACGAACATCGGAGCAGGTCACTACCTGCCCACCGGGCTCACCGAGGTGCGCCAGATGTGGCTCGAGGTCACCGCTACCGATGCGAGCGGGCAGCGGCTGCTGAACGAGCGCCGCGACTTCGGCACGGTCATGCGGGACGAGGCTGGTGAGTTCCCGGCGGAGATGTGGGACGCGGTCGCGATCCATTCCGACGATCGCATCCCTCCGCGCGAGTCCACCTCGAACGAGTACGACTTCCCGATGGCCCAGGGCGCCGTGACCGTGAAGGCCGCGCTCTACTACCGCTCATGCTCGGAGGAGATCGCCGCCAAGGCGAAGGTGGATGTACCCACGACCACGATGGCCGAGGTCACCAAGGTCGTATACCCGTCGGCCGAGGCCATGGCGGCTGGCGAGGAGGAGGATCAGACCGACACGACGCCCGGTGAGTCAGGACCCGGTCTGGACCCGGTCGTCCTCCTCGTGATCGCCGTCGGCGCCGGTGCGGTTGCCATTGCGGCCGCCCTGCTCATCAGACGCCGCTCGACGACGTAGGCCCGCGCATCGCATGTGACGGAAAGGGCGCCCCGCAGGGCGCCCTTTCTCTCGTGCGGCCGGCGCGGTCCCGGAGGCCGGGCCGATGTGGCCGGGCCTACTGGGCGCTCAGCGAGTCGGGCTTCACGCCGATGGTCATGGTGAGCTCCATCTCGCGCTCGGCGCGCCAGAGCTTGAGCGTGACCTCATCGCCGACGGACCGCCTGCGGACCGCGAGCACCAGGTCGTCCATGGTGCGGACTTTGTCGTCATCCACGGCGACGATCACATCACCCGGCTGCACTCCGGCCTTCTCCGCCTCGCTGCCCTGGGTCAGCTCCACGATGAGCGCGCCCTCGTTCACCGACAGGCCTTCTTCGGTCGCCAGCGCCGGGGTGACGCTCTGACCCACCACGCCGAGGAACGGGGTATCGACACGACCCTTGTCGATCAGCTCGTCAGCGGCGGCGGTCGCGCGGTCAACAGGGATTGCCAGACCAACGCCGTCGGAGACGCCGGTGTCGCTGTATATGGCCGAAGGGATGCCGATCAGGCGCCCCCGACGGTCCACCAGCGCACCACCCGAATTCCCCGGGTTGATCGCCGCATCGGTCTGGATCGAGTCGATGTACGGGTACTGTCCGTCGCTGCCTCCGAAGCCGGTGAGCGGACGGTGCAGCGCCGAGATCACACCCGAGGTGACCGAGTGCTCGAGCCCGAACGGCGAGCCTATGGCCACAGCGAGCTGTCCCACCACGAGGTCATCGATATCCCCGACCTCGACGGTCGGGATGGCGGCGTCCACCAGGACAACGGCGATGTCGCTCTCGTCGTCCCCGCCCACGAGGGTCGCTTCGTGGCGCTCTCCGGTGGAGTCGGTGACCACGATCTCGGTTGCACCCGAGACGACGTGGTTGTTGGTGATGATGTAGGTCCCACCGTCGGGCGCCTCCTGGTATGCCACGCCCGAGCCTTCGCCCTGTATCGGTACATCAGGGTGATCGGAGGGGAGGTCCGAGTCAGATGTCTGTCCGGCCGCGACATCGATGTTCACCACCGACGGCAGCGCCACGGCCGCGGCGACGGCAACGACCTCCTCGGTCGTGTCGCCAAGCACCTCGATCGAGCGGTCCGCCGACGCGGGAGCAGTGGGAGCAAAACGGTATGCGGCGTAGCCACCTACAAGCCCGGCGGCTGCGCCCGCGAACAACGAGAACACGACCGCGATCGCCACCACGCCGACGTGGCCGGTCTTCCGCGGTCCAGCGGTGACCGATTGGACCGCGGGCGGAGCGGTCGCAGGTCCAGCAGGGTGGTCGGCGGTAGGGGAGGCGCCGGGAACGGGCACCTCTCCCGCTGTTTGGACAGGTTCGTCGTGCATGGCTCAGTCCTTTCTCACGCGCACACGGTCCGCGATGTCCACATAGTACGCCGGGCGGAGCGACTTCCAGGCCAGCCGCGAGCGAATCCACCAAAGCTCCACAGCGGGTGCAGCTCACGCACACGTTGTCCACGTGGGCGCCACTCGACTAGACTTGCCCGGAAGACCATCGAGGGAAGCGGGCCACGTGCAGGACGAGCTCAACAGCACCACCCCTGAAGATTGGCCCGTAGCGGCCTCCGAACCGGAGCGCGCCGTCGAGGAGCCCGCTGCTGTCGAGGTAGATACGCCGGTCCCGGACACCGCCGAGACGCCGGTCCCCGACGCCACGCTTGCGGACGCGACCCTGGCCGAGGCCGTGGGTGCGGGGATCTCATGGATCCCGTTCGCGGTGTACCTCGGGGCCTGGATCGCCCTCTCGGCGCTGTCCGCCTACTTCCTGCGGAGTGCGACCGCCGAGCAGCCAGCCCGTTGGCTGCCCGAGTACGTCCCGCTGCTGTGGGCCGGCGTCGGCTTGACCGCGGCCGGACCGGTGCTCTCGCTGGCGGTGTGGCTGGCCGCCCGCGCCGGACGGCTCCCGGGCCACAGGCGCGGCCTGTTCGCCTCGGCGATGACCAGGGGCGCCCTGGCGGCGCTCTTCGGCGTCATCATCTGGGTCGCCACGCTGTACATCCTTGAGATAACGACCATGAACGGAGCCCTGTGATGGAAGCCACCGCGCTGCGGATCGCCGTGCTCATGGGCGGCCGTTCGGCCGAGCGTGAGGTATCGCTGCACACCGGAGAGCAGGTCTGCGGAGCGCTCTCCTCGCGGGGTCACCAGGTCGTCTCTGTCGACACGGGCGATCCAGGCTTCATCGACACCCTGCGCACGGGTGGGTTCGACGTTGCGTTCATCTGCCTGCACGGCAGATTCGGCGAGGACGGGACCATCCAGGGCCTGCTCGAGCTGCTCGACCTGCCGTACGTGGGCTCAGGCGTTCTCGCGAGCGCTCTTGCGATGGACAAGGTGATGTCCAAGCAGTTCTTTGTCGCGGCGGGCATCCCAACGCCCCCATGGGTCGTCGTTCGCCGGGGCCAGCGGCACTCGGCCGGAGAGATCGCGGACACACTGGGCGAGAAGCTCGTGGTCAAGCCGGTCAGCGAGGGCTCGTCGGTGGGCATGTCCATCGTGCACGAGCGTGCCGAGCTCGAACCCGCCATCGAGCGAGCGTTCGAGTACGATCGCATGGTGCTGGTCGAGCGGTTCGTGGCGGGTACGGAGGTCACCGTGGGCGTGCTCGGTAACGAGGAGCTCATGGCGCTACCGACGCTCGAAGTCGTTCCGGAGCACGAGTTCTACGACTACGAATCCAAGTACATCCCGGGGATGAGCCGCCATATCATCCCCGCCAGAGTGCCCGAGGCAGTGAGGGCCGAGTGCCAGCGTATCGCGTTGGCCGCCCACCGCGCGCTCGACTGCAGGGGGATGTCACGCTCCGATACGATCGTGAGCGCCGATGGGACCGTGTACCTGCTCGAGGCGAACACCATCCCTGGCATGACGAAGACGAGCCTGTTGCCCGATGCTGCTCGCGCGGCGGGCATCGAGTTCCCTGAGCTCTGCGACCGACTTGTGTCACTCGCCCTGGAGCGCTAGGCGGGCGTCACATCCGACGCCGTCAGGGGCAGCTCGATGACGAACCGCGTACCGCGCGGCGTGGCTTCTACGTACGACGTGCCGCCATGGGCCTCGGAAACGACGCGCACGATGTACAGGCCGAGACCCATGCCTGGCGTGTCCTTCGAGCCGCGCATCCCGCGCTCGAAGAGCGACTCGCGCTGATCGGCGGGGATACCCGGGCCATCGTCCTCGACTGTGACGAGCGCATGGCCGTCGCGTGACGACACCCCGACGCGAATCCCTCCCTCGGCGGGTCCATGCTTGATCGCGTTGCCCACGAGGTTGGTGATCGCCTGTTCCAGTCTGTCTCGATCGCCGAGCACGGTCACGGGTTCCACGGCGTCTACGATGATCGTCTGGAGCGCCCCTATCTGCAGTGAGCTGGCCACCGACCGTGCGAGCTCGCCGAGATCCACAGGACGCATGACCTGGGGCGCCAGGACCCGTTCGGCGCGTGTAGCATCGAGCAGGTCGTTCAGGAGGCCCTCGAGACGCTCGGTGGCTCGACGCGCCGCCGCGACGGCTTTCTCTCGCTGCTCGTCGGCGATCGGCTTGTCGAGGATGTCGAGGTATCCGCGGACGACCGTGAGCGGACTGCGAAGGTCGTGGGATGCGAGCGACATCACCTCCTCGCGCAGCGCCTCAAGGCGGCGCTCCTCGGTGACGTTGCGCGCCGAGATGACGTAGTCGCGCTCCTCCGGGTCGATGAATGCGACGCTCATCTCCATCCAACGCTCGGGCTGTTCGTCCACCAGGCAGCGGACGATGTGCGCCCGGCCGCCGCTCTCCTGCGCGATCTCAAGGAAATCCACCGGGTCGTCGGCTTCGTCAAAGAACCGCACGCCCTCGAACAGCCCGTCCGGATCGGCGCGGAGCAGGTCCCCCAGATTCAGGCCGAAGAAATGCGCCGCGGCGGGATTGGCGATCTCGACCACGCCTTCGCGCACGAGGATCTTGAGCTCGGGCGATTCCTCCACCACCGTCCGGAATGCACGCTCGGCAGCCAGTGCCTGGTCGTTGGCCTCGAGCAGTTCCGCCTGGTTCACCCTGAGCTGCTTCATCAGGTCCGTGATCACATCACCCAACTCGGCGAAGTCACCCGGGATCCCCGGCTCGACGATGACGGTCTCGTCGGTCCGCAAGCCGTGAAGGGCGAGGTAGCCCTGCTCCTGCAAATACGTGACGAACCGGTGTATCGGTGCGGTGATGCTCCTGCTGAGGGCCATTCCCAGCAGGAAGGCGAGACCGACGGTGACCACCCCGAGCGCCACGGGGACGATGAGCACCAACCACAGCCGACCACGCGCGAGGCCTGGGTCCGGCTGCTCGAGCCGTACCGTCGCAGCCGGCCGCCCATCGATGCCGGTGAGGGTCGCCTGGATGAGGAACAGGCTGTCACGGGCATCGGCGATCGCTGCGGAGTACCCCTCCGGGAAGGTGATCTGCGTCCACTGTCCGTCGGTGCCAGACATCGCGTCAGAGGCGATGAGCGTGGTGGTCAGGTCCGAGGTAAGGATCTCTCCGGTCTGCAGCGGCTCCGCCACGACGATCGTTGCGGCCGGAGCGGTGCCACCCACGGGTGCGAGCGCCACGGCGGCCGGTCCTGAGGGAAGCGCGATGAGGCCGAAGTGTGCCGTTGTGCCCGATGTGACGAGTGAGGCCATGGTACCGATGTCCGCGGTGTCCCCGTGTGACAGGGAGACGGTTCCGTCTTCGGCCACCCACACCACCGATCGGGCAGTGGGCTGGCCAGAGAGCCATTCGCGGAACGCCGCTGACGGCTCGGCGGTGCCGGTCGAGAGTGCGCCGCGCGGGGCTTCCGAGGCGGCGAGTCCCGTGGCGAGCGTGCCGAGCGCACTCGCCTCCAGGTCGAGGCGTGCCCGGAGCGACTCCAGCCGGCTTTTCGCCTCCACGGTTGCCAGGGTGCGTGCGTAGTCGGTCACACCAAGGCCGACGATCACCGCCACCACGGTGAACACGACCGCCGCCGAGAGCGCCATGGTGAGCTGCATGCGCATGGAGATGGTCGTCATGCGTTCGGAGGTGGTGCGGCGTGTCTGCCTCGGCCGGTCACCCATGCGTGCCTCCCCTAGGGATGTGCCCGGTCTGCCAACACGGGACCTCACCAGGATACGACAACCTCTGCGGCTCGTGACCAGACCGTTTGACAGCGGCTGGCGAGCGAATTAGTATTCGGTTCCAGGTGGACTTAGCAGATACTAACTCGCACACGGATACCGGTGGTGATGGAATGTCTGGACGCAGGGACCAGGGACAGGGGCGCGGACACGAACGTGGTCACGGCCATGGCGCGTTCGCGCGACGGGGCGGACGGTTCGCCAGGGGTCGGGACGCGGGTTCCGCCGGCACACTGCTCTCCCTACAGCCCGGTGATGAGTGTGTGATCGGTTCCATCGCCGACGACTGCGCACGCGCGCAGGCGGTCCGTTTCGGAATCGGGAACGGCGCTCTGGTGAGCTGCGTGACGAAGCTGCCCGGCGGTCCCGTGGTGCTGCGCGCCGGTCGTCAGGAGATCGCGGTTGGTCGCGGGCTCGCGTCCCGCATCGAGGTGAGCGCCCCCGGGGCGCAGACGGCAGGTCAGGTGTGAGCGGGCGGACGTGCCACACCGGGGCTCCGGCAGCCGTGACATCGGGCGACCGGCCCTCCCTCGTGCTCGCCGGCAATCCGAACGTGGGGAAGTCGGTAGTGTTCGGTCTTCTCACCGGCACCTACGTCGAAGTCAGCAACTTCCCCGGGACGACGGTCGAGATCACGCGCGGCCGCCATGGCGACTACGACGTGCTCGACACACCCGGCGTCTACGGCGTGGGCTCGTTCAACGAGGAAGAGGCGGTCGCGCGCGACGTCATCCTGACCGCGGACGTCATCGTGAACGTGGTCGATGCCGTGCACCTGCAAAGGGACCTCTTCCTCACGCTCCAGCTCGCCGACCTCGGATTGCCGATGGTCGTCGCGCTCAACATGGTCGATGAAGCACGCTCACAGGGTGTGGGAGTCGACAGGGATCTGCTCGAAGACCTCCTGGGCGTGCCGGTGGTCGAGATGGTGGCGGTCGATGGTTCCGGACTCGACACCCTCGTGGGCCGACTGGGCGAAGCGCGCAGGGGTCACGCCGACCTCCTCATCGAGGAGGAGTCGCTCGAGACCGCGCTTCCCGGCGGGTGCCGGCCGGATGCGCTGCTCGTGCTCGAAGGCGATGCCACGATCGCCGCACGGCACGGTGTTGCGGCCGGGTCTCGGCGTGATGAGATCTATGCCCGCCGTCGGGCCCGTGTGGACGACCTGGTGGGTCACGTCGTCACCGATACTGACGACGGGCTCTCCCTGGGGGCACGCATATCACGCATCATGCTCGAGCCGCTTACGGGCTTCCCGCTGCTGGCCGCGCTGCTCGCGGCCACGTACGTCGTGCTCGGCCAGTGGATCGCCGGTGGCGTCGTGGGCGTCACCGAAGAGACGATCATGCTCGGGTACTGGGAGCCGTTCGTCCGTGAGTCGGTGAGCGGCGTGCTCCAGCAGGGTTCGGCGCTCTACACGTTCCTGGCGGGTGAGTTCGGTGTCCTGACGATGACCCCGACCTACCTGCTCGGCGTCATCCTTCCGCTCGTGGTCGGCTTCTACCTGCTGATGGCCCTGCTCGAGGACTCTGGCTACCTACCGCGCATCGCCGCTCTCGCGGACCGTGGTCTCACGGCCCTCGGCCTGAACGGGCGTGCGATCATCCCGCTCATCCTCGGTCTCGGGTGCGTGACGATGGGGACGCTCACCACGCGCATCCTCGGCTCGAAGCGCGAGCGGTTCATAGCCACCGCGCTCATGGCTGTCGCGGTACCGTGCTCGGCACAGATCGCGGTCATCGCGGCTCTGATGGCCCGTGTGGGCGGTGGGTACGCCGCCGCGTACTTCGGGTTGCTGATCGCCGTCTTCGTCGCGCTCGGCACCGTGCTCAACCGGGTCGTGCCCGGCGTATCCACGAGCCTGCTGATCGACCTGCCGCCGTTGCGGATCCCGCGGCTGAAGAACGTCGTGCGCAAGACCACCACCAAGGCGTGGGGTTTCATGCGCGAGGTGGCGCTGTTCTTCCTGGCCGGAACGGCACTCATCTCCGCTCTCGATATCTCGGGTGCGCTCGCCTGGATCCAGCGCGTGGCCGCGCCACTCACGGTGTCGTGGTTGCACCTGCCGGCCGAGGCCGCCACCGCGTTCGTGATGGGCTTCGTGCGACGTGACTTCGGCGCCGCCGGGTTCTTCACGATGGACCTGAGTGCGCCGCAGCTGCTCGTGGCCATGGTGACGATCACGCTCTTCGTCCCGTGCGCCGCCAGCATGATGGTGGTGCTCAAGGAGCGGGGCTGGAAGTACCTCCTTGGCCTGCTCGGCGGTTCCGTCGGCCTGGCGTTCCTGGTGGGTGGCCTGCTCACACGGGTCCTGGAGGTGCTCTCATGAGCGGGTCCACGGCCCAGACACCGCCTACCCCGTGTCCCCGGTGCGGGTACACGGCCGCGGGCGTGCGCTGCCCGCGATGCGACGCCGTGAAGGTGCTCTCATGCACCGGCGCGTGCATCACCTGCACGCTCAGTGCCGCGTGCTCGGTCAAGGAGTGACGCGCATCGCTTCGGGGAACGCGTCGGTCTGACTCTGGCACGGAACGTGCACGATTGTGCCCAGCCGCCCCAGGGCGTATGATGACCGAACGCTCACACGCCTCTTTGGCACGCATGTGGAAGGACGATGATGGAAGAGACCACCGCGACCGCACCTACGACCAACAAGACGGTCACGATTGCACTCATCGCGATCATCGTGTTGCTCGCAGCAGTTATCGTGTACTTCCTGTTCAACGGGAACAATGGTACGGCGACCGACCAGCCCGCCTCCACCGGTACCGCCAGCACGGACACCGGCAACGCGACGCCTCCCGCCGGGATGCCCGGAACGACGGAGGCCGCACCGTTCGACCCCGCCACCGCCACGAAGGTGGCCGAGGGCACGACGCCCGAGCAGCATGTCACCGTGTACTTCGACGCTGTTCTCGCGGGCGACTACGCTACGGCGTACGCGATGCTCCCCACGAGCAAGCAGCAGAGCTACGGCACCGCCGACGCGTTCGGTGAGCAGCTCAAGTCGTACGGAATGACCGAGTACACGATCGACTCGGCTGTTGAAGAGGGAGACGAGACCCAGGTCCTGGCCACCGCGGTCATGCCCGGTGGATCGTTCCAGTACCTCTGGACCTTCGTGAAGGACGGCGAGGGCTGGCTCGTGAAGTCGCGGGATCTGCCGGGTATGGGCAGCTAACGGTCCTGAGACCGAAGACGCACCGACCAACGGCGCCCCCTCGGGGGCGCCGTTGTGCGTTTCGAGCGGGGGTGTGATCCCGTGCGAATCGTGCCTATGGTCGTGGCTGGTATGTCGTACCGGGGTCACAGCGGCGTGCTACGCTTCCCGTCATGGCACGAGAACCACTCACCCCGTTCCTCCAGCCGGGCACCGATCCCGACATCGCCGCCGCATACGCGACGCTTGCCGAGCGCGCACCGGAGTCGGTATTCGGTTTCGAGGAGGAGATCGCGTTCCTCGACCTCGAGACCACGGGCTTCGATCCCGGATGCGATGAGATCATCGAGGCCGCGGTCGTGGTCGCCCGCGGTCCCGAGGTCATCGAGCGGTGGTCGTCGCTCGTCCGGCCCCTGCGCCCGATCCCGTTCGAGACCACGCAGCTGACCGGGATCGACGACGCGATGGTCGCTGACGCTCCGCCCATCGCACGGGTGGGTGCCGATCTCGCGCGCATAGTGGGCGGCCGCACGATCGTGGCGCACAACGCCGCGTTCGATCGTACGTTCCTCGAGCACAGCGCGTCGGGCGCCGCACGGCTCGCGAGCCCCTGGATCGATTCGCTCGAGATCGTGAGGATCGCGTTGCCGCGTCTCCGGTCACATCGTCTCCCCGATCTCGCCCGTGCGTTCGGCATAGATGCAGGCCGGGGCCACCGCGCGGCGGACGATGCCGCAACGCTCTTCAGCATCTGGCGGATCGCGCTCACCGCACTCGGCGACCTGCCGCCCGCGGTGGTACACGAACTCGCCCGGTTGAGCATGGCCGTTCCGGGGTGGGGGCCGGGGCGGCTGTTCTCTCACCTGGCCGCGGGCACACAGGCGCCGGCGTTCGACCTGCGTCGTGCGCGGACGGATCGGCAGCGCGCCGAGCGCATGGAACCGCTCGCGGACGCGTGCGACATCGCGATCACCCGTCCCGAGGCCGCGGAGGTGCTCGCCGAGTTCGAGCCCGGCGGTCTCGTGGAGCGCATGTACGACAGCTATGAGTCGCGTGACGAGCAGGTGGCCATGGCCGAAGCCGTGCTCGAGGCGTTCAGCTCCAGCCGCTCCGCCGCGATCGAAGCGGGGACCGGCGTAGGCAAGTCGGTCGCCTACCTCGTGCCGGCGATCCGATTCGCACTGGCTAACGGTATCGCCGTGGGCGTGGCCACGAAGACCAACACGTTGATGGACCAGCTCATGCACCGCGAGCTCCCGCGCCTCGATGAGGCGCTCGGTGGTGGCGTGCGCTTCACGGCGCTCAAGGGCTACGAGCACTACCTCTGCCTGAGGAAGGTCCAGCGGCTGCTCGACGCCCCTCCCGACCAGGAGGCCGCCGCTGCGCTCGGCATGCTCGTGAGCTGGATAGCGCAGACCACGTGGGGAGATCGCGACGGCATCAACCTGCACTGGCCCGCACGGCTGAGGCAGGAGGCGCAGGCGTCCTTCGCCGACTGCACGAAGAAGCGCTGCCGGTACTACCCGAACCAGTGCTATCTCCACGGCGTCAGGAGGCGCGCGGCCTCGGCGCACATCGTGGTGACGAACCACGCGCTCCTGTTCAGAGACCTCATGGCCGACGGAGGCATCCTGCCTCCGATCAGGCACTGGGTGGTCGATGAGGCCCATGCCGCCGAGGCGGAGGCGCGGGACCAGCTGTCGGTAGGTACGGGCCACGTAGAGCTGCGCGCGCTCCTCGGCGGACTCCACACGAAGGGGCGCGGCGGCCTGCTCGACGCGGTGCGCGTGAAGGTGGCGCTCGGTGGCGTGGAGGATCGACTAGCGGTGACGGCCACCATCGATGAGATGCGCGACGCGGTGGCCGAGGCGTCTGTCGTGGCCGATTCGTTCTTCGACTTCATCAAGGACCTCGGGATCGAGCGCGGTGGTTCCTATGAGACGGCCGAGCTCCGGCTTACCGCGCCGCTGCGGGAGAGCGGAACCTGGGGCACCGCCGCGGGGGTGGGCCGATCGCTCGCCCGGAAGCTGGAGCGGGTCGTCGAGCTCGGCAAGTCGGTGATCACCGCGCTGGAGTCGGGCAGCGACGATCTCGCCGAGCACCGGGCCGACCTGAGCGGCCGCCTCTCGGGCGTGGCCGGACAGCTCGAGGGGTTGGTCACGGTGCTGGACGGCACTGATGACAGCTATGTGTACGCGGCCACCGTCGACCGCCGCCGGCATAACACGTCGGAGCGGCTCGACGCGCTGCTGCTTGATGTCGGGTCCGCGCTTGCCGAACAGTTCTATCCCCGCCTGTACTCGGTGGTCTATACCTCGGCGACCATCGCCGCCGGATCGGACTTCTCACACTTCGAGCGGGCCGTGGGGCTCGATCGCGTCGAGGGGGGCGGCTTCCGTACGCTTCGCCTCGACAGCAGCTACGACTTCGAGCGACAGATGGCCGTGTTCGTGCCCACAGGCCTTCCCGACCCGTGCCGGCCATCGGATCGCGGATACGCCGCATACCTGGAGGCGCTGGCGGATGTCCTTGGCGACGTCCATCGCGCGATGGACGGATCGGTGCTCACGCTGTTCACCAACCGGCGCGATATGGAAGAGCTCCACCGCAGGCTCGCGGCGCCGCTCGCTCGCGACGGACTGCGACTGCTCATCCAGGAGCGCGGTATCTCACGCAAGCGGGTTGCGGAGGAGTTCATCGCCGACGAGCGCGTCTCGCTCTTCGCGACCAAGTCGTTCTGGGAGGGCTTCGACGCCAAGGGCGATACGCTGCGCTGCGTGGTGGTCCCCCGGCTGCCCTTCGGGGCGATCAACGATCCGGTCCTGGAAGAGCGTAAGGAGCGCGACAGCGGGTGGTGGGAGCACTACTACCTGCCAGAGGCGATCCTTGAACTCAAGCAGGCTGCGGGCCGGCTGATCCGCTCCTCGACCGACCGTGGCTGCCTGGTGCTCGCCGATGCGCGTCTCAGCGGATCGAAGCCGTATGCACGGCGTTTCCTCGATGCACTGCCGGTCCGCGATGTGGAGCGGCTGCCAGCAACCGAACTCGGCCGCGTCGTGCGCGAGCGGTTCGGCGTAGCAGGCTCCTAGCCGCGACAGACCCACGGGGCGGCGACTGCTACTGGATCTGCTCCAGGGCGTCGATCGCCGCCTGTCGGACTGCGGCGCGCAGGTCGGGCGGCGCGATGACCTCGGCAGCCCCCAGGTACGCCATCACGCGTCGCGCGATCCACGACTCCGTCTGGTACGGCACGGTGGCGAGGGTGGTGCCGTCCGGCTCGGTCTCGAAGGTCGCGCCGGACCACGCCTGCGGTTCGGGGAGGTGCGCTCCGGCGGCGAACCGCACCGCCGCTACCGGGAGCTCGTCGGTATCCGGTGTGACGTCGAGGGGGACGAGGGTGGGTGGCTCGAACAGCTCGCCGGTCGGACGCGCGTCGAAGATGCGGTCCAGCCTGAACACGCGCTCCTCATGCACAGCCTCGCACAGAGCTACCAGGTACCAGACCCCGAGACGGTTCACGAGGGCCCACGGGTGAACGGTCCGGTCTGACACGTTGCCGGTCGAGCCGGTGAAGTAGTGGATGTGCACCTTCTCATGCGTGTCAGCGGCAGCGGCCAGCGTGGCGTACGTCTCGGCGAGTCCCCCTGGTCCCGCGCTTGCGCGCACGGTGAGCTCCAGCTCGTCGAGCGACACCGTGCCCGAAGCGGTCTCGCGGAGCTTCTCGCGCAGCGGAGCGTCGCTGTCGTAGCCTGCGGCGTCCAGGGCGGCGCCGAGTGCGCGTGCTTCGCCGAGGGTGAGCCGCAGCGGACGGTCGATGCCCGGCGCCTCGGCATAGACGGTCACGGAGTCGCCGTCGATCACAAGGTCGATCATGTCGTAGGGCGTGAACGGCGGGACGCCGCACATCGAGAGCGTCGAGAGGTCGGCGGCCACCTGCGCAGGCTCACAGCCGACCGCGGCGGCGAGCTCGGCGAGAGCGATAGTCTCGCCCTTCTTCAGCATCGGGATGAGTGCGAGCAGTCTGCCGGCCCGTGTCGCGGTATCGGGTCGCTTACCCATGGGATCCCGCCACTCTCTTCAGCCCGGCGACGAGCTCCGCGATCACGGGATCGGGCTCCACAGCGTAGAGTCCGGGACCCTCATCGATGATCCACGAAGCGAGTCGATGCGCGTCATGCGCCTCCACTGTCCACACCGCCGAGCCGTCGGGCAGCGTCTGCGATTCCCCGTGGCCACGGGCGAGGCGGTCGATGCGCCATGCGGTCTCGGGCAGGAACCGCACCCGCGCTGTGAACGGCTCGTCGCCGTACTGGAACGGCAGCCGTTCGACCTTCCGTATGTCGAAGTCGGCGGGACGCTCGAAGTCGGGCGTGCGGGGACGGGAGGGATTCACGTCGATGTCACGCACCCGCGTGATCGCGTACGTCCGGATCTCATCGACATCACGGTCACGGCCGACGAGATACCACGAGCCATCGCGGAAGAACACGCCGTACGGGTCCACTGACCGGACACGGGTCTGGTTGGCGGTGTTCGTGTACTCGAAGGTCAGCGTCTTGCGCGTCTGCACGGCCTCGGCGAGCGCGCGGGCGTGCGCGCCCTGTCCCTCCGGAGCCGTGCGCCCAAGATCCGCCGAGGCGAGCGGGCCACCCGAGCCGGAGGTACCGAGCTTCGATGCCGCGGAGCGGAGTTCATCGCCGAAGGGGAACGCAGGGTCTTCCACGAACGCGGTGGCGACCGCACGGAGCACGGACCGCTCCGCATCTGTGAGGTCCACCGGCCTGGCGTACGTGGCGTCGGGGTCGATCCGGTACGCATCGGACTCGCCGGTGTCGACGACCTCGATGATGAGGCCGCCCGCCCTCAGCGCGTCCTTGTCGCGTTCGAACATCCTGATGAACGCCGCGTCGTCCTGATCCTCGGGATACCCGAGCCCTGCCGCCCGACAGTCTTCGGCCGTCTTGGGTGCGTGCGTCGATGCGAGGTACAGCGCAAGGTTGACCATACGTTCGACCGGGTCGGACACACAGCCTCCCATCGCCTGGCGGTCACATCTGGATTCTAACCGACTCATGACGTAAGGACACGTGCACCGCGTGGCGCGGGTGTGAGGGCAAAAAGTAACGAGGCGCGCGGGGGGAGGCGCGCCTCGTTGTGTGGGCGGCGTGTCCCGCCCCTGAGGGGGGAGGAGTAGGCGGGTCGCACAGTCCCGATTCGATTCTAGCAACGCCCGTGCCACAATGCTATGCATTGCTCCGACTTATGACCTGAGCGCGTGAAGGCACCCGGGTCGGGCCGCTCTCAAGGCGGTGTGCCAGGTTGCCGGGTCGCCCGTTGCGGGTTACAACAGTGCCGATAAGGAGGGGCGACATGGACGACGCACCGGAGTACTCCGGAGCCACGGAGATGAACGAGGGCCCAGACACGTTGCCGGAGGAGGCTCCTCCGGGCAGGCGGTCACGTCGTCACGCCGAACCGCAGCGCGGGAGGACCGCGGTGCGTGTGCTCATCGCACTTGGTGTGCTCCTCGCGTTCGCCGCCCTGATCTGGTACGGGTTCCGCTGGGTGAGCGCGAACGAGCGGGTGCGGACCGCGCGCGAGGACGTCGACGCCGCCGCCCGGTTGATGGAGGTCGCCGAGGAGGACCTGATCGTCGTCGATGAGGCCGTGCAGACCGACATCACCACCGACGTCGCCACACAGACGGCGGACGCCGCTGAGCTTGCGGGCCCCGTGGGCGAGCGGCTCGTGGACGCCATCGGTATGATCGAAGGAGCACTGCCCGACCTGCCCGCCGACGACCAGCCGCTCGCCGAGGCCCTCCTGGAGAGCGCCAAGGCGCGGGCTGCGATGATGACTGAGGCTCCGGCGATCCTGGAGGCCAACCGCAAAGCGGCCGCCGCCGCGGTGTTTGCCGACGCGGCGCTTGAGGCGCTCAAGGCCGCCGAGGGCCACTCGGCACAGGCCACCGCCGAGTTCAACAAGCACACCAAGGAAGGCGTCCGCGCTTCCGGTGAGGCCTCGGTCAAGGCCGAGCAGCAACTGGTCGTCGCCAGGTCGCAACTCGCGAGCG
>Ga0075012_10002116_pt1 | contig 19670 bp, 14 predicted proteins | sample All_14_2_FD_71474 | JGI IMG/M metagenome (GOLD analysis project Ga0075012, IMG submission 71474) | Freshwater microbial communities in response to fracking from Pennsylvania, USA - Allegheny Zone_MetaG_DW_15 | ecosystem: Environmental > Aquatic > Deep subsurface > Groundwater > Drilled... | reverse complement strand
GAATTTGAAAAAGGTTTTAATTTATATTTTTAAGGGACAATTTATTATTATTATGATAAAATACATTCGTATTCTAAAGAGAGGTTGAATCTATATCAACCAGAAAGTTGAAGATCGACTGCACAAAAGTGCACGTCAGAATTATTGTTGGCTACATACTCGAAAGGTATGTAGCCTTCTTATTGTCATAATTTAGCGAAGATATTAAGTCAGAAAGTTTAAAAACGACATTCTCGTTCGTATAAATTCTATATATACGATCAAATATGACGAATAATCAGAAGAACCTATACGTCCAAAACGACTTATAGGTTCTTCCTTTTTCTATAAATTATGCTTAAGTACCTTGCCTAGTGTTTCAAGTCCTCGATCAATAGAATTGCAGACGGCTTTTACACTGACGCCTTCAGCATTTGCGATGTCGGTTTTACTCATGTCTAAGAAGTAATAGGCATAGATGCGCTTTGCCTGGATGTCGGGTAACTGATTTAGCGCGCTGTAGAGTGCTTTTGTTGTGATCTTTCTTTCGTAAAGTTCATAGGGCAATTGCGATGAATAGGTGATGTCTTGATCGATGCCATCGTTTCGATCCAGAGAGTAATGCGCTTTATATCGGTAAAGCTTTCTTAGATAGGATGATTCTTTGCGTTTAAAAGCTTCCATTTCATCAGCGATAGGTTCATCGACATTTACATAAGTGTCTTTATTATAAAAGGTATAAAAGTCCTTTAAATTTATTTTTTTCATAATCCTTCTCCTCTTCAATAGTCAAATGGGTTCATTAACAATTGAAGGGAGGTGGACTTCTGGCTGTGTGATTTGGAGTTCGATACATTAAAAAAGGCTCCTTTAAGCAAAAGAGCCATAGTTTTTCACAGTCGGAGATATTACTCAACAAAAAACCGGATGATTCTCAAATTGAGTAATCATCCGGCAGTGGTCGCTCATAATGGCTCCGGTGCTCGGTATAGATTGTAGGTCATATGTAAGTCGTTACTTGTGCTGTGGTTGCTAACTAACGTGCCCCGGTGCTCCATAGTAAACACATATGTTAATTGGCTAATATGGGGATTGATGAGATTTTCCCGCAAAGTTCACATTTGATGGTGACGATGCCCACACTGTCTTTAGTTGCATCAAACAATCGCCTGTTACAATGTGGGCAGATAATTGGTTTATAATCTAATGAAAATGAAAGCTTCGATGCGCCGACTAAAAATTCTGTGGTTCTGGAACAAGTTGACTTATAAGGACAGACTTTAGTATTGCCGCACTTAATTAGAATACTAAGCTTTGATCCTTCGATGATGTCGAAGAGGCGTTTACCTTTATCGCATTTGATTTGAATGGTCTTCATGATGCACCGCCTCATTAGGTGTACATCATGCCAGGCATGATGATATCATGGTGGTCACTATTTGCATTTTCAACCATTCCGAGTAAAGTTGCAGAATAAATGGACCATTTGCCAAATCGACTTCGAATGTGCTCGATGGTATCGTCGAGTTTTTCCATTTTCAGGCGTCTATTGGCATCATCAAAGAGCATGAGCTGGTCAGGTGTATACTTAGGCTCTAGATTAATGGCGCGTACTGTAAGAGCTCTTACTGGAGATGCCCAATCATAGTTCTTTGCAAACAGTCGCTTAGCCGTTTGTGCAATCTCAAGTGGATTTTGGGTAGCGATTTGAAGTGGCATCTGAAATTGCTGATATGCCAAATCTTGATCTTTAACAGTAAGCTGCACACCTTTGGCTTTTAAATCATGAACCTTTAATCGATGTGAGACATCTTGCGTTAAATGCAAAATGACTTGCCAAACTTCTTCAGGGGTGTCTAGGTCAGCGCGACAAGTTGTGCCATGTCCAATGGACTTAATGGGGGATTCATAATCTTTTGCCATCACTCTGGATTGATCGAGGCCATTGGCATAATACCAAATCATTTCACCATTTTTACCAAGGCAACTTCGAATAAAATCGAAAGGTGTTTTAGCTAGATCGCCAATGGTTTCTATACCGAAGTTCATTAGCTTTCGGTTGGTAGACCGTCCTACATAGAACAGATCCGACACAGGCAGTGGCCACACTTTTTCTTGAAAATTTTCTCTCGGAATGACCGTTATGGCATCGGGCTTTTTCATATCACTGCCAAGTTTGGCAAAGATTTTGTTGTAGGAAACGCCGATGCTTACTGAGAGTCCTAATTCTTCTTTGGTTGTAAGTCTGATTTTCTCTGCAATGGCTAAAGCATCTCCATGAATGGACCTGCTGGCGGTAACATCCATCCAACATTCGTCCATTCCATATGGCTCTACCAGATCTGTGAAACGATGGTAGATTTCTCTTGTGAGTTTTGAGTACTTTAAGTATTGCTCGTATTGGGGTTTTACCATAATTAAATCTGGACAAAGCTGCTTTGCTTCCCAGTTGACCATACCTGTTTTGATGCCTGCTTTTTTAGCTTTTTCTGATTTGGCCAAGACGATACCATGACGGTCTTCAGTAGCACCACAAACGGCGATGGGCTTATCTCTTAGTGCAGGATTAAGCATCACTTCTACAGACGCATAGAAACTGTTTAAATCACTGTGTAATATTGCACGATCTGAATTCATAGACAGCACTCCTTAAAATTAATAAAGGGGAACGATTGACAGATGAAGTTATAAAATGTAAAATGAAGAAAACTTCATCTTGTTTTCAATCATAGCAACGAAATGAATTTAAGTCAACATAAAAATGAAGTTAATGAAGTTTTATTCACTTAGGAGGCGAGAAGATGAAATCCTTTTCCGAGAAGATCAGAGAAGCGAGAGAAGCACTAAAGTTAAATCAACAACAGCTTAGCGATTTGGTCGGTGTATCCAAACGGTCCATAGCGGCATATGAAACCACTGATACGAAACCGCGTGGCAATATGGCACGAAAATTGGCATCTGCACTCCAGGTGTCTGTAGATTACCTACTCAATGACAATATCATTGATCCAAAACACGGCATCGAAAAGTCACCCTATGTTGAAGAGACGCGTGAACGTTTAGGCACTAAAGCAGCAAAAGAAATGGATGTTCTTCTCGAACAAAACATGGCACTTTTCGCAGGTGGTGAACTGGATCAAGAGGCAAAAGATGCTTTTTTTGAAGCGGTGATGAAGGCTTATATTACTTGTAAAGAAGACGCTCGTAAGACTTTTGGAAAAAAATCTAAAGGGTGATTGGTGATTAAATGTCTATAGAAATGATTTGTAAAGAAGTGTATGGATTGATGCAGCACTATGGTGAACGAGATCCTTGGAAGTTGGCTAAGGCGATGAACATCATCGTAGACCAGCAACCGATGGGAAACACACCTAATGCCTGTAAGGGATTCTATCTCTACCAATCGAGAAGGAGACACATAACGATTAATAGCGACTTACCGGAGGCCGTTAAGCGCATTATTTTAGCGCATGAACTGGGCCATGCAGTGCTTCATCAAAAGACGAAGATCAACAACTTCCATGACTTTGTCCTCTATGACAGCACCTCACAATATGAATATGAGGCAAATCTCTTCGCCGCAGAATATCTATTAGAGGATGAACTAGTCCGTGAGAAACTCAGTGAAGACACCTTCTTTTTCTCGGTGGCTAAAGAGCTCGAAGTGCCACCTGAACTGCTTGATTTCAAATTCAGAATTCTTAAAAGAAAAGGTTGGAATTTAGAGTCACCAATTTTAGCGGATAGTAATTTCCTCAAGAACTTATACGATGAAGGTGATGAATAATGCAACACTCAGATAAAGTCTACGTCGCTGTTATAGCAGCCTTTGATGAAGCTGGAAAACTAAAACCTAGACGGGTCAAATGGGAAGATGGCAGCACGTATACCATAGACCGAATACTTGATGTGAGACCTGCAGCAGCTCATAAAGCTGGCGGTCAGGGCGATCGCTATACAGTTGAGATCAATGGCAAAGAAAGCTATCTCTTTTTTGAGAGGACAGCAAAACAGAGTGGTTTGGATGTTGGAAGATGGTTTGTGGAGCGGAAGTAAAATTTTGCAGAACCTATTAGCTAATTAACACTGACTAGGAGGTTGGTATGTCTATAAAAAGGATTCCTGAAACGATAAGACAGCTTTATGCAATTGTTGATGAATTGGAAGCTTCATTTCCAGGTAGAAAATTCACACCTGATGGACATATGGTAGGTAGTATAGGTGAAGTATTAGCGTCTTATTACTATGGAATCATCTTGTCACCAGCATCAACAGCTGTGCATGATGGCATCTCTCTAAATGGAACAAAAGTTCAAATCAAAGCAACTCAAGGAAAAACTATTGGAATTAGAAGCTGCCCAGATCACCTGTTGGTACTACAAATAAAAAGAGATGGGTCGTTTGAAGAAATTTATAATGGGCCTGGAGAGATTGTATGGAATCAGGCTTGTATAATGCAAAAGAATGGACAAAGGGCAATTTCTACTAACAAACTTAAGAATATTATGAAGGATGTGTCCTCAGATTCAAGAATTCCAAGAATAGCATTTTAAAGACAAAACATATATGACTTAAAAGCAAGAAAAGTCAGAAAACTTATAAATCCCATCAATGCCTTGAAATAGGAGACTTGATAGGGATTTCTTTTATTGCTCTTAAATCGATTGTTTTTCAAAATAACTCATATATGAGTTACAACCAATTACCAAAAATGGTATTATATAATTGGCGAGTTTACTATTTGGTTTTGAGAATGATTCTAAGAAATGTGAGGTTTTTATGGCGATCAAGAGTAGGTTGTCAATATTAATGGGTGAACGAAGATACAATATTCAAGATGTATACGAAAAAACAGGATTATCACGTAGCACAATAGCGAGGCTGTATCATGATAAAACTCAGCGTGTTGATTATGATACGCTTGATAGGCTATGCAGGGTGTTTGAATGTTCTGTATCAGACATAATAGAATACACTAAACTTGAATAATGACTATTAGTATGCCATGGATATAAAGTTTTAAAATTGAGGTGATAATAATACATGAATATTTCTATGCCGTATAACGGCACTCTGACAGCAGAGCAGTTCCTCTTTTATGAGATGAGAATTGTATCGAAGCAGTATCTTGAAAAAAAATCAATTGAAGAGATTATTGCATATATCAAGCGGGATAATTTGTTCCAATACCCGACTGAACGCATGGTAATAAGGATCACTCGTGCTTGTTACAAGCGACTCGTAGCACTTGATAACGAGAAACTGGTTTATGAGGTGGCAAATGCGCCCGTTGAAGTAGCAAAGCAGATTAATCTCTATGCGATGATGTGTTACAACCGCCTTGTTCGTGAGTTTATGGAAGGTCTAATTGGTGAGAAGTACCGCCAACATGACTTCTCTTACACGAAGAAGGATATCAACGTATTTTTCTCCCGCTTGCAGGAACAGAACGATGACGTAGCAGCGTGGAGCGAGCAAACAATAGCAAAATTGAAACAGGTGTTGACCAAGTGCCTGATTGAAACGGAGATGCTTGACAGCGTCAGGGATACCACGCTGAACCCCGTCTTCATAAGTAGCGAACTGGAAACTGGCATCCGTGAAAATAACGACTTGACCGCGCTCGCCGCGTTCAACTGTTTTAGGTAGGGGTGTGACTATGGCAGATATTAAAAAAGAACTTGATAGAATTAAAGGACGTATTTCTGATGCGAACTTCCTCGCCAATAAAGGGCTTTCCAACGAGGTGGGGATTCATGTCTTCAAATATGAGCCACAACATGAACTCATTGTCCGTGACTATATTGAGCGGCTTGTAAATACGCCTTCCGACGACTATAGGGTCATTGAGCGAGATATGTATAAAATCATGCTTGAAATTTTGGAGGAGAAGCGTGTCCTTGGTACGGTGCCGACTCTGGAGGAAAAGAAAGGCAAGGACTACCTCCTTTCACAGCTCCAGAAGATAGCCACACAGGAAGCGTTCCTTGCCAAGATGAAGTATGAACCACATGAGCGTGGCGATGTGCTGTTTCTAACGGGTATCGGCAAAGTGTATCCTTTTATGCGTTCGCACAAGATGCTCGACAGTATGCAGCAGGTATTCTCGGATATACCGATCGTGATGTTCTATCCGGGAGAGTTTAATGGGCAAAGTCTCAGCCTGTTTGACAAGTTCCACGATGGAAACTATTACAGAGCGTTTAATTTACTTTAATCGGAGGAAACCGCAATGAAGATTCAGAGTATGTTCCAAAAGAATATCAATCGTGATATCAACGGTGTTATCAAGGTGGCACAGGACGACGAGCAGAGTCTCGTGCAGGAACTTGGTGAATATATCATCACCAAGGAACTCCGCCGCCATTTCAATACTTTCTTTAATAATTACTCGAAAGCCATCGACCACCCGACAGATAAAATCGGTGTCTGGATTTCGGGTTTCTTTGGAAGCGGTAAATCCCACTTCCTTAAAATGTTGTCCTATTTGCTGTCCAATCAAAAGGTCGCAGGGCAATGTGCCGTGGACTTCTTCCAGGATAAATTTGACGACCCGATGATGTATGCCACGATTGTCCGTTGCACGAACATCCCAACAGAATCGATTCTCTTTAATATCGACATCGAGGGTCCTATTAACAAGGATAAAACGGCAGTCCTGCGCGTGTTTACCAAGGTGTTTTATAACCACCTCGGATTTTACGGCGAGGATTTGAAAATAGCGAAACTGGAACGCTTCGTGGATATGCGCGGCAAGACCGATGCTTTCCGCAAGAAGTTCGAGGAAGTCAACGGCGCACCATGGATAGAATCCAGAGCTTCCTATGCTTTTTTTGAGGACGATATCGTATCCGTCTTGCAAAGTGTTCTCAGCATGAGTGAAACCGCTGCCCGCAACTGGTTCAACGGCGAAGAAAACGGGGACATGAGCATCAAGCAACTCGTGGAAGAGATCAAAGAATACGTCGACTCCAAAGGTAAGGACTTCCGTCTTCTGTTCTGCGTGGACGAGGTTGGCCAGTACATCGGCGACGATGGAAACCTGATGATTAATCTCCAGTCCATCGTTGAGGAACTCGGAAGCAAGTGCCGAGGAAAAGTCTGGGTGATGGTCACAAGCCAAGAAGCTATCGACTCAGTGGTGAAAATAAGTGGAGATGACTTCTCCAAAATTCAAGGCCGTTTCAACACACGTCTTTCATTATCCTCTGCTTCGGTAGATGAGGTAATCAAAAAGCGTATCCTTGAAAAGACCACGGATGCCGAACAGCTTCTCCGTATGGTCTATGACAAGGAACACGCAGTACTAAAAAACCTCTTTACTTTTAGCGAGGCAGTACTCGACATCAAAGGCTATGCTAGTGGAGCGGAATTCTCCGCAACCTATCCCTTTGTGCCGTACCAGTTCATCATTATCCAAAAGGTACTCGCTGAAATCCGCAAGCACGGTAATTCGGGTAAGCACTTATCCGGTGGTGAGCGCTCCATGCTCTCCGGTTTCCAAGAGGCAGCGCAAAAAGTACAGGGCAAAGACGAAAACGCACTTGTACCTTTCTCGCAGTTCTATGATACAGTGCATACCTTCCTTGAAAGTCCGATACGTCGAGTAATCGACCGCTGCCAGACTGCAGCAGATAAACACGACGGCTTAGAGCAGCGTGACGTGAGCGTTCTGAAATTGCTCTACCTCATTCGATATATCGATGACATCAAGGCGAACATAGACAATATTGCCATCTTAATGGTGGATGACATCCGCACGGACAAGATAACACTGAGACGCGAAATCGCTGAATCTCTGGAACGATTAGAGCGTCAGAACTACGTCGCACGAAATGGCGACAACTACTCGTTTCTAACCGATGAGGAGCAGGATATTGCTATTGATATCCGCAATACTTCCGTGGATAGCGCGACAATCGTTCAGAGTATTGGGCAGACAATTTTCAGTGAACTCTATCCGTCCAAAAAGTACAAATACAATAAATATGACTTCGCTTATGACCAGTACATCGACGAAACCATTGTTGGTGCGGCACAGGGCGGGGTTCGCTTGCGTTTCGTGACTGTGGCGAGTGACTACTACAATGTTTCCGAACAGAAGCTGATCATGGATTCACAGGCCAACAACGAGGTTATAGTCCTTTTGTCCAATGAAGTCCAGTATTTTGAGGAACTCGAAACGGCTGCGAAAATTCGTAAATACATCAAGCAGAAGAACGTGTCCCAATTGCCGGAGAGCATTCAGGACATTATCCGCAAGCGTCAAGCACAAGCCCGCACTCTGGAAGAGAGCGCGAAGGCTCAAATTGACAAGGCTATCGTAGGCGGTGCATTCTTCATCTATGGTGAGAAGATAGAAATAAAATACGGTGACGCTAAGAGCAAGCTGGACGAAGCTTTGAAGCAACTGATAGAGAGCGTCTACTCCAAGCTTAACCTCGTGAACACCTTCTACGATAGCGATGCAGATATTCTGACCATACTCAACAGTGAGCCATACCAAGGCGGTTTTGCCGGGATGGGCAGCAATAATGAGTTTGCCTTGAACGAAATCAGCCAGTGGCTTGAGGAACGCCATATGAGCCACGTCCCCGTGTCGATGGGCGACGTGCAGCGCCGCTATCAAACGATACCTTACGGTTGGCGAGAAATTGACATTGCTGCGCTTGTGGCAAGACTTATCGTTACACAGAAGATAGAAATTCGATATGGCGGTGCAGTAGTGGGCAAGGATGATAAAAATCTCGTCCGCTACCTCCGCGTGAAGTCTGAAATTGATAAGGCGAGTGTGAGCCGTAGGATCGCTCCCACTGAGGACGATATGCGAAAAACTGTTAAGTTCTTGCGCGAATGGCTCGGACAAATGAGCATCGCAGAAGATGAGGATGGCTTGGTGGCGTTTGTCAAAGACACACTGTCCACAAAACTTGGGCGATACGAAACTCTGCTCAATGAATATAGCCACGACCGATATCCGCAAAAGGATGTCGTGCAAAACGCCCGCGACCTGATGGCGGGTGTCCTCTCACAGAAGAACGACAATGTGGCTCTCTTAAAGCGCCTTCTTGCCAAACAAGATGACTTGCTCGACGCGACCGATGACATGGAGGAAATTGAAACCTTTTTCAAGTCCCAACGGCCTATTTTCGATTCTGCAAGGGTATTACAAAAAAGTTTACAAGATGAACGGGACTACTTCGTAACTGACGCTGACACCACCTCTAAAATCAATGAGGTCTTCGCTATCCTTGGTATGGCGAAGCCATACACAAGAATCAAAGATCTCTCTGACCTGATGCAGTCTATCAAGACCGCCTATGGAGTCCTTTTGGAGCAAAAGAAGGAGGAAGTGCGTGGCATCATTACTCTGTGCATGGGTGATGTCCATACACTCGCGGGTGTTGGCAAAGCGATCGAAGAGGTGCGAAAAGCAGACGACCGTTTCAGTGAGTACAAGCAGAAAGTTGCTGATGCAACGAGCCTGACTGTGCTTGATGCGATGATAACCCAGTTACAAAACTACAAAGACCAAGTTTGCAAGTGGATTGAATCCATCCTCCATGAGACGCCACCGCTTCCTGGTGAAGAGAAGCCAAAGAAGCAAAAAATAGTGCAGGTGCGTCGTTATGATGTGTTCCCTGTCAAGAGGCTGACCACAAAAGAAGATGTGGATGTATACCTTGAAACAATTCGCAAGAAGCTGTACGACACATTGGAGTCAAACGACGGAATTCAGATAAATTAAGCGAGGGCATTGATATGAATAAGAACGCCATACAAAAATATGCAATCTGGGCGCGGAATGAACTCATCGAACAGGTGAAGCAGCGTGCCTATCAATACGGAATCAGCGCTAAGGGCTACGGCGACGAGAATGCCGCAGTTGTCGCCGGGCGTGTTCTGTCCGCAGACGAGAAGCGGCAACGCTCAGCTTTTGTCAGTGAAATAAAGAGACACGGCTTTGAGCAGGCAGTTGAGGAAGTGGCATACACTTGGTTCAACCGCTTTGTTGCTCTGCGATTTATGGAGGTTAATGATTATCTACCAACCCATGTCCGCGTGTTTTCGGACGCGAGTGGCGGTTTCAACCCTGAAATTCTCAAAGACGTGCTTCACCTCGAACTGGAAGGGTTGGACAAATCTAAAGTTTCCGAAATGCTGAACGCCAACCAAACTGAAGAACTCTACCGTTATCTATTGCTCACCCAGTGCAACGCACTGAATGCCGCTCTGCCGGAGATGTTTGAGAAACTAGGAACCTATACCGAGATGCTATTACCGAACAACATCCTCAAACAGGAAAGTGTACTCGCCCACCTTGTGAAGGACATCGACGAGGATGACTGGAAGGATGCCGTACAGATTATTGGTTGGATGTATCAGTACTACAACACAGAGCCGAAACAGGCAGTGTTCGATGGTTTGAAGAAAAATTTGAAAATAACTAAGGAGAAAATTCCTGCCGCTACCCAGCTTTTTACACCGGACTGGATTGTGCGTTACATGGTGGAGAACTCCCTTGGTCGGCTGTGGCTTGAATCGCATCCGAATCCTACGCTGAAAGCGAACTGGAAATACTACCTCGACGAAGCAGATCAAACGTCGGAAGTCGCGGAGAAACTTCGCGTTCTGCGTTCGCAGTCGCCTGTCAGGTCACCGGAGGACATCCGCTTGGTCGACCCCTGCATGGGCAGCGGCCATATATTAGTTTATGCGTTTGATGTGCTTATGCAGATATATGAGAGCGAGGGTTACAATTCCCGCGATGCTGCAAAGCTGATACTCGAAAAGAACATCTACGGTCTGGACATCGACGGTAGAGCATATCAGCTTGCCTATTTTTCGCTGATGATGAAAGCGCGGCAGTACAACCGTCGTATTTTCACTGAGGAGATAAAGCCGCAGGTTTATTATCCCACCGGGTTCCCCGACGGTGAGGAATATGGATCGCTCGTGAAAGTTGACAAACTTGAACCGATGCCCGTCGAGAAATCTGGACAATTAAGCATTGAAGATACTGCCTACGACGTGCATCTGAATGCTTGGAACTTTAAGAGACTCTTAGTGCAGAAGTATGATGTCGTTGTCACCAACCCACCGTATATGGGTAGTTCGGGTATGGGTGCGAAGCTGTCGGAGTTTGTTAAAAACAACTACCCCGACAGTAAGAGCGACCTGTTTGCTGTGTTCATTGAGAAGTGCGGAGAATTACTGAAACCCACGGGTTATCAGGCGATGATTACACAACACGTTTGGATGTTTCTCTCGAGCTATGAAAAACTGCGGGGTAAACTCATTCACCGCGACATTGTGAATATGGCACACCTTGGAGCGAGGGCTTTTGAGGAAATTGGTGGCGAAGTTGTACAGACTACGGCTTTTGTGCTGTCTAAGCGAAGTATTGCCGACTATGAAGCTGTGTTTGTTCGTTTAGTGGATTTCAATAGCCAAGCAGCAAAGGAAGAAGCGTTTTTATCAGGTTACAACCGTTATACTGCTAAGAAAGAGAACTTCGAAAAAATGCCCAGTTGCCCAGTAGCTTATTGGGTTAGTAAAGGTATTATAAGCGCATTTAACGAATGTAAGCTTATCGGAGAACTCGCAATTTCAAGAAACGGCATGAAAACAGGCAATAACGATAGATTCGTGCGTCTATGGTGGGAAATTGCTGTTATAAAGTTTAATTCCGATGCCAAAGATGCAACAGCAGCTATTGGCTCGAAATGGTTTCCCTATAACAAGGGTGGCGAGTTCCGCAAATGGTATGGCAACAATGATTATATCGTCAACTGGGAAAACAATGGGTATGAAATATTCAATCTGGCGAAGTCAGACGGAAGAAACGTCCAAGACTATCCGCTCGAAATGAAGTTTTCAAAGTCATTAACGTGGTCGTTAATCAACACTGGGCAACCTGCATTCAGGTTCAAAGAAAAGAACCTCTCAGATATTGCTGGTATGTCCGTTTACACCGATGAAAGCAAACTGTACTATTTCCTCGGTTTTTGTAATACGCCCATTGCTTGGAATATATTAAAGCTGCTTGCTCCTACTATCAACTATCAATCCGGTGACATAGGAAGACTACCAGTTAGGTTTGATACTGATAATAAAAAACATATAGAAGAACAGGTCAAAAATAACATAACCATCTCCCGCACCGACTGGGACAATTTTGAAACCTCGTGGGACTACAAGCGGCATCCGCTAATATGTGGAGAACGCACCGTTGCAACATCGTTCGGCAAATGGGAACATGAAGCAACAGAGCGCTTTGACACACTGAAAGCCAATGAAGAAGAACTTAACCGCATCTTCATTAACATCTATGGATTGCAGGATGAGCTTACTCCCGAAGTCGAGGACAAAGACGTGACCGTGCGCCGTGCAGATTTGGGACGTGAGATACGCAGCCTAATCAGCTACGCAGTGGGCTGTATGTTCGGGCGGTACTCGCTTGATACAGAGGGGCTTGCCTATGCGGGTGGTGATTGGGACGCGGGTAAATACCGCTCGTTCATTCCCGACAAGGACAATATCCTCCCAATCTGCGACGATGAGTATTTCGACGATGATATTTTGGGACGGTTCGTGGACTTTGTCCGTGTAGTTTATGGTGCGGAAACACTGGAGGAAAATTTGAAATATATCGCCGACGCGCTTGGAGGCAATGGCACACCGCGTGAGGTTATTCGGAACTACTTCTTAAACGAATTCTACAAAGACCATTGCAAGATATACCAGAAACGCCCAATTTACTGGCTGTTTGATAGCGGCAAGAAAAACGGCTTCAAGTCACTTGTTTACTTGCATCGCTATACGCCCGACCTGCTCGCCAAACTACGCACAGATTACGTCCACGAACAGCAGGAGCGCTATCGCACACAGCTTTCACATATCTCCGCTACGCTGAATACCGCTACAGGTTCAGAACGCGCACGGCTATTAAAACAACAGGATAAACTGTCAGAACAACTGAAAGAAATCACTGCCTTTGAAGAGAAGGTACATCACCTCGCCGACCAAAACATCAAGATTGACCTCGACGACGGTGTTAAGAAGAACTACGAAATCTTCACAGATGTTCTGGCGAAGATATAGGAGGGTACTATGCTGTCAGAAACGATAAAACTAAGGCTCGCGGAACGGTTCGCCGCGCCGCTGACTGAATTTCATAAACGCCGAATCGTCTTCTGGCACGACGAGGACGGCGAATTTTCAGATGGGGTTGACGAGCTCGATCTGCCAAGAGTGAGTGTCGTTAAACTTACCGGGTCAAATAACTTCGCCGTCAAAAAACTACTGTCGGCCGATGATTTGACGGGTGACTACCTTGTCTACGACCCGCTGTCCTATGAGAAAGACCAACATGATGACTGGTTGCTGGACATCAAGCTTTATAGCGAGGATTTCCGCGCTGATCTTGTGTCGCTCCAAATGGAGGAGTTGCTCGTCGAACCGTCATCGGCAATGCGCAAGACAATAAAAATGTACTCCAAATTCCTCGACAACAAAGACCGCAAGGCGAAGCTGAAAAGAATCGGGCATACGTACCAAACACCACTGCAGTTACACATTGACATTATGGCGGTGCTGTGCGGAATAAATGGTGGCTCGGCACAGGATGTTATTATCGCTGTGCTGTCGGCAGGCTTAGAGAAAGAAAGCAACGATGCACTGATAAACATTGAGAAGTTTGGCAACATAGAAGCGTTCTGGCAGTTAGTTCAAAAGTATACAGGCTATCAAAATAGTGACGACCGTCCGCTTTCCGAACTTGCTGCACATATCCTCATCACCGCCCTGTCGCAGACGATGCCAGCTTCTGCCCTGCGAGGTTTGGAACGATTTGCGTCAGATTCCAACAAAGCGTACTGCTATCAGCTTGTTCATGAATGGCAACGCGGCGACGGCAGTGGTGATTTGGAGGAGATTTGCCATCATATAGAGCGCGAACTGCGCCTTGCAGACCGCTTTGACAAGACGGAAATAAGTATCCTCCTAAAGAGCGATACATTCCCGGCAATTAACGAAAGCATACTAAAACGCTACTTCAAAGAGATTACTGAGAATGTCATAAAAGTGGAGGACATCATCGGTGCAGTGGAAAATCGCCGCACCGCTGCTTGGTATGCCCTGACCGGGGATTACCTCGAAAGCCTGTATTACATCGCAAAAATGCAAGAGTTTTACCTCTCGCATATCGACGGATTTCATATTGTTGAACCTGAGAAGGTCTGGAAGCTATACACAACCGACGCTTATGAGATGGACAGCCATTATAGGCATTTCCACTTCTGCTTTGGCAATACCCTGAAAAGTCCGAATGCACTCCTGGAAGATTCTTTAAAGAGGTGTTCCGATGTAGTCGAGGGTTTATACCGTGAGTGGTTCCTGAAACAACTCACTTATACTTGGACAAAAGCCATAGCAGGCGATTTGGAGTCGCTTGGCTATGTTTCAGAGATAAATGAACAGCGGAGATTTTATAATAGGTATGTTTCTCCGAACGTTAGTAAGGGTAACCGCGTGTTCGTTGTGATTTCCGATGCCTTACGCTATGAGGTCGCTGCCGAACTATCAGAAACCTTAAGCCATGCCACCAAAGGTACGGCGTCACTTGAAGCGGTGCAAGCCGTGTTCCCAAGCATCACGAAATTTGGGATGGCAGCTCTACTGCCCGGTAAAGAGGTATCGGCAAACGAAAAGATCGACGTATTTGTGGATGGCAAGCCTACCGTCAGCACTGCTCAGCGTGGCACGATACTGAATACCGCTAACCCCGAGAGCGTTGCGGTTACCTATAAAGATCTGCTTCAAATGAAAAAACAAGAACGGCGTGAATTGGTTGCTGGCAAGGAGATTATTTATATCTACCACAACACGATTGACGCTCTTGGTGATAAAGCTGCTACCGAAACGAAAGTGTTCGAGGCTTGCAATGATGCAATTGACGAATTGACCGCCATCGTAAAGATTATCGTAAACGACCTGAGTGGAGTGAATATTTTTATCACCGCCGATCATGGTTTCCTATACACTTATAAACCGCTTGAAGAAAGCCAGAAGATTAGCAAACAGACCTTTAACGGCAATATATTGGAGCTCGGTAGACGTTATGCACTCGTGTCGCCTGAAACGAATGCTGAATATCTATTGCCTGTCAAAACAGATCGGACTTACGGTGGTGAGCTAATGAAAGGCTACGCTCCACAGGATACAGTCCGTATCAAGGTACAGGGCGGTGGAGAGAACTATGTCCACGGCGGCATCAGTATGCAGGAGATGGTCGTACCGGTCATAATCTACAAGGGAATGCGGACTGGATACAAGAAGTATGTTGAGGTGCAGAATCCGGGGCTATCACTTATTTCCGAAAGCCGCAAGGTGTCCAACTTGATGTTCTCACTCGACTTCCTGCAAAAGCAGCCTATTGGAGATAAGGTTCAGCCATGCAATTACACCCTGTATTTTACTGATGAGGTTGGTGCACCTGTTAGCGACTTCCAGACGGTTATTGCTGACAGAACAAGCAATAATGCTTCCGACCGCGTGTTCCGCGTAAGATTTACGCTGAAGCAGGCGCAGTACAACAAAAACAAATTATACCGCCTTGTCATTGCAAACGACACTGACGCACCTGAAGAGTTCGAGTTCCGCATTGACATTGCGTTTGCCGATGATTTCGGCTTTGATCTGTAACACAAGGAGGATTCTGCAATGGATTTAGAATCAACTGGGTATTCGCCGGAAACTGAGGACGCAAACGAGATCATCGATCGAAAACTGCGTGAACATTTCGATGGAAAGATTGTTCGAAAAGACCTGACCAAGGCAATTAAAGAAGGTGCGAATGTGCCTGTCTATGTCTTGGAGTTTTTGCTTGGGCAGTATTGCTCTTCCGACGACCCTCAAATTATCGAAAGTGGAGTTGCGAACGTTAAAAGAATTCTTTCGGAGAATTTCGTTCGTCCTGATGAAGCACAAAAAGTGCTATCGTCGCTCCGAGAGCGCGGTAGCTACACGGTTATCGACCGCATTACTGTTAGCTTAAATATCAAACAAGACCGCTACGAAGCCGACTTCTCAAACCTGGGCGTTCGAAACATTCCCATTTCTTCAGACTATGTATCGAAATACGACCGTCTGCTCTGCGGTGGCATTTGGTGTATTGTCGGGCTTGAATATGAGTACATTGAGGAGGACAAAAAGTCCACTCCAATTCGCATCATGAAGGTGACTCCGATTCAGATGCCGCACATCGATATGGACGAAATCAAGAATGGTCGCCGAGCCTTTACAAAAGACGAGTGGGTAACTGTTCTGCTACGTTCCACAGGAATGGAGGCTGACCGCTTCACCAATCGCGAGAAGTGGCTACAACTTGCTCGCATGCTTCCACTGATTGAAAACAACTTTAACCTCTGCGAACTTGGACCCCGCAGCACGGGAAAGTCGCACCTTTATAAAGAAATATCGCCTAACTCTATACTCGTGTCTGGTGGGCAGACAACGGTTGCTAATCTCTTCTACAATATGGCAAGCAAGCAAGTTGGGCTTGTAGGGCTGTGGGATTGTGTTGCTTTTGATGAAGTAGCTGGCATTACTTTTAAGGATAAAGATGGCATTCAGATCATGAAGGACTATATGGCTTCCGGATCTTTTGCCAGGGGCAAAGAGGAAAAGGCAGCTTACGCCTCTATGGCATTTGTGGGCAACATCAACCAAAGTGTAGACGTACTGCAGAAAACCTCACATCTATTCGATCCATTCCCCGAAGCTATGGCTTATGATACGGCATTTCTCGACCGTATGCATTGCTATGTGCCGGGCTGGGAGATCCCGAAATATCGCCCTGAATCGTTCACCAACGACTATGGTTTCATTACCGATTACCTCGCTGAGTTTATGCGTGAGATGAGAAAAGAACCGTTCGGTGACGCGTGCGACAAGTACTTCCGTTTTGGAAGCAACCTGAATCAGCGTGATGTTATTGCCGTCCGCAAGATGGTGTCTGGCTTCACCAAACTGCTCTATCCCAATGGTGAGTTTACCAAAGATGAGATGAAGGAAATACTGACCTTTGCCCTCGAAATGCGCCGCCGCGTTAAGGAACAGCTAAAGAAAATCGGTGGTATGGAATTCTATGATGTAAACTTCTCCTACATCGACAATGAAACCTTTGAGGAACATTATGTCTCAGTTCCGGAGCAAGGTGGTGGCAAGATAATACCTGATGGGCTGACGAACCCTGGCAATGTGTATACCATCTCACAAGGCAAGACCGGAATGATAGGCGTGTACCGTCTCGAAACTCAGATGCTCCCCGGAAACGGAAAATTTGAGCGAACAGGGCTTGGATCTGATCGTGACGCAAAAGAAGCTACAAACACCGCATTCAACTATCTGAAAGCGAATGGGAACCATATTAGTGGGCAACTTAGCACGACCACCAAGGATTACATCATCAACTACCAAGACCTTAACGGCATTGGAATGACGAAGTATCTGACATTGCCTTCTGTTATTGCTCTTGCTTCCTGTGCTTTAAACAAGCCAACATTATCAAGTTTAGCTGTTCTGGGCGAGATTAGTATCAGCGGCACAATCCTCAAAGTCGAGGAGTTGGCGAGCGTTCTGCAAGTCTGCCTTGATGCTGGAGCAAAGAAGGTCCTGATACCAATAACTTCAGCCGCTGAACTCGGAACGGTTCCGTCAGACCTCATTGGCGCGTTCAGCTTGATATTTTACAGCACCCCACATGAAGCTGTATTTAAGGCTTTGGGTGTGGAGTAAATATAACGGGTAAAGGGGGAACTGATTCATGCTGAAATTTAACACAATTGAAAACGGTGAAATATTTACACGAGATTTCAGGCCGCTTGTAAAAAACAACGAGATTACCTTCCCAAATAATGGCGAGGAAATAGTCGCTATATATGGTCCCAATGGGACTGGAAAAACCAGCCTTATTAAAACACTATCCGGAGCCAAGGGCTCAAAGGTGAAATTCGAGTTTGACGGAACTTCTCACACCGCAGGTACTGTGGTGTTTCATATCATCAATGATCAGAACAACAGAAACATCATTGTTGGTGAGACAAAGGACTTTTTCTTAGGTGATAACATCAAGCGAGAATTCGAACTGCAAAAAATTCTTGCCGATGCTCGTGTTTCTATTGTTAACGATATTGTATCAAAGCTTAAATCAAATCACAGCATTTCAGCGATGAGTAGTCCCTTGTTGACAATTCTTACGGATGCCGAGATCACTGAAATTGTGAAAGATATCGTAAATAGCAAATCCAAGGGAGCTAAGTTTGCGACTGAGATAATCTTTGCTAAGTTTGCTGCGATACCACTTGTGCATCAAGACATAAGCGAAGAGCAACAAGCAAAGCTGGCATTTTTAAAGGCTGATCTCGCAGCAAAAGACCCTACCATTCCTCAAATTGAAAAAATGGGAAAAAAAGCTGTAGTGCCTAATCCCCAAGTGCATGAGGTTGAGGAAAACTCGGAAGCAATTCGCATTCTTGACCGATTCCACAAAGACCAGTGCATTGTTTGTGACTCAGAAGACATCGATTGGGCGGAACTTCTGTCAACAAAAACAAATAACAGAACGAGGGTCATAGAGGCTCTGGAAAAAGACATTCAGGAACTTATTCAAAAAATCATAGTATTGGTGCCTGAAAACGACCCCTTCAACATTAAAACTTTATTAATGGAAGCTGTGAGCAGCGGAGACAAAAGCAAAATTGATTTGTTAGTGGCTGATATTGCTACCATTAAGAAAATGTTTGAACGGCAAGTCATGAATGAACTGGCTACGGTCTTTGTCGGAAGTGATCTGCCCGCAAAAATGGAAGAGTATCAAAAGTTACTTATGGAAAAGCCGGAAATCACCGAAGAAGACATGCTTTACATTGAGGAAATAATCAGTAATAGCATGAGCAAGAAACTCACATTGGAGCGTGACGATAAGAAGAACTTACGGATTACTCTTTCAAATAGCGAGTTCTTAGGCAAATCGAGAGATGAATTACCGTTAAGTACAGGAGAGCAAAACTTTTTATCTCTGACATTTGAATTCCTCAAAGCGAAGAATTCACCATGCCCTATTGTCATTATAGACGACCCAATATCAAGTTTTGATTCGATATATAAAAACAAGGTCGTCTATGCCATAGTTAAAATGTTGCATCACAAAAAGAGGATTATCCTTACTCACAACACAGATTTGCTTCGTTTGCTTGATGGGCAGTACAAGCGTTGCTATAAATTGTATTTGTTGAATAATACTGACGGTGAAGAAAATGGATTCATTCCGCTGAATATGAAAGAGCAAGAGATGTTGATTAGCCTTGAAAAGCTACTCGCAACGTTCCGTGGTGGAATCTTCAAATACATCAAGGATGTTAACCTCTTCTTAATTTCAATGATTCCATTTATGCGGGGCTATGCAAACATCATAAATAACGATACCCTCACTGATCGCTTGACACAAGTAATGCACGGCTACAAGAGTGAGAAGGTCGACATTGCCAAATCCTACATTGAGTTGTTTGGGAATAAAGAGGGCAAAATTCCAGATTCTTATGAAGTTTCAGTTTCTGACATTTTGGCTAAGACTGTCGATGGGGTTAACATTCTCGACAATTCTCAATTTCCGTTGCTTAATAAAACTC
>Ga0075012_10002114_pt1 | contig 19671 bp, 14 predicted proteins | sample All_14_2_FD_71474 | JGI IMG/M metagenome (GOLD analysis project Ga0075012, IMG submission 71474) | Freshwater microbial communities in response to fracking from Pennsylvania, USA - Allegheny Zone_MetaG_DW_15 | ecosystem: Environmental > Aquatic > Deep subsurface > Groundwater > Drilled... | reverse complement strand
AGTGAGGAAATAGGTAATGAACTTCAAGGTCTACCATTCTCCCATTCGGAGGGCCTCACCCCCAACCCTCCCCGCTCCCTGCCTTCGCAGGGAAGGCTCCGCGAGGACAGGCTCTCTCCATTCAAACGGAGAGGGGGCGCTACTATTCCCAGCCCCACATGACTTTGTATTGCCAGTTTCGGGCGAGGGGGACTTGGGAGGTGGCGTTGGGGCCGGATTCTGTGACTCCAGGGGAGGCGACGGATCGGGCGGAGGGCCAGAATTCGCCGAATTCGGTGATTTGAATATAGGTTCCGCGGTTGTTGTACGGGACGGGATCTTGGTTGGGGACGCGGATGACGCCGGGCGAGTATCCCCATTTAGTGATGTCAGTGCCACGAGAACTTTCTAAGGATTGGATGGCTTTGAGTCGAGCGGCGTTGATGACCTCGGGCTTTGTTCGAGTGCCTAAGTAATCGAATTTGGTGTTGCGGTTGAGGGCATTGAGGATGACATCGGTTTGCAGGACTTGGACGAAGAGGCTGTCGGCGGTGAAGTTGCCGAGTTGGTCGAGGAAGAGTTCCTTGCGGAGTTGGGTGATGGTTTCGGTGAAGATTGCGGGAGGAACTTCTCCAGCGAGGTTTTTGCCGTTGTAGGCGACTAACTCTTTGAGAGCGGGGGTTTGGCTCGTTTGGGAGGAAGTTATGTTTTGAATCAGATCGGAATTGAATGCTTGGTAAGTGGAGTAGTCTTCGCGAGCAATGTTGAAGGCGGCTCGTTCGACCATTTCGACGTTAATTTTGGGAATTTGGAGGTAGTAGGGGATGTTGGTGCTGCGGAAATAGCGGCCCCAAACGGGGGTGTCGCCATTGGGCCACCAGGCTACGGGTTTGTTGTTCCAGTTGGTGATGAGACCGGAATCGGGGTTGTCGGAACGAGGCATGTCGACGCTGGAGACGTACCCTTTCCATTGGTTGTCGGCGGTGTCGATGGTTGGGAGCCGGGGATCAACTCCTCGGGCTCTCATTGGCATGAGTCCGCAGTAACGGTAACCGATATCGCCTTGTTTGGTGGCGAAGAAGAGATTGAAACTGACAGGGATTTTTGCGGCAAAGGCGGAGAAGTCGGAGGGGGTTTTGGCGGTGTAGAGATCGAAGAGGGCGGCGGTTCCGGCGACTTCTTTTTTCCAGAACGCAGACCGAAGGCTGTAGACGGCTTTGCTTCCGTTTGACTTGAGGAGGACGGGGCCATGGACGGTTCGGTACTGGATCACTTCTTTGTCGGGCTGACCTTTGATTTTGAGAGTGAATTTGACTTCTTCGAGCTGGCGTTCTTCGCCGTTGTGGAGATAGGTGGTGCCTTCTTTGAGGGTGCTTACGAAAATGTCTTCGAGATCGGCGACTCCGGAGGTGAGTCCCCAGGCGGCATCCGGGTTGTAGCCGATGATGACGCCGGGGATGCCGGGGACATTCATGCCGGCGACTTTCAGATCGGGAGTATCGATGGCGACTTCGTGAATGACGCTGGGTGAGCTGTGGCCCATTTGGGGGGCGGTGAGCAGGATGGGTCGGCCTTTTTCGGCTCGTCGGGGGCTGACAACAATGGCGTAACTCCCGGTTTTGTAGGCGACAGAGTTGGCCTCGGCGACGAGTTTTTGGTCTTCCATGGAAGCGAGGCGGATCGCTCCGGCGAGTTCGAGGAGGTTTGTGGGGGGAAGGGCGGCGAGGTGGGCTTCGGATTCGGAGCGGGTGTAATTGAAGATTTCGGGGGTGCGAAGGGTGGTGTCGTCGCGTTTTTGAACGGTGACGGGGGCGTTTGGTTCGTTTGCCCATGCGAGGTCATCGAAGACATCGAGAACACGGTCTTTTATGGTTGGTCTGGTTTTTAGATACTGGATCAGAGCGTAGTTGCGGAGTTCGCCGGCGCCACCTTGTCCGAATTGGCGGGTGAGGTTGACCATGACGGCTTGGGTGTCCATCATCGTCCAGGGTCGGGGTTCAAATCCGTTAGCTTTGTATCCCTCGGGAAGGGTGTTTTCGGCCGTTCGCTTTAGGATGGTGTCGTTGATGCCTTCGACATAGGCTTGCCATGCTTGTTTTGTGGGCTCGGGGATGACGGCAAGCATTTCAGCATATTCCGCTTCGGTGTATTGTTTGCTGAGGGTGGCTTGGTCGCTGGCGGTGTACTGGGGGCCGAGAACTTCGGCCATTTGTCCGAGTGATGTACGGCGGGACATTTCGAGTTGCCAGAGTCGGTCTTCGGCGACGTCTTGGCCCATGAGTCGGAAAGCTTGGTTTGTGGTGGCGGCTCGGAGCATGGGGACTCCGTAGTTGTCGCGGGTGATGGTGGGAGTTTGGGTGGGGGCGAGGAGGACAGCGGCGACCAGCGGGAGCATGGGTTGAGTTTTACCTGTTAAGGGGTGCTCAGATTTTATATTTAAGGCAGGCGTTTGCGGGAGCCGGGGAGGGTTTTGTCAGCGCCGGTGATGCGGTAGATGGCATAGAGGATGCCGAGCACAACGGCAGCAGGGATGGCGAGTTTCAGGACTAAGCCGAGGAGGCCGAAGGCGAGCTTGGCAATGAGGGGGACGGCGAAAAAGATCACGAAAATGCCGACGAGGATGAGGCCGATGATTTTGAGGAGGTTAGTGTTGCCTTTCATGGTTTGCGATCCCTTGATAGATGTGAAGACGGCATGAGGGGATGAGGGGTTGCGGAGGTTTGGGTCTTGCTTTAGATGGAAATTGAGTATGCAGGGGTGATCAGCTTGGGTGTTTGTAATTCACGTTGATGCGCTTTGAAGTTGATGTATGGGTTCCTGCCTAAGCTGTGATAAGGACTTTGCTTAAGCTCGGTAGAATTGTGTTATGGCATTGCCAGTGGTTCGGGGGGTTGCGGCGAGTCCGGCGAGGGGATGGTTGGATGTTAATCCGGAGCTGTTAGCGGAGTTTTTGGTTGAATTTTTACGTGAGGAGTTGGTTGTTCAGCGTGGGGTGACCAGGGGGGTTATTGGGCTGAGCGGGGGGATTGATTCGGCGGTGACGACTTATTTGGCGGCGCGGGCTTTGGGGCCGGAGAACGTTTTTGTCGTGCGGATGCCTTATAAGATCAGTTCCCAGGCATCGCTTGATCATGCTCAGTTGGTCATTGATGATTTGGGGTTGCCGGCGCAGACGATTGAGATCACGGATATGGTCGATGGTTATGGGCGGATTCCGGAGGTTGAGATGACGCCGTATCGGTTGGGGAATGTTTGCGCTCGGGCGAGGATGATCTTGCTTTATGATCAGGGGGCAAGGCTGGCGGCGATGCCTTTGGGAACGGGGAATAAGACGGAGCGGATGTTTGGTTATTACACGTGGCATGGCGATGATGCGCCGCCGATTAATCCTTTGGGGGATTTGTTTAAGACTCAGGTTATTGAGTTGGCGCGGTGGTTGGGGGTTCCGGCGGTGATTTGTGATAAGCCTCCGACGGCGGATTTGATTGAGGGGCAGACGGACGAGGGGGATTTTGGGATTACTTATGCGGTGGCGGACGAGATTTTGGTTTTGTTGATGCGCCGGTATTCGGTGGAGCAGTGTGTGGCTTTTGGTTATTCGCAGCGAGATGTTGAGTTGGTGGTGAAGAAAGTTTCGGGTACGCACTGGAAGCGGAAGTTGTCGACAGTGGCGATGACGAGTTTGACTTCGATTAACGAGTATTATTTGCGGCCGGTGGACTTTCGGGGTTTGGTTTAGTTAATGCGGAGCTGCATCGCAACGTAGTGTTTTGTCAGCACGCCGTCCCATATCGTGGGAGGAGAAATGTTGAGTTAGGAAGTCGGTTTTACACTGGTTTCACCAGTGCCACCCTGGTTCTGTGGAAATTGGGGGATGGATTCCAGATCAAGTCTGGAATGACGATACGCACAACCTTGTGGATTGAATTTTTGCAAAGGACTTGGCCCCTGCTCCGCGCCTCTGCGAAGCCTGTCTTCGCAGGGGTGACTATTTACAGGGTTTGAGCAGAGATTCCAACATTTGTAAGAATTTGTTTAGAATTGGAAGATACTATTTCATTTTGAGTCCGGCGTTTTTGTAGATTTCTCCGCGCGACATATTGACAGCGTAGCTGGCGATGGTGGAGGGGGCGTCGAGGGTGACGGCGTAGGTGCCGGATGTGTCGCGGGAGTTGGAGAAATTGACGACGTTCGCCAGTTCGATCGTGTGTCCGGTTGCGGGTTTGTCGTTTGTGATTTGGATGCTGAGGCCCTTGAGCGTGAGGGTTTTGAGAACGATCCAGCTTTCGTGGGTGGAATCGACGCCTTTGACATAGTCGTAAGGGTTCTTGCCTTGCTTTTCCATTTCGGCTGTGACTTGGGAGAGGAAGTGGGGGAAGAATTCGGCGAGTTCGAGGTTGTCCCAACTGACGATGAGTTCGAGATCAGTTTCTTTTTTGGAGGAGAGATCGACGTCGAGTAGTTTTGTGATGGATTGGAGGATGCCGATGAGTTTGCGTTCGCTGGTGTTGCGACGATTGAAGGCGATGCGTCCACTGCCGTAGGAGGTTGTTCGCACGAGGTTTTTGAGGATGGCTTCTCGTTTTGCGGGGAAGAGTGAGCTTGTCCAGCTAAGAGGATCGGCCTGGATGGCAGCGGTTCGGTAGTCGTTGGGGTTGCGTTGGAGGGGGAGGATGCCGCCACCTTCGCGTTTGAAGGTGCGGATTTCGCCGACTTTGATGGGGGTGAGGAAGGTTTCGCTCTCCTTCATGCCGCTGAATTTTCCGTAAATGTTGTTCATCTGGCTGGTAACTTCGTTGAAGAAACTGGCTTGCCCGAGTGCGGAGATGGTGAGTGCGGTGAAGCAGATGAAGGCGCGATGACGCAAGAGAGTGCCCATTTTTGATCCTCAGAATGTTGGACGTGCGGGGGTGGGAGAGATTACGTGGAATTGACGAAGTTTAAAATGAAGTCACCCCCCTCTTGCCATGAATTGAGGGGGGTGATGGGAGAGCTGACTTAGTTTTGGATGCCGTTCCAGAAGCGGTTGACTTCTTGCTCGGTTGTTCCTTGGGCTTTTAGGGACTGGATCGGGGTGAACTTGGCGTGTGAATCGAACCAAGTGACGAGGACAGATTTGGGATCGTATCGGCCCCAGAGTTGTCCTTGGGATCGTGCGTCTGGGAATGTTCCTGACCAGCCGAGATAGTTTTGTGTCGTTATGGCGAACGGCGGGTTGATTTCGGCGAATCCGACGGGGTTGCTGACGCCACGGAGATTTTTCATGGTTGCCTCAGCGAACATGATGGTTTGCGAAACATTGTCGATGCTGGTGGCGCTGATGCCGCTAAATATTCGAGTGGGCATTCCTTGAATCACGGTTGTTCCAAGGAAGGTGTTGAGATAGCGGTAGTTGTAACCGTAGCTCGGGTTGGCGCCCATGAAGTAGTAGCGATAGGAGGACGTGGGGTCGAATCGACCTTTCCCTTGGGGGTCGGTGAGAACGGGGTCGGTGAACTTATCAGTTGAATCGAGGAAGATTTGTTCGTTCTTGGTGTAAGGCAGCATCAGCAAGGGATAGTAGTGGAATCCGAGGCTGGTGGGGTAATCGAGTTGGTTGGGATCGAACCAGAAGATCGGCGGTGTGGTGTCGTCATAGTCACCCATGTAGATTTGTGCAGCGGTGCCGATCTGTTTGAGATTGCTGAGGCTGGCGGTTTTTTTGGCCGCGTTTTTGGCTTGAGCAAAGACGGGGAACAAGATGGCAGCAAGAATTGCAATGATGGCGATGACCACCAAAAGTTCTATGAGTGTGAATGCACGACGCATGAATAGATTTTCTAGAATTTCGGGGTTTAGTCCTGTTGACTGAGATAACTAGTGTTTGACTGAATTGCCTGAATTGATGAAATGGGGTGATGACTTGTAGTCTGTATTGGTGATGTGTTGTCTGTTGTGATTGAGGAGGTGGAAAGTCGAGTTTTTGTTTAAGAATGATCACTTGAATTGCCTTTGCAATTTTGCGGGTGTGACGTGGGATAATGCGGCATGGCATTCTTTCCGGCGCTTTTGGCAATCAGTTTGGGTTTGGGTCAGCAAGATCCGATGGGGGTGAAACCGCTTCCGCCCAAAACGAATGAGCGCAGTCAGTTTCATAAGCCGGATGTAAAGGCGATGCCGATGTCGATCCGACTTGATGCGTTTGAAAAACGCAAAGCGATGTTGAAGGATTCGATTTTTCAGCAGATTCAGTGGCGCAATGTTGGGCCCGAGGTTCAAGGTGGTCGGGTTGTTGATATCGAAGTTGCAATGAAGGCGGGGAAGAAGATTTTTATTGGTTTTGCGACAGGTGGGCTCTGGACGACAGATAATTTGGGTCAGTCATGGACTTCAATTTTTGACAATCAGAGCGCGTTTGGGATTGGTGACTTTGATGTGAGTCCGGACGGCAAGACGATTTGGTTGGGAAGTGGGGAGGCGAATAGTCAGCGGACGAGTTATTCGGGGACGGGGGTTTTTGTGAGTCGGGATGGGGGTGAGAATTGGACAAACATGGGGTTGCATGAGAGCCACCATATTGGCCGGGTTGTGATTGATCCTAAGAATTCGAATACGATTTATGTTGCGGCACTTGGGCCACTCTATAGTCAGGGCGGAGATCGGGGGCTTTTTAAGACGACAGATGGTGGGAAGAGTTGGACGAATATTTTGAAAGGTGATGAGCGCACGGGATGCATGGATGTGATTGTTGATCCGCGCGGAAATGGGGTGCTTTATGCGGCGATGTGGGAACGTGATCGCCGGGCTTGGAACTTTTTGGAATCGGGGCCGGGAAGTGCCGTCTATAAGTCGGTGGATCATGGCAAGACGTGGACGAAGTTGCCGGGGCTACCAAATGGGATGGATATGGGGCGAACTGCTTTGGCGTTGGCACCGAGCCGACCGGATACGGTTTATGCGTTTATTGACAACCAGGGGAGTGACATGGACACGGGCCGGAATGATGATTATCAGCCGGGCGGAACGCTGACCTTGAGCCGGTTCCGAGCGATGTCTATAGAGGCGGTAAAAGGGATTCCGGAAGTGGAGTTGGTTCGATTTTTGAGACCACTGGTTCCGCAGGAGCCGAAGGTTGAGGAGGTTGTTAAGAAGCTGATTGGAGGCGAGTTGAGCCTGGATGAGCTGGCAGAAGCGATGAAAAAGCGTAATCCGGCGGTTTTCGATGCGGATTTGGAAGACACGCAGATTTGGCGGTCGGACGATGCAGGTCGGAGTTGGAAGAAGACTCGGGCAGATATGGGGAACCACGGCGGCTATTACTGGAATGAAGCGGTGGTGAATCCGGTTGACGAAAACGAGATTTATACGCTTGGACTGTTGGTTTTGAGGTCGAAGAATGGGGGGGCATCTTGGGATGCGATTGCGCGGCGGAACCATGTTGATCACCATGCGTTTTGGATTGACCCGGAGAATCCTAAGTTCATGTTGAATGGAAATGACGGGGGAATTTATGCCTCGTTTGATGCTGGGGATAGTTGGAGTCACTGGAACAATTTGCCGGTAGGACAATTTACGACAATTGCGGTTGATAACAAATCGACCTATAACATTTTTGGTGGTTTGCAGGATAACGGCACAATGAAAGGGCCGAGCAATTATCGACCCGGGTTTTCGGATATTAATCTTTGGAATGATATTGGGGGTGGTGATGGTAGCGCGATTGCGGTTGATCCGCGAGGCGATGGAGATATTGTTTATGGGGCAAGTCAGTTTGGTGCGCACTATGTGATTGATCAGTTGACCGGTCAGCGGCGGTCGGTTCGTCCACGCGAAATTCAGGGTTCACCGGAGCTTCGGTTTAACTGGATTAGCCCGATTTTGATTAGCAAATTCCATCCAGATGTGATTTACATTGGAAGTCAGCGTTTGCATCGGTCTTTTGATCAGGGCCGCACTTGGGAAGCGATTAGCGGTGATTTGACGAAAGATATTCCGAATGGCGACGTGCCTCATAGTACATTGACAACGATTTCGGAGAGTCCTTTCCGGTTCGGGCAGATTTATGTGGGCACGGATGATGGCAATGTGAAATTCACGCCAGATACGGGCTTGACTTGGAAAGATATTGAGACTCCGGCGAAAGATCGCTGGGTGACGCGTATTGTGGCGAGTTCGCATAAGGATGGACGCGTTTACTGCACTCAGAATGGATATCGACAGGATGAGTGGACGCCCTATGTTTGGATGAGCGAGGATTTTGGAGGGACGTGGAAGTCGATCGCGGCTAATTTGCCGTTTGAACCGGTTAATACGATTCGGGAGGACTCGACTAATCCGGACATTCTTTATGTTGGCACCGATATGGGGGTTTATGTTTCGATGGATCGAGGCGGAAGCTGGATTGCTTATGGCGGTGGGATTATGCACACGCCGGTTCACGACTTGGTGATTCAGGATAAGGCGGAAGAGATGGTCATTGCAAGCCATGCTCGTTCGGTTTGGGTTGTGAGTGTTAAGCCGATTCGGAAATTGACGAAGGAGATTGCGGCGAAGGAGTTTCATTCGTTTGCGGTGGATGTTCCGACGGGGCGGGATCGCTGGCCTTATCGCCGGTCACCTGAATATGCCGACGACACTTATCAAGACCAGCTCGTGACGACGGAAATTTATAGTTCGGTTGCGGGAGTTGGGGGGATATCGCTGGTGGATAAAGACGGCAAGGTGGTTGTTTCGCGCAAGGTGAATGTTGTGCGTGGTTATAACTTCTTGAGTTTGGGCTTGATGCTTGAGGCGGGTGATCCAACGGCACCGCCAGTGAAGGGTGACCCGAATGATCCGAAGACGGCGTTGAATGATCCCTATGCGGCGCGACGGGCGAAATATGTTGAGAAGGGGACATATCAGCTTATTTTGACGGTTGACGGTAAGGAGTTTAAGCAGGAGATTGGGGTTCGTTAGGGTTTTCGAGACTAAAAAGGGTTCTTGAATTCAGATCGTCCAGATACGACCGAATGTCCCTCACCTTTGCTGGTGAGGGACATTCTGTTTTTTAAAGAGAAGGCTTTTGAGATGATCTAAGAATGAAAAAGCCCCGGATAAACCGGGGCAATGTATGGCATGTTTGTACGAGTTGATCATTTGAGGAACGATCTTTTACATTGTACAAGAGGTTGATCTGAAAACAAAATGTTTTTAAAAGGTTTTTTAAAAGTAATTTTGGTAGCGACGCGCGGACTTGAACCGCGGACCTAACGGGTATGAACCGTTCGCTCTAACCAACTGAGCTACGTCGCCACGCCTTGAGCCTTTTATTATGGCAATTTTGCGAAGAAGGTGCAATGCCGAGTGGGACGTGCGTACAATGAAGTCATGGTTGGTTTGGTTTTTTTGCTGCAAATTTCGCGTCCAGCAACGATTGCAGAGTTTGATGGGTGGGCAAAATCGCGAGATGTAGCGGCGGTTGAGGGGCACGCGGATGCGGCTCTGAAAGGCAAATTTGCATTCTTAAAGAATACGGGTGCGTTTGGGGTGGGTGAAAAAGGGTGGCGAGCGGAAGAGTTAGCTGATCCGGTGGGGAATCGCCGATTTGTTGTTTTCACTTCGGCATTGACGACCCAGGATTATGGCGATCAAGTTTTTGAATGGCGGGATGGGGTTTTGACGGAATTGGTTCATGAGAAAGAAACCCGCGGAGTCAATTTGACGGCGGCGCACTTGGATATTCGTTTTAATATTCCGGAAAAACGAGCGGACATTTTCGCGAAGATTTCGCTCGTGGCTCAGGGCGCGAAGGATGGTTCGTTTTTTGTTCGGTTGGGGGACAACTATAAGGTTGATCAGGTCACCGATTTGAAGGGGAATCTGGTTAAGTTTGGACAAGCGGGTGGGGTTTTGAGTCTGCCGGTTGCGAATTCTGGTGAGTTTGAATACCGGGTGCATTATTCGGGCGTGGTTAATCGGCCGAGGTTTGCGGGGGCGATTGTTGATGAAGAAGTGATGTTGACGAATGACTATTGGTGGCCGCACATTGGGCGTTTGCCGCTGGCATTATCGACAACGACCCATGTTCCAAAGGATTGGGTTGTGATTGGGCAGGGAGACAAGATTTATGAGCAGGTTAACGGCGATTTGAAATCTGTGGCTTACGTCAATAAAGTGCCAGTAAGTTACATGAGTTTGAGCGCGGGGAAATTTTTGGAAAGGGAGCGGACAGTAAATGGGATTCGCTATTTTGTGGCGAGTCGGGAATTGACGGCAGAGCAGATGGATGATCAGCTTGAGTTTGTTCCTCCGGTGATTGAATTTTTTAGTAAGTTGTTCCCGCACCCTTATAAGGAGTACGGAGCCGTGGATACGAAGCTTTATGGGGGAGGTGCCTTGGAGGCTTACAGTTATGCGACATACGGCACGGGATGGTTGCCAGCGGAAGATGCGCATGAGCCGAGCCATACATGGTGGGGAGGGGTGATTCCGAACACTTATTTGGATTCGTTTTGGAACGAGAGTTTTGCGGTTTTCTCGGAAGGATTTTATGCACGGGAGGGTTCGATTGGCGACGTTACGGAAAAGCGAAAGGCATTTGTGACGGCGGCGAATGCGAGTGGGGTTTATAACATGGGGACGCCATTTTCGACCGGTGCGGAATCGGGAGGGATTGCAAGTGCGATGGGTTATGGAAAAGGAGGAGATATTTTAGAGCAGTTGGAATTTGAGATGGGGACGCAGAAGATGTCCGCGACTTTGAAGAAGTGGTTGAGCTCTCATCAGGTTGGGGAGGCAGGAGGCTGGCCGGAATTTGAAGCGGCATGTGGGCCGGAGTGGAAATGGTTTTTTGATCAGTGGATTCGGCGTACGGGTTGGCCGAAGTTGACTCTGGGCGAGTATGAAGTTTCGGGTTCTGAAGGAGCTATAGAATTGTCGCAGGAGGCACCTTTTTACCGGTTCAAGTTGGAATATGCGGTGGAAGGGGCGGAGGGTTGGCGATATGGATCGGTCAATGTGGTTCCTGATTCAAGTGGGAAATCAGTGGTTAAGATTCCGGTGGAAGGGAACTGGAAAGTCATTTCGCTTGATCCGTTTGATCGGTTGTTGCAACCGCGTCGTCCGATGGAAGCGATCCGATTTGGTGAAGGGAGTCGTCGGATGACGACTTTTGATCCGAAGAATATCGTTGAGGGTCGAAACGAGATTGATGATTTGCCAGAAGGGTTAAGCAATGTTTTGATGGTGGGGACTCCGAGTGAAGTACCAGAATCGGCGAAGTATTGGTCGGCGGCGGGGTTTGAGTTTGCGGGGAATGTAGTTTCTTATAAAGGAGTTTCGGTGGACTTGGACCGTGGCGCGGCGGTAGCGATTGTTGAGTATGAACCGGGCAAATTTTTGGGATTGCGGGCGGGGAAGACCAAATATGCGCCGAATGTCGGAATCGCGAATGCGGCGCTGGTGGATCAGATGGGCCGGTTTTTGACGGGGACGACGATTCCTCGGACGAATGGGCCGTTAATTCGTCGCCCGCTCTGATAAAAAGTTGGCCCGGCTCAATGAGCCGGGCCGACTTTTATTTTCATGTCACAACTTAGCGGGGACGTGAATCGAGCATTTTTTGCGTTTCGGCGTCGTGGCGTGAACCTTCGACTCGTTTTTGCTCATCGGCACTCATCTTAGGAGCATCGGTGTGCATTCCTTCCGTACTGCCTTCCGAACTGCATCCAACGATGCAGATCGCGAGGAGGCTGAGAATGACTAGTCGCCTTGCCATGGTTTGCCCCAGAATTTCCAGCGGTCGTTCTTTTCCATTGCCGCGCAGAACTCGGTTGTGTTGTTCGCTTCGTTTTGGCTTGGGTTGTCGGCGTAGTAGGCAACAAATTTTTCCTTGCCAAATTTTCCAGCGTGACCGTCTGCATAGGCACCAAAGAATCGGTTGCCGTATTCGCGCCGAGTATCCCAAACTAGTTGGTACCAACTCCAACCGGTGGCGTATCGATCCATGGTGGGCCATGCTGCATCGTAGCCATAGAAACGCATCCAGCCGATACCGAGGCCGGCATATCGGATTGGGGTGACGGCGAGGCGGCTTGAGACATCTTCGATGCTGCTCAGGCTTCGAACATCGCTCGTTGCGCCACTGAATGCGGTCGCGCAGCTCGTTCCACCGCTCCATGACCGAGAATAACCGTCAGTGTTTAGCGAGAAGTTGGTGATCCATTGCCAGCGATAGTAATCTCCGGGGTAGTACGGGTCTTCGAAGACTTCTCCCAAAACCGGATCGATGATGCCTTTTGGTTCGGACTTCATTTTGTCGAAGAAGATTCCGCGATTCTTGACGTATGGGTAGATGTCTCCGACCCAAGTGTCTTCAGCGAGATAGTCTGTGCCGTATTCGTGGACGGTTCTATCATCGTAATCAGCGGAATAGATTTGTAGGCCGAGACTGACTTGCTTCAGTCCGCTGAGAGATGTGGTTTTCTTTGCGGCAGACTTTGCTTGTGCAAAGACCGGGAACAAGATAGCGGCGAGAATTGCAATGATCGCAATGACGACCAAAAGTTCAATGAGTGTGAACGCTCGTGTTTTCATGAATTTCGCGGATTCCTCCGCATTCATGTTCGAGTGATTTGGTTATGAAATTGTTGTGAAAGGGATAAGGGATGATTAAGGTCTTTCAATTTTAACCATCCCTTGATGGTGTTTATGGTTAGGCGTTGACGAGGTCGCAGAACTCATTGACGTCTTCGACGAGGACGTCGAGTGAGCCCTTCCAGAACGCCTTTTGAGTGATGTCAATGCCGAATTCGGCGGTGAGGTCGGCGGCCATTGCCATCCCAGTTCGGGAGAGGAGGTTGTCGTATCGTTCTTGGAAACCTTCGGGATTGTCTTGATAGACTTTGTAGAGTCCAAGGGCGAAAAGCAATCCGAACATGTAGGGGAAGTTGTAGAAAGCTCGGTCGCTGTAGTAGTGGGGTTTTGCCGCCCACATGTAGGGGTGCAGGAAGTCGGGATCAAGGCCGTCGCCGTAGGTTTCGAGTTGGGCTCGGCGCATGATGTCGCAGAGTTCGTCGGCGGTGAGGTCGCGTTGCTTGCGTCGCTCGATCACTTCCGTTTCAAACAGGTATCGGCTGGTGATATCGACAACGACTTGGGAAGAACCTTGCAGCGTGGCTTCAAGGATCGAGAGTTTTTCATCGGCAGTGCAGGTGGAGAGGGCACGCCGTTTGATGATGGTTTCGCAGAAGATACTGGCGGTTTCCGCGAGCGTCATGGGAGTGCGACTCTGGAGATAGTGCCGATCTTTGAGGCAGAGGTTGTGGTAGGCGTGTCCAAGCTCGTGAGCGAGAGTGGATGCACCGTTGAATGACTCTTTGAAGTTGTAGAGCATGCGGCTGACGCCGGGAGTGACACTGGCGCAGAACGCACCATCGCGTTTGCCTTTGCGGGGATAGACGTCGTGCCAGCGATTGTTGAAGGAATGGCGGGCGAAATCGGCGAGTTTGTCGCTGAAACTTCGGAAGCCTTCTTCGACGAAGTCTTCGGACTGTTGCCAAGTCCAGGCTCCGGCAGTACCGACGGGAGCGAAGAGATCGTAGAATGGGAGTCCGTTTTTGTGACCAAGAAGCTTGGCTTTTGCTTTGAAATAGCGTCGGAAATCGGGGAATGCGTCGCGGGCGGCACCGAGCATAGCTTCGAGGGTTGCGTGATCCATGTTTGAACGGAAAAGGGTGATATCGAGTTGTTCGGGCCAATCGCGGGCCTTGGCGTTATAAGATGCTTCGCCTTTTATGGCGTTCATTGCAGCGGTGATGGGAATTTCGTGGGCTTTCCAGGCTTTCAACTCTTCGGTAAATGCTTGAGCTCGGGTTGCGGCATCGGTGGAATAAGCCAGGCCCCGGATTGCGCTGATTGGAGTTGGTTCGCCGTTGAATTGAACGGAGATATTAGAAGAGTAATCGTCGTAAAGTTTTTCCCAGGCACCGGATCCGTATTCGGCTAGATCGGCGGCTTGGGTTTCGAGGTCGGGGCTGAGAAGGTGTTTGGCGGACAGGTGGAGGCGGTCGAGGGGAAACCTATCGTCGGCGAATCGTGGATCGTTCTGCCAGAGGGTTGGGCTGAGGGAGCCAATGAGGGCGGCATATTTATTGAATATTTTGGATAGCTGAGTGGAGTAGGGTCGGAGGGTGCCAAATGCTTTTTGGGCATCTTCGTTGTTGGCATCGGTGCTGAGGGTGAGGCTGGTGTAGCTTTGTACTAGGTGGTCTTTGCGAATTGCCGATTCAAACTTATCGAGAAGGTCGCGGAGTTGATCGGCGGTGCAGTTGGAGTCGAGGGAGTTGAGGAGTTGTTCGAGCCCATTGAGATTTGCGGGAACCTGTTCGACGGCTTCGAGGTATGTGGAATCAGTGATGCTGGGAAAAAATGTTTCGAGATCCCATCGGAGGTCAGTTTGAGTTGGGGAGGCCATGGGTTGAGTTTAGCTAATATTGAAATGGGTAGGGGCTTGTGCCTTAGAGGGATGTTTCACTATACTAATGAAATTAGTTTCGTTTTGGAATCAACGTGAAAGAAAGACTTGATAAATCAGATAAGCAGATATTGAAGCTGCTTCAACAAGATGGTCGCATATCGAATGCGGACTTGGCGCGCAAGATTGGGTTGTCGCCGCCATCGATGCTGCAGCGAGTGCGGAAGCTGGAGCAGTCGGGCTATATCAAGGGGTATAGCACTCGGCTGGAAGCGGAGAAACTTGGCTTCAATTTACATGTGATCGCGCAGATTAGTTTGTCGATGCATCAGGATCAGCCGATTGATCAATTTATTGAAGATATTTTGAAAGTGCCGGAGGTTTTGGCGTGTTATCACGTGAGCGGGGATTACGACTTTATGCTTCGAATTGTGGCGAAGGATATGCACGATTACGAGCGGATTTTGAAGGAGCGGTTGGCTTCGATCAAAGTTGTGGGCAAGATTCACAGTTGCTTTGTGTTGAATGTGAACAAGGAGACGGAGGTTCTTCCCATTTAGGTGGATCAAACGCTTGACTTGAGGTGGGCGAAACCGACCGAATACCACGATTTATTGCGGATTTGGAAAAAGGTTTATGGGCCGGATATTTTTCCGGACGATACGATCGAGCCGCTTGAGTTTCAGCGTTTTGTGATTGGCACGGTGAATGGGGTTGCGGGGTTTGCCTCGATTGTTTGCGATTATCCTACTTTTTGGCGGGGGGAAGTTGTGCGAGGGGCAGGGGTTGCGGCGGTTGCTACGTTGCCGGAGTTTCGCGGGGGGCGAATTGGTCAGCAGATGATGGATCGGCTGGTTAACCTGCTGACGGATGCGAACTATGAAATTGCATCGCTTTATGGGTTTCGGGAACCATTTTATCGGAAATCGGGATTTGAGGGTTGTGGATGGCGGTGGCGTATTACTTGCCCGGCTCATCAGTTGCCGAAGGTGGATAGCGAACTTGAGGTGCGGGAAGTTGATCTTGACCATGTGACCGAAATCGTGGGATGTTATCGGCAGTTTGCGGCACGGTTCAATGGGAGTTGTGATCGAACGCCTGAACATTGGAAGCGGAGATTGGGGAAGAGACCGCCGCAGATTTATGCGGTGGGTAAGCCGATTGAAGGATATTTGTGGGCGAATCCGTTTGGGTTTTGGAACGATTTAGAAATTGGCGAGATTGCTTGGACAACGGATAGGGGGTATCGGTCTTTGCTTAGCTTGATGCGGACGCTGGCGATCAATAAATCCAATGTGGTTTGGAGTGAACCACCGGAATCGGCATTTGGACGGCGGTATGTGGATGGTGGAGTTGAGATGGCGAAGAGTCGCCCGACGATGTTCGCCGTGCTTGATCCGGAATCGCTTTTGAACCGTTTAGGAGCGGAGTTTGATCAATTTAGTTTTGAATTTATGGGTCGAACGATTGGTTCGGGGCCAAAAATTGATTTTGATCGACTGCAGCTGGCGCAGGCTTTGATGGGATCGCCAAATTTAGAGGAGCTTGTGGCGTGGAGTGAAGTTACAGGAGATTTGGGTGCAATTGATTATTTACAGAAGTTTATTAGGCCGATGTCGGTTTGTTGCATGGAGTTCTTTTAAGAACTGGGTCGCCCCGGCGTTTGGGGTCGCTGATTGTTCAGAATAGTGGGGTCATGTCGCAGCGATCGTTGGATACAGAGTTGGTTTATTTGGGGACGCGCCCCTGTCCGCAAACGGGAGCGGTCTGTCCGCCGATTTATCAGAGTTCGACTTTTGCGCAGGAGGCCCCGGGGGTTTATCGGGAATTTGACTATACACGGACGGATAATCCGACCCGATCAGTTTTGCAGAAGATGCTGGCGGTGGCGGAGAACGCAAAATATGCTCTGGCCTTTGCAAGTGGGATGGCGGCGGTTGACAATTTGTTTGGTCTTTTGGAATCGGGCGACCACATTGTGACGGGGGATGATATCTATGGCGGTACGTATCGTTATTTGACGGACATTGCGAAGACGCGGGGAGTAACATTTGAGTTTATCAAGCTTACGGAAGAAAATTTGCGTGAGGCTTTGACGCGAACGAAGACGAAAATGGTTTGGTTTGAAAGTCCGACGAATCCGCTTTTGAATTTGGTTGATATTGAGATGGTTGTTCGGGTGTCTAAGGAATTTGGTTGTTGGACAGCGATTGACAATACATTTATGAGCAGTTATTTTCAGAAGCCGCTGGATTTGGGGGTTGATTTTGTGATGCATTCGATGACCAAGTATTTGAACGGTCATAGCGATGTGATTATGGGGGCGGTGATGACGAACCGTGATGATTGTTATGAGCGATTGAAATTTGTTCAGAATGCGGTGGGGGCGACATGTTCGCCGTTTGATTGCTTTTTGGCGATTCGGGGGATGAAGACTTTGGGGATTCGGATGCGGGCGCATGCGGAGAATGCGTTGAAGGTTGCGGCTTGGCTGGAGGAGCATCCCAAGATTGAGAGAGTTTTGTATCCGGGTTTGCCGAGTTCGCCGCATTATGAGTTGGCGAAAAAGCAGATGACAGGTTTTGGAGGGATGGTTTCGTTTTATTTGAAGGCGGATTTGGAGGGGACAAAGCGGTTTTTGACTTCGACTGAGTTGTTTACTTTGGCGGTTTCGCTGGGTGGGGTGGAGAGTTTGATTGAGCAGCCGGCGACAATGACCCACTTTGAGATGCCGAAAGAGGTTCGGGAAGCGGTGGGGATTGGCGATAACTTGGTTCGGGCGAGCATTGGGATTGAGGATGCGGACGATTTGATTGCGGATTTGGATCAGGCGTTGGGGCGGATCTGAGCTAGAAACATGCGGAACCAATCCTCTCTTTACGGGGTTTGGTTCAAATATGACCGGTGACGTTACACACCCGAACTTGGTGAAGAGGTGGCGGCTTTTTGCAGTTGTAACTGGACTCTGTTGCCTAATGTTAAGTGCGGTTGTTTTTTGGCAATGGCGGGTCATTTATCAAATCGACGAATGGAATCAAATTCAGATGCGGACCAGTTTCGGATGGGATCAGTCTCCTGAGATTATAGAGGTGGAGAGATACCTCGTTTCAAAAGGATTTAAGATTGTTGACCTAGATCATGGAAGGAAGATGGCGGCGAAAAATTATATGTTCATGGCTTATCCGATGGGTGGTGAGGGTCGGGTTCTTTATTCGGAGCAAGATGGAAAAGCCGTGAATGTACGGACAAACGTGAGGCTCAACGGGATCGAGTTTTAGATTGGGTAGCAAAAAAATCAACTGGCTTCCAGGTTTCTTAGTATATTAAAGAATTGATGAGTGCATTGCGCAAAGTCAGAATTTCGAAAGGTATGAAAGTATTCCTTTATGGTTTGGGTTCTCTTATCGTATTGCCTGTCCTACTTTTTGGTGCCCTTTTGCTCTTTCAATCAATTGAATGGAAAATTCTAAAGTGGCGGGCTCATCATTTGTGGGTTGGGCAACAAGTTGAAATGGCTGAGACTGAGCTTGATGGATGGGGTTTCACATCGTATGCCATTGAAAAAACTGGACCAAATCGACGACTTGCCTTCAAAGGATATTCATTTCTTGAGTGGCGAGAAGTATTAGTTGAACTCGAAGTCAAGGAAGGCATTGTGACTCGGTCAAAAACTGGAATGCGATTCTAAATCCGAGTAAAGGACTTCTTAATAATGTGATTTGAAGTGGTGGGATAAACTGCGGGGTATGTCATCGACTTCCGTTACGCTTGCCAAAGACTCTAATCAGGCCCTGGGGATTGGGCAATTTGCGATTGATTTTATGTCGGGCAAGCTCGGACCGGGGCCGAGCGAGAAGGTTTTGGAGCGGGTGCGGTGGTTCCATACGGATGCGGTTTTGTGCGGGGTGAGCGCGCTGGCTTTGCAAACAAATTCGCCGAAGGTTTTGCGCGACGAGGCATTGAGCTATCCGAGTGGTAATCCGGCGAATGCGGCGATGGTTTTTGGCAGCAACCAGGGCGTGATGCCGGAGAAGGCAATTTTGGCGAACTCGGCAGCGGTGCGGGAATGGGACAGTAATGGAACGAATTTTGGGTTTCGGCCGGAGACGGGGCACACGGCGGGGGAGTTTGGGCATAACGACTTTTATCCGGTGGTGATTGCGGCGTGCCAGCAGCGGGGGCTGGATGGGGCGACAGCTTTGCGGGCCATGGTTTTGATTGATGAGATTCGGGGGCGGTTGGCGGAAGTTTTCAGCCTGAAAACTTACAAGCTCGACCACGTTGTTCATGGCGCGATTGGGAGTGCGGCGACCTATGGCGCGCTGATGGGGGCGGATGCGGTGCAGATTGAGAGTGCAATTGGGATGTTTGTCGCGCACTACATTCCGTGGCGGGCGATCCGGGCGGGGAAGCAGCTATCTGATAGTAAGGGGGCGAGCGCGGCGATTAGTACGGAAGCGGCGATTTTGTGTATGAAGCGGTCGATGGCGGGGTTTAGGGGGCCACGCGATATTTTCCGGAATCCTGAGGCAGTTTGGCGATTTTTTGAACCGACGACAGAAGGTGCGGCGCGATGGAAAGAGAGCGGGGATTCGCCGTTTGATTTGATTTTGTCGCATTCGGGCGATGACTTTGCGGTGATGGGGATGCACTTTAAGCTTGGGCTTTATGAGCATCAGTCGGCGGGGGCTTTGCAGGGGGCGATCAACTTGATAGCGGCGAATCCTGAGCTTTTGGCGGGGGGATTGGCGGGGATTGAGAAGTTGACGATTGTGGCTTATGAGCCAGCATTTGGGATTATTGGGAATCCGATGAAGAAGGAGCCGAAGACTCGGCAGAGCGCGGATCACTCAATGGCTTACATTGTGGCGACGCTATTGCGGAAGGCTTGCGCTTGTTATGCGGAGCACGGTTCGTTGCCGGAGGGGGGCGGTTCGCACGATGGAATTTGGAAGGCGTTGATGCTTGATCCTTGGGATTATCAGGAGTCGGAGTCGGCGATTTTTGAGCCTGAAGTTCGGGCTCTGATGCAGCGGATCGACTTTGTTCATGGCGGATTGGAGTACGACGAGAAGTATCCGGACGGGATTCCGACTTCGATTGCGATCAATGGGCTTGATTCGGGATTGGTGATGTATCCGGCCGGTCATGCGCGGAATTCGGATGCGGATTTGGGGGATATTTTGCGGTGGAAGTGGGCTTTGTTAGGCGAATTGGCGTTGCCGGAGGGGGCGGATGTTCAGGGGTTTGTTGATCGG
>Ga0075012_10002113_pt1 | contig 19690 bp, 15 predicted proteins | sample All_14_2_FD_71474 | JGI IMG/M metagenome (GOLD analysis project Ga0075012, IMG submission 71474) | Freshwater microbial communities in response to fracking from Pennsylvania, USA - Allegheny Zone_MetaG_DW_15 | ecosystem: Environmental > Aquatic > Deep subsurface > Groundwater > Drilled... | reverse complement strand
AACCAATACCATGCGGCGCTTCGACGAGACTTTTTCCAAGAAAGAAAAAAAGGAGCTTTTTGGCGATAAAAACTACTACGAACTGCGGTTCAGCAACAAGGGAGGTTTGGTGACGCCCGTCATTTTGGAATGGACGTTCACGGACGGCACAAAGGAAATCGAACGCATCCCCGTGGAAATCTGGCGGAAAAACGAGCAGAAATTCACGCAGGTTTTCGTGAAAAACAAGCAGGTGAAGTCCGTCAAACTCGACCCTTGGCGGGAAACCGCCGACGTGGACGAGTCGAACAACACCCGCCCGATGCCCACCGAGCCAAAGCTTTTCATGGTGTATAAAAAGCACAAATTTGAGCAGGGCGAAAACATGATGCAAAAGGCGAAAAAACGGCAGCCGAATAAGCCGTAAGCTTGGTTGATAAAAGTTGATAATGGTTGATGAGGTTGATTTTTCCACGCCCTTCATCAACCATTATCAACCATTATCAACCATTATCAACCAAAAAATGTCCGAATTTTTTAGCTTCGCAAAACTCGGTTTCCACCATATCGCCGACCCGAAGGCGTTCGACCACATGCTTTTCGTGGTGACGCTGTGTGCAATGTACCGTTGGACGGACTGGCGTAAACTGCTAGTGCTCATCACTGCATTCACCATCGGCCATTCCCTGACGCTGGTGCTAGCAGGGCTGCACATCCTGCAAGTTCCGAGCGATTTGGTGGAGTTCCTGATACCTGTCACCATCGTGCTCACCAGCCTGCACAACGTGGCGGTGGGGAAACAGGAAGTGGGCACTTTTTCCCGTTCCGTGTCAACGAATTATTTGCTTGCGCTGTTTTTTGGGTTAATCCACGGCATGGGCTTCGCCAATTATTTCGGGGCCTTGATGGGGGAGGAGGGCAGCATTGTCCTGCCGCTTTTCGCCTTCAACGTTGGCATCGAACTGGGCCAGTTGATGATTGTGGGGGTGTTTTTTGGGCTGTATTTTTTGCTGGCACAAATGCTCAAATTGCAGCACCGGGACTGGAACCTGTACGTTTCGGGGCTGGGCGGTGGCGGTGCGCTGGTGCTGATTTTGCAGAAGATTTTTGAATGATGAAGTGAACACGGATTAACACGGATTGGACACGGATTTTTATCAGCGAACATCCGTGTCCAATCCGTGTTAACCCGTGTTCCATCAAAATATAATATGCTGATAATCAAATTCTTGCTACCTTTTTTCTTAGCCTTCGGCAACGCTGACCACGACTTTAAAATGAGCGTGACGGAGGTTGTTTATTCGTCAGACACCAAGGCGTTTGAGGTAAAGGTTTACCTGTTCATTGACGACCTAACTGCGACGATGACGGGTGACCCCAAGGCTGCCTTGCCTGCCAGTAAGACCATTGGCGACTATGTTTTGAAACACCTCGAATTAAGTGTGAATGGCGGCAAACAGTTGCTCAGCTTCCAATCCATCCGCCAGAAAAACGACCAGGTGCTGGCCACTTTTTCCACGCCTGTTTTCCCACAAAAGATCACGAAAATCAATGTGAAAAACAGTTTGCTCATCGAGAAATTCAAGGAGCAAACGAACATGGTGTATGCCTTGCTGCCCGGCAAGGGACGGGAAACGCAAATGCTGAATGCCACGGACAATGAGGGGGAATTCAGTTTTTAAACTAGAAAATCTGGCATATTTCATCCCAAAAACTACCTTCGCATTTTGAGTAATTGTATCAAACTAACCTATTATGAAATTCTGTTTATCACTATTCGCAGTCATTCTTTTGGCTTTCCAGACCGCCACAGCCCAAGTCAAATCCAACCACGGCAACAAGTTCGAACAGCTCGAATATGTGCTGCCAGACCCGACTCCTTACCGTGGCGTTGATGGTGCTCCAGGGCCGGACTATTGGCAGCAGCGCTGCGACTATAAAATCGAATGCACGCTGGACACAAATGAGCCTCGACTGCACGGCACGGAGCAGATTACTTACCACAACATTTCCCCACATTCGCTGGATTACCTTTGGCTTCAACTGGACGAAAACCAGCACCAAGGCCACAATGATATGCACCATTTCAACGGAAGTTCCATGCAGGATGTCATGAACGAACAGGCCCTGACCATGCTGGAACAATGGAAAGACCTCACACAATATGGCCATAATATTGAGTCGGTGACAGATGCCAATGGCAAGCCGTTGGATTATGTCATCAACCAAACGATGATGAAAGTGATACTGCCCGAAAAGCTAAAAGCGGGACAGGATTTTGTATTCAATGTGAGATGGAACTATAAAATCGTGGACAGGGTGAAAGGGCCACGTGGCCGCGGCGGCTATGAGTTTTTTGAAAAAGATGGCAACTATCTTTTTACCATAACGCAATGGTATCCAAGGCTTTGTGTCTATAGCGACGTGACGGGCTGGCAGAACAAGCAGTTCACTGGGCGGGGCGAGTTTGCGCTCACTTTCGGGGATTTCGATGTGAAAATGACGCTGCCTGATGACTATATGATAGGCTCCACTGGCGAGTGCCAGAACTACGAGCAAATGCTGACCGCCACGCAACTCAAGCGCTGGAAAGAAGCCCAGACTGCTACCGAACCTGTGCAAATCGTGACTTTAGACGAGGCGGTTAAAAACCAGTCCAGTTCGAAAAGCAAAAAACTGAAGACATGGCATTATACGGCCAAAAACGTGCGGGATTTTGCATGGGGCGCCAGCCGGAAGTTTATATGGGATGCCATGCCGCATATCAACGAAAATGGCCAAAAAACCATGTGCATGAGCTATTACCTGAAGGAATCATACCCGATATATAGCCGATATTCTACCCGTGTGGTGGCGCATACCTTGAAGACTTATTCCAAATACTCCATTCCATATCCTTACCCAATTGCCATCAGCGTTGAGGCTGCCAACGGCATGGAATATCCCATGATTTGCTTCAATTTCGGCCGGTCGGAAGAAGATGGAACATATACGGAACAGACAAAATTGGGCGCCATCGGCGTAATAATACACGAAGTTGGACACAATTATTTCCCCATGATTGTCAACTCTGACGAGCGCCAGTGGTCGTGGATGGATGAAGGATTAAATACTTTTTTACAGACTTTGGCGCAAGCCGAATTTGACAATAACTGGGACTTGCGCCGTGGGCCAGCAGCCACGATTGCTTCATACATGGCTTCGCCCACCTCTCGGCTGGAACCCATCATGACCAACTCCGATAATATCGTGGAATTTGGGTCGAACGCATACGCAAAACCAGCAGCGGGCCTCACTATCCTTCGGGAAACCATCATGGGGCGGGAGCTTTTCGATGCAGCATTCAAAGAGTACTGCAAGCGATGGGCGTTCAAAAACCCATCACCTGCCGATTTCTTCCGCACGATGGAGGATGCAAGTGGCGTTGACCTCGACTGGTTTTGGCGAGGCTGGTTTTATGAAATCGAGCCTGTGGATATTTCGCTGGACAGCGTAGAGTGGAGGCGGGTTGATATGGACAATAACCCACAAAAAAAGGAGGTCGTGGATACCATCAAAGCAAGAAAACCATTTCAGGACATCACTAAAATCCGCAATCGGGAAAGTGGAATGGAGTTCGCCGTGCAAACCGACCCCGACCTTGTGGATTATTACACGACCTATCGCCCCTGGGAAACTGCCGATTCAGTGCGAACGGACAAAACCATTCTATACGATGAAGTGCTCGATAAAAAGGAAAAGGAAGAAAAGTTTGGTAAAAAGAATTATTACGAATTGCATTTCACCAATAAAGGGGGAATGGTGATGCCCATCATTATTGAATGGACTTTTGAGGATGGGACGAAAGAGGTAGAACGCATTCCTGCCGAAATTTGGCGGAAGGACGAAGAAAAGGTGGCCAAGGTTTTCGTCAAGGAAAAACAGGTTAAGTCCGTTAAATTAGACCCCTTTCGGGAAACGGCGGATATTGACACTAAAAACAATCAAGCTCCAATTCCCGAAAAACCTACATTGTTTCAAATCTATAAAAGTCATAAAGACATACCAAGTCAGAACCCTATGCAGAAGGCTCGAATTAAGCCGTGAGCAGGTTCTCAGTTTGGCTTCAATTTATATACCCGGATTTTGCCCCTTTCCATAATCAATGAATCTAGGAAGGGCGTAAAATCCGGGTTTTCGTCAATAACCCTACTATTGGAATAAATGTAATGTATCCCTCTGTTCTTAATCAAATCATTCATCCAAGCAGCTTGAATATCGTCATGTTCAAAGATTTGCCCTCGTTTATTGATTAAATACGAGAAAACAAACCGTGATGGGTCGTTTAAAATAATACAAAGCGATGTATCAGGAACAGCAGCTCGGAGGTCTTCCTTGTATTTAAAAGCATCAACGTTGTGGTCTTTTTCGTAAACTGTCCAACTATGCTCCATGTAGTTAAATGCGAATGACGGAAGCGTGGCCAAAAAAGCCAAGAAAACCCATTTAATCCAATGAGTTGCCATGAGGAGTTTGCTTATTCCATAACCCACAAGAATATAAATAAACGGTAAGATGGGGAACAAATAATAATCGTGAACAGTGCCAATCATATTGAATTCATAAATCCAATAGGCGAGCGCAGTCAGGCCCGCCAATGCGATTATTTTAAAGTTTTCTTTGCTCCACACATGGTATTTAAACATAAAAAAAACAGATGCTGCGACAAAAGGGACAGCACCCCAACTTGTTACTCGTTTAGGCAACGTAATATTTAGGTGGTATTCGAGGATTTTAAAAGTCTCGTCCCAACCAATTTGGTTGTCTAAGATTCCTGCAATCACGCCATTGTTCCAAGTGGGTATGACCCAAGCATACCATGCAAAAGCTGGGAGAAACCAAAGCAGATAAATCAATCCCAATCTAAGCCCCTGACTGTAATTTTTACGAAAAAACAAGGAGAGAATATAGTAGGCTGGGCCAACTGCAAATATGATAAATGGAAGTTTTGCGGCAATACTTAAGCTTAAAAAAAAGGCGGAGAAGTGGGCATCAATATATTTTTCAGTTTTTTTGTATTTAAAAAGAAAGGCGAGTGCGCAAATTGTACCGCACAGCGCTAAATTATCAGGCATTGGGCATACGGTGTAGTAGTAGAATATCGGTGAAAAATTGAATGCGAAAGCCCCAGCCATTGCTGCCAAAGGATTTCCAAGTAAATATTTCAATAAAAAGTACATCCCCACCACCGATGCCATTCCAATCAAGAACATCATAATTCTGGTGACGAGGAAAGATTCTCCGGTCATTTTATACACCAGCGCCACTGACCATTGCATGATGGGTAGTTCATACCGATAGGGTGGGGAAGGGTCTTCCCGATGCATCACGTTCACACGAGGATTCAAGATGTTGAAATCGTGGCGGTAGAAGTTTTGGATATTCTGTTGGGTTTGAGCTTGTCGCATGTTGTGTACGCCCTGCATATCCAAAGGAAATACATTCCAGTGCAATGCTACACTGATAAGTGCGATGATGCCGAAAAATAGAAATGGCCTGCGTTCCACTATTTGCCCCATTCAATGCTTTTTTTGGGCAAAAATAGACCAATCTTGAAACTCTTAGTAACGAAGTTACTTCACTATTAATTGATTTGACAAATGCGCATCACCTGTTTGTATTGCTGAGAGCCGTCAAAAACTGAAATGTAGTAAATTCCATTTCCTTGAAAAGGCGAAGGTAAATAGGTTACTTCTTCCGTTAGCCTGCCAGTGCCCAATACTTTGCCAGTTAAATCAAATGCCATGTACTGGAACTCACGGTCGGCTATCAAGTCGTTTGGTAAAGTGATAGTCAAACTGCCGTTCAATTGTTCTACTACAGCTTCGCCGTTTTGAGTTGGGGTGGCGTTTCTGCTGGCAATGGACTGCTCGTTGAAATTATCGCAACTATTGTTCGGTACAACCGTCTCCGTAATATTTCGCAAATCTTGATAACCATACCAAGAGTACCCAAGCACGGTTAACCGGTCGGCCCCAATTTCAAAATCAATATCGGCGTCCTGGGTGCCAATAGGTAGGTTGTAATCAAACCCATTGTCGCAAGCAAACCATTTTTGAAACGGAAGGGCAGTAATTTCAGTATATGGCGTATTTGGGTGAGCGGCATGAATGCCTTGCATCCAATCGGCCATATTGGGGTCAATGGAGGTCGTATTTGCATTGAATAGAATGGAGATTTGCACGGGTGCATGGCTGGCATTGGCAAACATTTTCAATCTGCTCGATTTAAAATGGAAAAAATTGCCGTAAGCGCCATTGTCACAAGGATGGCTTCTATAGTATGCCATATAAATGCGCTGTGCAGAAGTGCAAATCAAATCTACTTGGTATTGCGTTTTTGGATTGCCGATATAGGCTTCAAATAGTATTCCCCGACTATTACAAAATGCTCGGTGGCTGATTATTGAAGCAAAATAATTGTCCCAACTAATGTCTGGCATTGAGTTCCAAGGTTCGGATGAAATGCATAAGGCATCATACTTTTCATTTGTTGCCGTGTTCGAATCATCTAAATATGTCCTTAGAATAGCAGCGCTTTCATATTTGCCCACCGTTAAGGAAACCGTCAGCCCATTGTCGTGGGCATTTGCAATAAATTTTCGAAGGTTCCCAACTTTTATGGGGTCGTAGTTTGTGATATATTCCTTCACGCCATAAATAACCAAGTGGGAAAAATTGTAAACATTGGCATAGTCTATCAATTCCAAACCCTCGCTTTCGCAATCGAAATAGCGAAAAGGGCTTTCGAACAAGGATTGCTTTCGCACAAAAAGTGCGTTTAAATCGGGTAGCGGCACGCTGGTTTCGGTGCATTCGGCAGGCCAGTCGAGGTCACAAACTGGGGCACTTGCGTTGTTTTGGGCGAATGCAGGGGCTAGGTACAGGAATACAAAAAAGTAGATGACGGATTTCATGCTGGTGTGTTTTGTGTTTGATGCTTGGCTGACTATTTTCTGATTTTTTCGAGATGCAATTTACTTGCTTTTGGTTAAAAAAACAATTTCATGCCTGCCTCTGAACCGCTTGAAATTGCTCATCGGTAATTTTTATGCGTTGTACAGGGGAAGTGCTGTTTGAAACGGGCGGCTGCCAACTTGCCACTCGGCAGTTGTCAGCCATTTTCTTCAAGGCTTATTTTGCTTTTACCTGTAAATTAATCCTGCTGTTTTGTGGGTGGCTTTCTTTAGTGTCGTTAGACGCTACAGGGTTCTGGTCGCCAAAACCCTCAGCCTCTAGGCGCCCAGGAGCTACGCCCATGCCTATCAACGTGGCTTTGACGATGGTCGCCCTATCAGAAGACTGTTTCTTCATGGCGTTTTTGTCGCCGGAATTATCCGCATAGGCACCAATTTTCAACTGAACTTTCGGGTAGCATTTCAAAATTTCAACGATGTTTTGAAGCTGCTCAAACGATTTGGCCATATCCAAGCTGGTGGAATTGCCTGTTTTGAAGCTCAGCCGGTCCATCGTGAACCAAATCGTCTTGTCCGCTGGCTTACCCGTATCTTCAATGAAAGCCATCAGTCTTGCCTCACTGCCGTTCTCTGGTATGTTCAACTCGACACCACAAGCCATTTTTTGCTTGACAAACGCCCCAAGCCCAGAAGTAGTGCCCTTTGAATCGGCTGTTGAGTTAGTGTTTTCAACTGCATTGTTTGCTGTTTCCGTTGGGTTTTTCATGGTTGTGGAGGTCGAACCTCGCTCATCATTTCCGCAACTTGTCAAAATACAAAGCAGTGCGGTTACAGCAACAATGCCCAAATTCCGAGGCCGCAGCAGTATTCCCTTTTGTTTTTCAATTTTGTTTGCCATGTAGTAATGGTTCTTGATTTTGAGCAATAAAAATAAACAGGCAAATATTTCCTTAACCAATTTATCTGAGGAATTCCATCCCATGCAGGGCATTTCCCCAAAAAATAACCCGCTGGAAACGCACAGTTCCAAGCGGGTTATTCCAATTTTTGGTGGATTTATATTTTCACCACCTTCCAGACCGAGTTGTTGCCATCCATTTTTACCAAAAGGAAGTAAACGCCCGTTGAGAATTCGGAAATGTCGAACTGAACAAGGTCTTTTTGCGAAGCCAGCATGTTCTTCGTGCGAACAACCTTCCCAGTCAAATCAGAAAGTTGCATTTCAACCATTTTCGATTCGCTCAATTCCAGATGGACAAAAATGGAATTGCTCGTTGGGTTCGGATAAACGAGTATCTCGTCGCTGGCAGGTATCGGTGTCGTTGTGCCACTCAGTTCGTTGTTGGTCACCTGAATAGTGTCGAGGGCGAACGAGGTGCAACCATCCATGCTGGTGACGGCAAGGCTGACGATGTAGTTGCCAACGGCGCTGTAAAGGTGCGTCGGGTTTTCGTTGGTGCTGCCGGTGCCATCGCCAAAGTTCCAGTCGAAGCTGGCAATATTGGCAGAGCTGGTGTTGGTGAATTGAACCGCTTGGTTGCTCATCAAATTCACGCTGTCAACAGACGAGGTGAAAGATGCCCCCGGCGTGCTGCCTGCACCGCTTACTGGTACGATGACTTGCGTGCGTTCGCAAACTTCTGGGATTTCTATTTTCCAATCATAAAAATAGAAATACGAGCCTGAGGCACCATTTTGAGGGCCAGTAATGGTGGCGATGCCCGGTTGGACCATTGGGTAGCTCACACCAGAGGTGTTGGTGTAAAGCCCTTTACCGCCGTTTTTCACGATTTGCAGCCCGTTGATTGGTGGCACGTCCCAATTTAGGTTCAGGACAAATTCGCCGACTTGGGTGATGTTGATCACGCTGTTTTGCAGGTCGGTGCCAAATTCATCCACCAGCGTAAACTGCCGCAAGCCCTTTTCTTCCGCAAAGACTTTGACGGATTTGAGTTTGAACGGACGCTCGGCATTGAAAACAAGGCCAGCACCTTCAATATCTTTTACTTCGCTTGGCGCTCCGTTTTTGTCCTGCAGGCCGACGGGGAAAATATAGGAAGCCTCGGCATAAACAGTATCAGCCTCAGCCAATGGTGGTGTGGCATACACCGTTCCTTGGGCGATGACATCTCCACCGAGCGGCTCGTTGTACCATTTGACGGAGGCACTGCCGGGGCCGGGATATTCCGCACGCAATAGCACGGATGCGCCTTCGCAACCAGTGTTTTCACCTTCGGTGCTGACCACCAAGCGAGTGCGGTCGAGCACTTCTAATTTTCTTTCGATGGAATTGTTCAATGGCCGTTCGTCAGGCACGCCGTTGGGATTGACGATGGTCGCCTTCAGGCGGTGGAGGCCCGGTGTTGTGGCCAATGCGGGAAGCAGCACTTCGGCACGTTGATTTTGTGCCAAATTCCCGGTCCAAGTATAAGTGCTGGAATTTCCTTCGACCTCATAGTTCACGTCGAACGAAGTGAGTGGGCTGGAACCTCCGTTTTCCACGGTCAAAACCACGTATGAAACCTCGGATTCGCAGGTGATGGCTGGCAAATCAAGGTGTACTATCAAAACGTCGTTTGCTACAAACGGGGAAACTGGCACGTTACCCTGCGCAACCAGGTAATTGAAAGCGGCTGGCAAATTGATGACGCCCATGCCGAAAACATTGTCTTCGCCGGGGTCGCCGAGGTCAATGGCTGTGAAATACAAAGCCAATTTTATTTCCTTTCCCGTCAAATTTGGGAAGGCTTCCTTGAGCAGCATCACTGCCCCAGATACGTGCGGCGAAGCCATGGAAGTACCACTCAGCAAGCCGTATTCGTCTCCTGGCAAACAGGAGCGCACATCTACGCCCGGAGCGGAAACTTCCGGCTTGATGATGAGCGAGCTGTCCGTGGCGGGGCAATGAGATGGGCCACGGCTCGAAAAATCGGCGATGGGCAGCGTGGTTGCATTGCCGTTCAAAGCACCAACGGTAAATGAATTTACCAAACCTACATTGATATTGTGCGGCGGCGTGATGGTGCTGGGGTTCGGGCCGGCATTGCCAGCGGAAAAAACGACTGCAATACCCGCTACTTCCATTGCTTCCACCATCGGTAGGTAAGCGCTGAAGCAATCAATAGTATCAATGCTGGGGTCGTACCAAGAATTGTTGATGACATCGGGCATATCGTCGGAGGTGGCAGGGTTTCCATCAGGGTCCATTGACCATTGGAAAGCGCCTAACAAATCGCCTGTGTTTCCACCGCAAACATTCAGCGAAGCGGCACCCATCCACTGTCCGTTGAAGGCAACGCCAATGGTATCGTTCTTCAGGCGTTCAATGCCGACGATGGTTCCAGTCACGTGCGTGCCGTGGTACTGGCAATCGAAAGCGTCTAGGCCCTGAATTTGTGAACCGCCGCTCATTTGAAAAAACGACTGTTCTGGTGGGGCAGTGTTGCCACGATAGTTGGTGTTCAGGGCAGGCCGGGTTGGGTCAACGCCCGTATCGTTGGTGAGGGCTTTCCGACCGTAGCCAGTGTAGCCCATCGCCCACATTTCCGGGGCGCCGATGACGGTCAGGCCCTTCTCATGCCCATTCGGCGAAACGGGCGGTGCAGGGCAGGCAGTGAAGCTTTCCAATTCGATTTTGCCATTCAGGCCAATCCACGCCACATCAGAGCGATTGCTGAGTTCAGCAATGAGTTCGTTCTTCACTTCGGCAGTGATTGTATTTGAAATCCAAAAGCTGGCCACCGAGCCGGGATTGGTCAACGGTGAATTTTTCAACCGCTCCAAAAGCGCTGGCTGGCTTTCGGCAGCCTTGTTTTGTAAGGCTGTGATGACCGTTTCGGAACGCTGGCTCAGCGTTGCCCGCTGGGCAGAAAGTTGCTCATCAAGCGAAGTCAGATTCACCCGGTCTTGGAGCACGATGTTCACGGAGTGGAAATCGTTAGGCGTGGCCTTCATTTCCAAAACGAGCTTTTTGGCCAATTTTTCAGGATTGAAATTTTGCGCAGCTAGAAAAGAAGGTGTGCATAAAATACTGGCAATCAGTAAATTGTAAAACAGACGCATAGGTGTAGATTTTGCTGTGAAACTGGATTTAACGGTTGGTTTAAGCTGAAACTGTGGTTTTTTCATGCTTGAAATATGCTCAAAGGTAATTGCTGAATCTTGTTTTTCATGTGCCCTGCCTCATTTTGTGCGGCCACACGACCAAAGTTTCCGTAGCTGCCAACCAAGCAGCCGAATTGCGGCACTTTTTCTCAATTTTGCGCCAGCGCAAACACAAGCTTTGGCCCATCATGGCCGTTGAGTAGCTTTGCGGGGAAATTGCGAAGCCCCAAATCACAAATCACTAGTTACTAATCACCAAAATGTCTGTAAAAGTTGAACACCTGACCAAGGAATACGGCCCCCAGAAGGCCGTCAACGACGTCAGTTTTGAGGCGAAAAAAGGCGAAGTGCTCGGCTTCCTCGGCCCAAATGGCGCTGGGAAAAGCACGACGATGAAGATTCTGACCTGCTTCATCCCCCAAACGGGCGGCAAGGCGGAGGTCTGTGGCTTCGACGTAGAGGCCAACCCGATGGAAGTGCGCCGCCGCATCGGCTATTTGCCAGAGCACAACCCGCTCTACAAGGACATGTACGTGCGGGAGTACCTGGGCTTCGTGGCCCGCCTGCACAAGGTGCCAAGCGTGGAAAAACGGGTGGCCGAAATGGTGGAACTGACTGGCCTAGGCCGGGAGCAGCACAAGCTAATTAGCTCATTGTCAAAAGGTTATCGGCAACGGGTGGGCCTCGCACAGGCCATGCTCCACGACCCCGAAGTGCTCATACTCGACGAGCCGACCAGCGGCCTCGACCCCAACCAGTTGGTCGAAATCCGCAGCGTCATCAAGCAGCTGGGGAAGGAGAAAACGGTCATCTTCAGCACGCATATCATGCAGGAAGTTCAGGCACTTTGCGACCGGGTGCTCATCATCAACAAAGGAAAAATCGTGGCGAATGATGCCATCGGCGACCTTCAAAAACAGGTGGGCGGCGAGCTGGTGGTGACGGTCGAATTTGGCCAAAACACCAATGCCAACAAGCTTCAGGCTATCCGAAACGTGCGTCATGCCGAAAACCTCGGCGGCAACCGCTGGCGCATCAGCTCCGATGCCAGCCACGATACCCGTGCCGATATTTTCCGCTTTGCGGTGGACAACCAACTGACGCTCCTCGAAATGCACCGAGAGGTGGTCAGTGTGGAGGATGTGTTCACGGTGCTGACTAAATAAATTGCCTGCCCCATGTGGGCTGGATTGTTGAATAGTTAGATTGTTTTTTTGGTGAAAAAAATACTTTCCATAACAGGTTTTATTGGCCTTTTGAGCATCTCGGCGTTCGGGCAGGACACCGTTTTGCTGTCCAAGAATTTCCGTTTTGCGGACGGGCTGTATTTCAGTTTGGAACAATTGCAGACCAACCGGCCCGGCCTGCCGATGGATTCCATTAAGCTGCAATATTTCACCAACCCGCAGACTTCGCTGACGCAATTGAACGCCATTTTTTTGAAAAAAGGCGTGGAGCAGTTCCCGCTCGATTCGATTTACGCCATCTGCCTGGACGGCGTGCCTTCACTGCGGGTGCCAAAAACTGAAATCAACCGCAGCCTGACCAATTTCGCCGCCCTGAAATTGCGGGGCAAAATTTGCTACTTCACCTACCCCGACTACCGCAAAAAGACCATCCGGGTGGCGGCCTACAACCCGTTGACGGGCAGGCCGTTCCGCCAAGGTAATGTGGTGCGTGACGAGGAGGTCATCGTTGAAAAAATGCTGCGGTTCCAAACAGGCGAGGTGGCTGATTTCACCGCTGAAAACCTCATGGGCTGGATACAGGACGACCCACTTTTGGTGGAAACCGTCACGGAATTACCGAAAGGCGAACAACAAGAAAAACTCTTCAAGTGCCTCCTGATTTACGTGGACAGGAATCCGGTGTACTTGGAATAGATGGTGAGTTTTCGGGTTTAGTGGCAACCTGAAAAACCTTAAATCCGAAAAACTCCAAACCCGAAAACCCGAATAACCGCTTCAATTTTCGAGACAAATGCTGACTATATTTTTCAAAGAAATCAACACATTTTTCAGTTCGCTGATTGGCTACATCGTCATCGGGGTTTTTCTGGCGATTTTGGGGCTGGTCATGTTCGTATTTCCGGACACCAGCTTGCTGAACTACAACTATGCCACCCTCGACCAGTTGTTCGACATTGCGCCGATGGTCTTCGTGTTCCTCATCCCGGCGGTCACGATGCGCTCCTTCGCCGAGGAAACCCAGGCGGGCACCATCGAACTGCTGGCCACCCGCCCCATCAGCGACCTGCAAATCGTGATGGGCAAGTTCCTGGCGAGCCTCGCACTGGCGTTTTTTGCGCTGCTGCCCACGGTTCTCTACTACATCACCGTTTATCAACTCGGCAGCCCGAAGGGCAACCTCGACAGTGGGGCCATCTTGGGTAGTTACCTCGGCTTATTGGCGCTGGCCGGGTCCTTCGCAGCGATTGGCGTCTTCGCATCTTCCATCACCAGTCACCAGATTGCCAGCTTCGTAATGGCGGTTTTTCTCTGTTTTCTGGTGCATTGGGGCTTCATGTTTCTGAGCAAGTTGCCCATTTTCGTGGGCAAGGTGGACGATGTGGTGCAGATGCTCGGCATTGACTACCACTATACTTCCATCAGCCGGGGCCTCATTGATACACGGGACGTGATTTACTTCCTGTCGGTGATGGGGGTTTTCGTAGCCATGACAGTTACGTCACTGGAGCGGCGGAAATGGTAAGCAACTAAACACGTTTTTGTATGAAAGCTAAATTCATTTTCTTGACCACCTTCCTGTTGACTTGTGCGATTGGCCTCGCACAGTCGAGTGATATCGGACTGTCATTTTCCTCAGGTGTCAGTGGGTTGTTCAGTAAAAATGATGGCTTTGGGACAAATTGGAAACTGTCTGGGAATGCAGGTTTTTACCTAAAAAAACAGATTGGAAACAAAACTGCGATTGGTGTTGAATTATTATATGCAGCAATTAATGGTGAAAATACTTTCACAACGGAACAGTATTTAATTGACCCCATCAATTCAAATAGAATTCATGTAGGCTATGAGCAGGATGTTGTAAAAACGAGACTTGGCTACCTTGCAATCCCTGTTAAATACATCCGAAATTTTAAAAAGGCCAAAATTGGAATTGGTGTCCAAACCATGTTCCTGCTGCACAGCAAATATGAAGCAGCGTCCAACAGTATTTCAAATTATTCGGTCATTCAAACAGAAAAAGGAACGCATGAATTTAATAGCGCCAACAAAATTGATTTTGGGCCTACAATTGGGTTGGAATTCAGTTTAACCAAGCATTTGGGAATCGGCTTTCAAATATACCATGGTATCAGAATTATAAGTGAGGAAAATGCTTATTTCGACCGCCGAATTAAGCAAGTTACGATTGGCTTGAAGTATTCACTGATCAATAAATAATTGAAAGCTATGAAATTAAGATTCACAATTTGCATTCTCCTTTTGGTTTCGAGCTGCTGCGGTTTGCTAGCACAGAACAATCGTGTTGGACTGACATTAAACTCAGGCATTAGCAAAATGAAGCTAACCAACAATTCAATTTTTGACTCCAAATGGTTATATTCCAGTAATATTGGTATGTTCTATTATCGAAATTTTAGCCAACATTCTTCAATAGGCTTGGAGCTTTTGCTAACGAGGATAGCGGGGAAATGGACTGACTCAGGGCAATATTTAGTAGGTGAATTTGCTGAAAAACCTGCGCCGCCTGTAGAATATTACCATGAAACAAAGATTCATTCAACGTATGCAGCATTGCCGGTTTTTTATAAAATTTCTTTTAGAAAAATTGCAGCCAAGATTGGAATTCAAGCAATGGCGCTAAGCCTGCAGTATTCAGAATATTCAGGTAGGGAAATAACTTTTGGTCAAACAAGGGTTGTTTACGATGAGGAAAATGGCATGCGCCAAATTCAATTTGAACTAGGACCTAAATATGGCGTCGAATATTCTTTCAATCAGAACTTGGCCATACGCTGTGAGTATTATCATGGGATATCTTTCCCTGAGTTGGATTATTTTTCAAAGAATTCATCCAACCGCCAATTAACGCTCGGCCTCCAATATTCCTTAACTACAATAAATCGCATCAGTGAGCAATAAACGCAACCAATCCCTTATCCGCCTCGGCCTCATCGTGGGCATCGCCATTTTCCTCAATATTTTGGGGAACGTCTTCTTCACGCACCTGGATTTGACGGAGGAAAAGCGCTTCACGCTTTCCAAGCCGACACTGGATTTGTTGGACAAATTCGAGGGCGAGGTCTATGTGAATGTGCTGCTGGCCGGCGAGTTCAATGCTGGCTTCAAGCGCCTGCAACGTTCCGTCACCGAGATGCTCGACGATTTCCGCTCGCAGTCTGGCTATATTTCCTTCAACTATACGAACCCCGGCGAAGGCTCTGTGGATGACATCAATGCCCGCCGCACAGAACTCGCCAAGGAGGGCATCCAGCCTACCGACTTGCGCATAAAAACGACACAGGGAACGGAGGAGAAATTTATTTACCCTTACGCAAAAGTCAGTTACAAGGGCCGCACTGAGGTGGTGGATTTGCTGGATGAAGACGCTGTGGGTGGAAACCCGGAGGAACAGTTGAACACCTCCATCAGCCAGTTGGAATACAAGTTTGCCAATGCGTTCCACAAGCTACAGGCTGGTGCGAAGGACATCGTCGCCTTCTCTTACGGCCACGGTGAATTGAGCGAAGCGGAGCGTTTCGACCTGGTGCGAAACCTGCGTGCCTACTACGAAGTCGGCACTTTCAACCTCGACAGTGCGACCGTGATTCCGACGGACATCAAAACGCTGGTGATTGCGAAGCCGAAAGCGCCGTTCAGCGACCGTGACCTCTTCCTGCTCGACCAATATGTGATGAACGGCGGCTCCATTCTCTGGCTCATTGACCCGCTGAACGTGGAGCTTGACTCCATGTACCGACAAAATAGCTACATCGCCAGGGACTACCCGCTGAACCTCAACGACATGCTTTTCAAGTACGGCGCAAGGGTCAATCCAGACCTAGTGCTCGACCTCCAATGCACGAAAATCCCGCTGGTGATTGATGCAAAAGGCACGATGGACCTCTTCCCGTGGTACTATTTTCCCATCATCGTCCCGAACACAGAGCATCCCATCGTCCGCAATTTGGACGGTGTAAACCTGTATTTCCCGGCTTCCATCGACACCATAAAAACTAAAACACCCGTCAAAAAAACCATCCTGCTGACGACCTCCGAGCATAGCAAAATCCAGCCAAACATCACCCGTCTGAATTTTGAAATTCTGCGCTACGGCGACGATATCGCTGGCTCATTCACACAGAAAAACCTGCCTGTTGCAGTGCTTTTGGAAGGTACATTCCCCTCGTTTTTCGAAAACCGGGTGACGCAGGAGATGCAGGATGGGTTGAAGCAAATCAAGCAGGAATTCAAGAGCAGCAGTGTGCCGACCCGCATGATTGTGGTGGCAGATGGTGATGTTGCCCGCAATTTTATCAATAAAAAAACAGGAGCGCCGATGCCGCTTGGCCGTAACCCCGTTGACCGGGTAACCTACTCTAACAAGGATTTTTTGCTGAACGCCATCGAGTACCTACGTGACGATTCTGGCATCATCGCCGCCCGTGGCCGGGAGGTAAAGCTCCGCCTGTTGGATGGGAAAAAAGCCCAGGACGAGGCAACCTTTTGGACACTTCTCAATATTGGTGGGCCTTTGGCGCTGTTGGGTATTTTTGGCTTTGTTTACAATTGGCTTCGCAAACGCAAATACGCAAGGTAGCCTGAACGAAGTTCTGAAGTTATAGTGGTCAGGTTAGCCTCAATAAAAATCATCTTGGGAATTTTCGAGGTCGTGTTATATTTGTTGAAACTGAAAGGCGGTGAACATGTGGCCTCGGTGCAGGTTTATCGTCTAAAAGCAAAAAACAAACGCCATGAAAAATGCCACCCTCCGCCGTCGTATTGCTGCGATTGGCCTCGTTTTCCTCGCTATTTTCGTCTATTCCTGCGCCCGGAACCCTGTGACTGGGAAGCGGCAGTTTATGCTCGTTTCGGAGAAACAGGAGAAAGCGATGGGGCTTGCCTACGACCCCCAAGTTATTCAAGAGTTCGGCATGTACGACGACAAGAAAATGCAAGATTTCATCAATGAGTATGGTAAAAAAATGGGGGCCATCAGCCATCGTTCCAAGGTGGAATACCAGTTCAGGGTGCTCGATTCGCCCGTGGTGAACGCCTTCGCAGTGCCAGGCGGCTACGTGTATTTTACCCGTGGCATCATGGCCCATTTCAACAACGAAGCGGAGTTTGCAGGGGTACTTGGCCATGAGATTGGACACATTGCCGCAAGGCACTCGGCGCAGCAGCAGAGCCAGCAGATTTTAGCGCAGATTGGCTTCATCGGGGCCATGTTGGCGTCCGAAAAATTCCGCCAGTACTCTGATTTGGCGGAAACGGGGCTTGGGCTGATGTTCCTCAAGTTCAGCCGCAACCACGAGAGCCAGTCCGACAAACTTGGTGTGGAATACAGCACCAAAATCGGCTACGATGCCCACCAAATGGCCGGTTTTTTCAATACCATCAAACGGATTCAAGATGGTTCTGGCAGCAATATTCCGACCTTTCTCAGCACCCACCCCGACCCAGGCGACCGCTTCAACCGGGTGAATGAGCTGGCGACCAAAGAGCAGGCGAAAGCATCGTCCCCGAAGGATTTGCAGGTGAATCGTGACCGCTACCTGCGAATGATTGACGGCCTCGTTTATGGCGAAGACCCGCAGCAGGGCTATGTTGAAAAAGATATTTTCTACCATCCGCAGTTGAAGTTCCAATTCCCGACGCCGAAGTCGTGGCAGACGGTGAACTCCAGTTCGCAGGTTCAGATAGCGCCACAGGATGGCAAAGCGGCCATTATTTTCACCCTTTCCGGCGAAAAAACTTTGGCGCAAGCCAAACAAGCTGCCATTTCGGCGGATAGCCTGAAGGTGCTGGAAAGCAAAAACATCAGCGTGAACGGCAACGATGGCATTGCTCTCACTGCAGACCTGAACCCTCAAGTTCGCTTATTGATGTACCTAATTCAGTTCAACGGCAATATTTACAAATTCACAGGACTGGCCGAAACGCCGAATTTCAACGGTTACGAGTCCACTTTTGCCAATTGTTTCAAGGGTTTCAAGTCCTTGACCGACCAGAGCAAAATCAATGTTTTCGCCGATAAAATCAAAATCGTGACGGTGGCCAAGGACGGCACACTTTCCGACGTGCTGAAAGCAAACAACCAGGACAGTAAGCGCTACGAGGAAATCGCCACGCTGAACGGAATGCAATTGAATGATAAATTGAAGAAGGGAACGCTGATAAAGACCTTGGCAAAAGGTGATGGGAAAAAGTGATTTTTTGTAAAAAAATCACGCAAAAAGCGCTGTGGCCGGGGAGGTTCCAGCGCTTTTTGCTAGGTATATTGGCCGAAATGGCAATCTCTGACAATTTTCAAAACTGTTTGGCTAAAACATGTTTCATAATTGAAGCACGTCTGTTGGGGCGTCTATCAAAACAGTTTTATCCCCACATATAGCGATAGGTTGTTTCAAAATCTGTGGGTTGTGTTCAATCATAGTCAGCAAATCCATATCAGAAAACTCTGCGTTTCCGAAATGCTCCTTGAAAAATGGATGATCATGGTTGACTAGTTCCTGAACGGGCACTTTAAGATTATTGGCAATTTCACCGATTTGTTCCCCCGTCAGCTTTGTGGCGAGCAGGTCAATTTCCCGGATTGGCAAGTCTTTCGTATGTGCCAACGCCAAAGTTTTTTTTGCCCGTACAGAATCTGAATTGTAAATCAATGTGATTTGTCGATTGGAAGTCGCAATTTCTGACATGGCGCTTAATTTTTTATGTGTATGTCTTGTGAGTCTCTGAGCTTCCCCGACCAAATTCGGACGTGCTCGAAACCGGGATAAAGTTGAACCTACCAACCAATTCGGCCAAATGACTTATGGCATTTATGAATGTGACCTTTGTCTCAATGCTAAGTTGAATAGCAAGAAAACAAAGTAAATTCCAGCTTTTATGCGTACTTTGGGTAATTTTACCTATCGTTTTGACAATAACACCTACCTCTAAAATGGGCTAATACACCGTAGCTTTCAATATTGGTTTGCCCCAATTTTGCATCGTAAATCAGCGGCAGCGGTACTTGTAAAAAATAGCTACTTCCGGGTGGTAATGCAGCAACGGTTCTCCCTCACAATTTGAAACACAAAGCTTTAGTACCGCTGCTTTTTCCCTTCTTCTACTTTGACTGCGAAAATACTGTCTCAACAAAGATTCTTCTGTGAGTAGATGATATGTTGCCAAATTTAGTTGTTTTAGTTGGCGATGTTTTTGCACAGAATTCGGCAATGGCTTCAAGTGCCCAACTTGGAAAATCAAAGGCAATTGCCAAAGCTTGATTGCTGGTCTGTGCCCTGTTGCCACAATTTTTGTTAAATAATACATCGAAAATAAAACAGATGAATATTGTATCGAAATCAAAAGTGGCAAATTCCGAAGTGAGAACCAAGGACCGAGAGCTTCTGATTGTAATCCACAAGGCTTGCGTTTTTTCCTTTGTTGTTGCGATGAGCTATGCCATTTACAC
>Ga0075012_10002110_pt1 | contig 19721 bp, 18 predicted proteins | sample All_14_2_FD_71474 | JGI IMG/M metagenome (GOLD analysis project Ga0075012, IMG submission 71474) | Freshwater microbial communities in response to fracking from Pennsylvania, USA - Allegheny Zone_MetaG_DW_15 | ecosystem: Environmental > Aquatic > Deep subsurface > Groundwater > Drilled... | reverse complement strand
CCTCGAGGCCGAGCGAGTCGTCGGCGTCGAGGAGCCGACACGCGTCGGCGACGAACGAAGGTCGAGTGTCGTTCGGACGGCAACGAAGGCACGCACGGTAGCCCGCTCGCTCGGCGTGCTCGGCGGTGTCGAAGGTCGCGACGTTCTCGCGGCGCGGTCGGCGCGACGGGCAGCGCGGGAGGCAGAACACGCCGGTGGTGCGGACCGCGTAGACGAACGTCGCCGCGACGTCACGGTGCAGGATCGCGGCCCACTCGGGATCGGAGGGTGCACGCGGCGTGTCGGCGGCTGACTCCGACCGGGTGGATCCGTCGTTCGACTTCATGAGCTCGGTGTGAGGCGCACGCGAGGCGCGCGCCTCCACGATCTTGCGCTCGAAGCGTCGGCGCGTCGCCGCTCACGTGACGTCGGCCTGGCGCCCGGTTCCAAGAACGTCGATTCATCGGTTCCGCAGTCCGCGGAGCTGAACGACTCCACTTCGGATCGCTCTCGCGGTCTCTGTGGACGCCGTCGGCTCAGCGTCGCAGGTCGACCATCGCCTCGATCAGCTCGTCCCAGAAGGGCGGCGCGAGGTCGTGGGCCATCTCGTCGAGCACCAGCAGCTCCGCGTGCTCGATCGCTTCGGCGACGTCGAGGCCCGCGTCGAGCGGGACCAGCGGATCGCGCGCGCCGTGCACCACGAGGGTCGGCAGGGTCAGCGCGCGCAGACGCTCGCGTCGATCGCCGCTCGCGAGGAGCGCGACGAGCTGCCGCGCCGCGCCGAGCTGTCGCTCCGGACCCGGGACGTGCGCGTGGAGCTCGAACGCGCGCGCGGCGAGCTCGCGGATGCGCGCTTCGTCGAACGCGGGACCGGAGAGCACGCGGAATGCGGCGACTTGATGCTCGATCGCGGCCTCACGTGCGGTGGGGATCGGCGTGAAGAGCCAGCGGAGCGCGTCGGAGGTCGCGAGCACGCGGTTCGGATCGCCGGTCGAGGTCATCACGCTCGTCAGCGTGCGGATGCGATCGGGATGCTCGAGCGCGAGGGTCTGCGCGATCATGCCGCCGAGCGAGACGCCGCAGACGTGGGCGCGCTCGATCGAGAGGTCGTCGAGCAGCGCGATCACGTCGGCCGCCATGTCCGAGAGATCGTAGGGCGCGCCTTCGATGGGCTTGCCCGCCAGTGCGGCGCCGATCACGCGGCCGATGCTCGGCGGGGTGCCGCGGAAGTACTCGCTGCCGCCGACGTCGCGCACGTCGACGCGGATCGGATCGAAGCCGGCGCGGGCGAACGCGTCGCAGAGCGCGTCGTCCCAATGGGCGCGCGGCCACGCGAGGCCCTGCAGCAGGACGAGAGGCTCGGCTGCGGCCGTGTGCGCGGACGCGGTGCGATCGAACGCGAGCTGGCAGCGGCGGCTGCGCGTCACGACGTCAGACCTCGCGCCTCGCGCACGCCCAGAGCGCGTGCCGCGTGCGCACCCGTCACGCGCTCTTCTTCAGGAACTCGTTCGTGTAGAGGCCCGAGCGGTCGTAGCTCCGCTGGATCTCGGCCGTGACGAACTTCTCGAAGATCCCGCCGATCCCGAAGATCGTGCACTCGATGTTGAAGGTCACGACGCGGAAGCACTTGTCGGGGCCGTTGGGCTCCATGTGCATCTTGCCGTCGATGTGGATCTTCGTCGGGAACACGCCGGGCTGGACGTGGAACTCGTACGTGATCGGGTCGCGGTCCTGGTGGAGCTGTCCGTGCTCCTCGAACGAGACCTTCTCGCCGAGCGCCTTCACGAGCACCGCGGGCGCGTCGACCTTCGGCGTCACGAGGGTGCGGCGCTTCCCGGTGGCGCGGTCATCCTCGAGGATCTCGTAGCCGAAGCCGAGGTGGTCGCGGAACATCGACTCGTTGAACCCGCCGTAGTGGATCTTCGTCCAGAAGTCCTGGGCCGCGCAGGCGACCGGGTGGCGCATCGTGAAGGTCTTCATGGGCGCGCCTCTTAGCACCCGCCCCGCGCGCTGACGAGAGGTGGGTTCGCGTCGCTCCGCTTCGAGCGTTCCGCGTGCGATCGCCTCACTCCAACTTCAGTTGCTCGCCAGATCGATCTCACGCACGCGGGCGGCGGCGCGGAAGACCACGCGAAGACGTGGGCCGGAGGCTCCGAGCGCGCGCTCCAGGCGGAGCTCCAGCTCGCTCCCGCCCGCGACCCAGTAGTGCCGCGCCTGTCCGTCACGACGAAAGCACGCGCCGTCGCGGCCTGCTTCGAGCTCGGCCACGCACGCGTCGTCCGCGCCTCGGAAGCGTCCTTGTTGCTCGCGCCCGAACGCGGCCCGCAGGGCGCGGAGCGCCGTCACGTACGCGCCGCCCCAGCCGTTCGCCTCGGCGTGCTCGGCCTCGATCTCGCACACACTGCCCTCGCAGAAGCGAAGGGAGACCCGCGCGGGAAAGCCGGGATCGCGCGCGGCGCCCGAGCAATGCGCGGTCGGGGCCGCCGCGGACCACTCGTGCCCGGCTGCGACACACGCTCGCCGTGCGCGCGCGATGCTCCAACCGAACTGAAAGCCCGCGAGCTCGGCCGGCGCGCGCAGCTCCGCGCCGGGCGGAGGGGCCGCGCCTTCCGGCCAGAAGTGCGGCGTGCCCTGCGCAGCAGCAACGCCTGCGAAGAGCCACGTGGCGACGACGACGAGACGCACACGTGGAGCCTGCAACGATCCACCCGCTCGCGCACGAATCCGGCGCTTCCGCTCCACGCGCCACGCTGCGACCATCGGCCGCACTTCCCCAAACCGCCGTTTCCCCCCAGGCCTCCGGCGACGCGCCCGAGGCCCGCTGCGAGCCGCTCCCGCGTCCCACGAGGCCCCATGGATCTCGACCCCGTCGCCCTGTCGCGCGCCCAGTTCGCGCTGACGGTGATGTTCCACTACCTCTTCCCGCCGCTCTCGATCGGGCTCGGTGCGCTGATGGTGCTGCTCGAAGGCGCGTACCTGCGCACGAAGGATCGCCGTTACGAGGCCGCGGTCCGCTTCTTCACCAAGATCTTCGCGGTGAACTTCGCGGTCGGCGTCGCGAGCGGCATCGTCATGGAGTTCCAGTTCGGCACCAACTGGGCGACCTACTCGCGCTTCGTGGGCGACGTCTTCGGCTCCGCGCTCGCGGCCGAAGGGATCTTCGCGTTCTTCCTCGAGAGCGGCTTCCTCGCGATCCTCGTCTTCGGATGGAACCGCGTCGGCCCGAAGATGCACTTCTTCTCGACCCTGATGGTCTTCCTCGGATCGTGTTTCTCCGCGGTGTGGATCGTCATCGCGAACAGTTGGCAGCACACGCCTACGGGATTTCATCTGGTCGGAGAAGGCGCCGAGATGCGCGCGGAGATCACCGACTTCTGGGCGATGGTCTTCAACCCGTCCGCGATGCATCGCTTGAACCACGTGCTCTTCGGATCCTTCATCCAAGGCGCGTTCTTCGTGATGAGCATCAGCGCGTTCTACGTGCTGAAGAAGCGCCACCTCGAGGTCGCCAAGCGCAGCTTCACCTTCGCGCTCGTCTTCGGCGCCGTCTCGTCCATCGCGATCCTGATCTCGGGCCACTCCCAAGCCAACGCGGTCGCGGTGAACCAGCCCGCGAAGCTCGCGGCCTTCGAGGGCCACTACGAGACCGGCCCCGCCGACATGATCTTGTTCGGCTGGCCCAACGACGAGACCCGGCAGGTGGACTACGCGGTCGCGGTGCCCGGCATGCTGAGCGTCCTCGTGCACGGCGACCCGGAAGCACCGATTCGCGGGCTCGACGAGTTCCCGGAGGACGAACGCCCGCCCGTCGCGGTGCCCTTCGTGACCTACCACCTGATGGCGATGCTCGGCACCTTCTTCATCGGGATCACCTTGCTCGGACTCCTGCAGCTCTGGCGCGGAAAGCTCTGGGATCAACGCTGGCTCTTGCGCATCTTCGTGCTCTCGGTCGTCGGTCCGTACCTCGCCAACCAAGCCGGGTGGGTCGCGGCGGAGGTCGGTCGACAGCCTTGGGTCGTGTACGGTCTGCTCAAGACCTCGGACGCGGTGAGCCCGAGCGTCAAAGGCGGCGAGGTGCTCACCTCCATCGTGCTCTTCGGCCTCGCGTACCTCGCGCTCTTCGCGCTCTGGATCTACGTGCTCAACGAGAAGATCCAGCACGGGCCCGAAGATCCCGAAAAGCTCGGGACGCCACCGAGCGGCGGCTCGTTCGTGGACGCCGCGGTCGCTGCGGGAGATCGCGCGTTGACCGAGGCCGACGCGATCCCCGTCGCGAGTACTTCGAGCGTCGCGCGCGCTTCCGGAGGCGAGTGACATGGATCTCACGGACCTCCACGTCTTCTGGTACGTGCTGCTCGGCGTGCTCGTCACGGGCTACGCGATCCTCGACGGCTTCGACCTCGGCGTCGGCATCCTGCACCCGCTCGTGAAGGGCGACCGCGAGCGCCGGCTCGTGCTCAACAGCATCGGTCCGCTCTGGGACGGCAACGAGGTCTGGCTCGTCACCTTCGGCGGCGCCCTCTTCGCCGCGTTCCCGAAGGCCTACGCGAGCCTCTTCTCGGCCTTCTATCTGCCGTTCATGTTCCTGCTCTTCGCGCTCATCGGGCGCGCGATCTCCATCGAGTTTCGGAGCAAGGTCAAATCCACTTCGTGGCGCACCTATTGGGACCACAGCTTCGCGTTCTCGTCGCTCGTCGTGGTGCTCCTCTTCGGGGTCGCGGCCGGCAACCTGATGCAGGGCATCCCCCTCGACGCTCGGGGCAACCTCGTGGGCGACGTGCGCGATCTGCTCCGTCCGTACCCCTTCGCGGTCGGCGCGCTCGCGGTGGTCACCGCGGCTCTTCACGGCGCGCTCTACCTGCACCTCAAGACCGAGGGTGAGCTGCAGGAGCGGATCGGGCGCCTCCGCTGGCCGCTCTTCTTCGCGTTCCTGGTCGCCTATCTGGGGGTGACGATCGCGACCCTGGTCCTGGTCCCGCACGCCACCCGCAACTTCGACCGTTTCCCGATCGCGTGGGTCGTGGTGGTGCTCAACGGGCTGGCGGTCGCCAACGTCCCGCGCGCCATCCACCACGGCAAGCCCGGCCAAGCCTTCGCGAGCTCGTGCGGATTGGTCGCCGCGCTCGTCTTCCTCTTCGGCATGGCGATGTTCCCGAAGCTCGCGATCTCGAGCCTCGATCCCGCCCACGATCTCGACGCTTGGAACGCCGCGAGCAGCGAATCGACCCTCGGGCTGATGCGCTGGATCGCCTTCCTCGGCATGCCCTTCGTGATCACCTACACCGCGATCGTGTATTGGGTGTTTCGCGGAAAGACGAAGCTCGACGACTTCAGTTATTGACGTTTCATCGATGATCGAGCGGCGCCGCCGAGCCGGGGATGGGTGAATCTTTTTCACGAATGTCGGATGGTGTCAGGTTTTTTCCCACGAAGGTTCGAGCCGTGGCGGGAGCCGCTACCCTTCCTGCATGACGACCTCCCGCTGGCTCCTCGGCGCGCTCTTGCTCGGCGCGTGCGATTGCGGTTCGAACCCGAGCCCCACCCGCTGCAGCGTCGACGATCCTTGTGAGGATCCCGCGCAGATCTGTGTCGACGGGACGTGTGTGCCGCGCGACGTCGACGACGCATCCGTCGATGCCACCACGAACGACGCCGACCGGGCGGACGCCCCCGGAACGGACGCGGGCTCGTGTCGCTCCGTGAGCGGCGAGAGCTCGCTGCAGCCGAGCGCGGTGGACATCCTCGTCACGATCGACAACTCGGGCTCGATGACGGAGGAGGCCGAGCAGACGCGCGCGAACATGAACCGCTTCGTCGAGATCCTCGCCACGAGCGGGCTCGACTACCGCGTCGTGCTCATCAGCGCGCCGGACGGTGACGCGGGCGTGTGCATCCCGGCACCGCTCGGCTCCGGCCCGCCCGACTGTCTGAGCGGCCCCGACGGTCGCCTGCGCGCGATCCACGACGAGGTCGGCTCGCGCGACGCCCCCGAGCGTGTGCTCGAGAACTACCCGGACTACGTCGACTTCCTGCGTCCGGAGGCGGTGAAAGTCTTCATCTGGATCACCGACGATCAGGCGCGCGACTACACGGCCGACTCGTTCCGGGAGGCGCTCGCGGCGCTGGAGCCGGCGGGGATGTTCGCCGACACGATCCACAACGCGATCGTCGGCTTCTACGGCGACACGCCCGCGACCTGGAACACGGAGGGCGCGGGCGAGTGCGAGTCGCTCGCGAACGTGGGCGATCGCTACCTCCGGCTCGCGAACTGCCTCACCGACGACGACGAGCCGATCGCGGAGTGTGTCTCGGGCTTGAGCGCGAAGGTGTGCGAGCTCGATTGGACCGAGATCTTCGAGGGCATCGCGGCGGCCGTCATCCGTGGGGTGCCCGTGCAGTGCGACTTCGCGATCCCCGATCCGCCCGAGGGCATGACGATCAACTTCGACGACGTGCGCGTCACCTACACGCGTGGTGACGGAACCAGCGAGCCGCTCACGCGCGTGACCATGGACACCTGCACCGCGGACGGTTGGTACTACGACGACGACGCGATGCCCGAGCGCGTGCTGCTCTGCCCGGCGCTCTGCACACGGGTGCAGGCCGACGAAGGCGCCCGCATGGACGTCGGCCTCGGCTGCTTCCCCGTGCTGGAGTGAACGACGTTGGAGTGAGAGGCGCGCGCGCTCAGATCCGCACGCGGAGGCCGAAGCTCGGGGTGAGCACCACGCCGCCGTGGTTCAGGTCGGCGTCGCCGTGCTCGCCCCACCAATGCTCGTAGACGACGCTGAGCTCGAGGAACGCGTGCACGCGGCGGAAGCCGGCGGACACCCCGAGCATCGCGCCGCCGCGCAGCGCGAAGGCCCTCGCGTCCGCGCGGGGCAGGCCTTCGCGCGCGAACTCACCTGCCACCGCTTCGGTGCCGAGCCGCAATCCCGCCCAGGCTTCGTAGAGGCCGCCGAGCTCGACCGCACGTGCGACGCGCCCTTCGAGCCCGACGCGGTAGCCGCTCCCGAGCGCGTAGTGCTCGGGGATCCAACCCACGAAAGGTGAGGCGGCGACGATCCACGTCGGCCGCGTGGAGTCCTCGAACGCGCCGAGCTCGCGGCGCACGTCGAGGCGGAGCGTGGTGCCCGCCAGCATGGCGCCGACGTCCACGCCGCGCGCGACGCCGTAGCGAAACGCGGCCGCGGGCGTGAGGCCTGCGGGCTCGGCGCGACGTCGGTACTCGCTCGGATCGGCGTCCACCTCGCGGAGATCGCCGGTCGGGATGCGTGCGGCCGCACCGACGCTCGTGTCCGCGCGCGAGCTCGGCGTCGTCGAGCCCATCTCCCACGCCGGCATCGTGGGCGCGCACGCCGAGATCACGGCGAACAGAGCGAGACGCGAACCGACGAGGCGCACGCCGCGACGATAGCAGCCCCGACCTTCGAGGCATCCGACGTTCGGACACCACGAAGCCCACCTCTCGGGCGGGCTTCGTGCTTCGTGTTCGTGGTCCGCTCACGCCAACGCGGGGCTCGTCACCGCGCATGGCTTGGCGTGCGTCGTCGGCTCCTTCTTCGCACCGCGTTCGTCCACCTCCGGGTCGGGCTTGGCCGAGGTCGCGAGCGCCATCGCGTCGTGGACTCGTAGCGCACGCCCGCGCTCGCCGAGCTTCTGCCAGAGCCCGCTGCGCTCCATCACCTCGCGCACGGGGCCCTTCACGCCCGCGATCACGAAGCGCACGCCGCGCTCGCGGTAGGCCGCGAAGAGCTCCGCGAGGGCCGACTCCGCCGACGAGTCGAGCTGGTTGATGCTCGTCGCGTCGAGCACCACCGCGCGCAGCGGCTCGTTCATCGCGAGCTCCAGCGAGCGCAGCGTGTCCTTCAGGAACGTGACGTTGCCGAAGTAGAACTGCGCGTCGATGCGCAGCGCGAGCACGCCCGGGGTCGGGATCGCGTCCGGATAGTTCTTCAGGTTCCGGTACTCCTCGCTGTTCGGGAGCCGACCGAGGACGGCCACGTGTGGGCGCGTGGTGCGCACGATGAAGGCCACCAGCGAGACGCCCACGCCGACGAGGATGCCCTCTTCGATGCCCAGCGCGAGGGTCGCGACGAAGGTGGTCACGAGGATCGCGAGGTCCGCCTTCTTCACCTTCCAGAGGTGCACCACCTCGTGCACGTCCACGAGCCCCGCCACCGCGGTGAGGATGATCGCCGCGAGGACGGCCTGGGGCAGGTAGTAGAAGAGCGGCGTCAGGAAGAGCAGCGTGATCGCGATGACGATCGCGGTGATCAGCGAGGCGAGCGGGGTCTTCGCGCCCGCCTCCGCGTTGACCGCGGTGCGCGAGAATCCACCCGTGACGGGGATCGCGCCGAAGAACGCGCCCGCGACGTTCGCCGCGCCGAGGCCCACGAGCTCTTGGCTCGGCTCGACCTCGTAGCGGTTCTTGCGCGCGAAGGCCTTCGCGACGCTGACCGACTCCATGAAGCCCACGAGCGCGATCGTGGTCGCGGTGGGGAGCAGCGCCTTCAGCGACGCGAGATCGAGGCTCGGCATCGTCGGCGCGGGGAAACCCGCCGGCACCTCGCGCACGATCTTCACGCCCTGCGCGTCGAGCCCGAAGAGCCACACCGCGACGGTGCCGAGCACGACGACCACGAGCGCGCGGGGGAAGGTCTTCTTCCAGCGCTTGAGCCCTTCGATGAGCGCGATGGAGCCGAGCGCGATCGCGACCGTGAGGAGGTGCCACTCGGAGATGCGCGAGAAGGCCTCTCCGAAGGTCGCGAAGATGTTCGAGCTCTTCGGTAGGTCGACGCCGATCACCTGCTTGAGCTGGCTGGTGCCGATGATGAGGGCGGCGGCGCTCGTGAACCCGCTGATGACGGGGTGCGAGAGGAAGTTCACGAGGAAGCCGAGCCGGAAGAAGCCCATGCCGACCTGCATCACGCCGACCACGAGCGCGAGCCCGATCGCGTAGCCCACGAAGGCTTCGCTGCTCGGCTCGGCGAGGGTCGACACGCCTTGGAGCGTCAGCAGCGAGACCATCGCGACCGGGCCGACCGCGAGCTGCCGGGAGGTGCCGAGCAGCGCGTAGATCACGAGCGGCACCACCGAGGCGTAGAGGCCGTAGATGGGTGGGACGCCCGCGAGCATCGCGTACGCCATGCCCTGCGGGATGAGCATCACCGCGGTGGTGAGGCCGGCCGCGAGATCGCCCGAGAGGTTCTCGCGGCGGTAGCTCGGCAGCCACCCGAGGAAGGGCAGGTAGCGGCGCACGCCGGTGGGCGGCGGAACGGGCCGACCGCTCGTAGCGCGCGCTGGTGTTTCGTTGGAAGAGCTCATGACGCGATCCCTCCATTCGCGGGAGTCGTGGTGGCCTGACGCTCGGCGTCGCGGCGAGCCTTGGCGCGCTCACGCACCTTCTCGAGCTGTTGGAACGCGACCATGCCGACGAGCATCGCCGAAACCATCACGAGCGCCTTGCTCGAGAGCGCGCCGACGCTGGTGAGCGCGGGGCCGGGACAGAATCCGCCGAGACCCCAGCCGATGCCGAAGAGCGCCGCGCCGAGCACGAGGCGACCGTCGATGTCCTTTCGCGTCGGCAGGCGCCAGCGCTCGTCGAAGAGCGGGCGCGCGCGGCCCTTCACGAGGCGCCAGACCGGCAGGTACACGAGCATGCCGCCGCCCATCACGAATGCGAGGCTCGGGTCCCAGCTCGTGAGCCCCTGCGAGAAGTCGAAGAATCCGACGACCTTCGACGGGAGCGTCATGCCACTGAGCGCGAGGCCGACCGCGAACAGGAGACCCGTTCCGAAGGCCGCGACGTACTGCTTTTGATTCACAACGTACCTCCGAAGAAGCGACCGACCACGAAGACCACCAGAGCGGCGAAGGCCATGAAGGTCACGACGGCGACCAGCGAGCGAATCGAGAAGCGCGAGAGACCGCAGATGCCGTGCCCGCTGGTGCAGCCGTTGCCCATCTGGGTTCCGAAGCCGACGAGCAGACCCGCGACGACGAGCGCGCCGGTGCTGCGATCGATCGTGATCGCGAAGGCGTTCGGCGCGACGAGCCCGTAGACGAAGCCGCCGACGAGCAGGCCCGCGACGAAGAGCGCGCGCCAGAGGGTGTCGCCGCGATCGGCTTTGAGGACGCCGCCCGTGATGCCGCTGATGCCGGCGATCCGGCCGTTGAAGACCAGCATCGCCGCCGCGGCGAGCCCGATCAGCAGGCCACCGGCGAGCGAGGTGAGGGGGGTGAAGTTCTCCATCCGTGAGGCTCCGTGAGGGCGGCCGATGCGAAGGTGGCCGCGCAGGTACTGCGTGCGTCGCCGGGTTCGTCACCGAGGGACCGACGCGCGACGAGGAGGTGTAGAGCAGGGGGCGTGCCAGTGAGGAAACGCCCGGATTTCGTGGGGATCGGGGACTCGGGAGCGTCGTCGAGCCGCGGCGACGTCGCAGGGCTGGTTCAGCGTTGTCGCGCGACGTTTCACCCACCCGCGCACTTCTCGGAAAACACGAAGCATCCGCGTGTGGCACGTGCGCTGCACTAGCCGGGGATGTCGCGACGTCGAGCTCGGTGCTCGGTCTCGCGAGGGAGCCTCCGCGCTCCACGAACGCCTCGATCGAGCTCAGTCCTCGATCGCCCAAGGAGGAAGCCATGCAGATCCGCGCGTTCTACGACGCTCCCACGTACACCGTCACCTTCGTCGTCTGGGACGAGAAGACGAAGGACGCGGTCGTGATCGATCCCGTGCTCGACTACGATCCGCTCGCGTCGCAGACCTCGGTCGACTCGGTGCGCGAGCTGCTCGCCTTCGTGAAGAAGGAAGGTCTGAAGCTCCACTGGATCCTCGAGACGCACGCGCACGCCGATCACCTCAGCGGCTCGCAATACCTCAAGGCCAAGACCGGCGCGGGCGTGGTCATCGGCGAGAAGATCCAGGTCGTTCAGAAGACATTCAAGGGGATCTTCGACCTCTCGGAAGACTTCGCGACCGACGGAAGTCAATTCGACAAGCTCGTGAAGGAAGGCGACGTGATCGAGGCCGGTAGCTTGAAGATCGGCGTCATCGAAACCCCCGGTCACACCCCGGCCTGCGTGACCTATCACGTCGGCGACGCGCTCTTCACCGGCGACGCGCTCTTCATGGACGACTACGGCACCGGCCGCTGCGACTTCCCCGCCGGTAGCGCGGCCGCGCTCTACGACTCGATCCAGAAGCTCTACCGCTTCCCGGACGAGACGCGGGTCTTCGTCGGCCACGACTACCAGCCCGGCGGTCGCGAGGTCCTCTGGGAGACCACGATCGGCAAGTCGAAGAAGAACAACCCGCAGCTCTCCGGCTCCACCTCGAAGGCGGAGTTCGTGAAGATGCGCGAGGCCCGGGACGCGACGCTGCGCCCGCCCCGCCTGATCTTCCAGAGCGTGCAGGTGAACGTCGACGCGGGCCGCCTCCCCAAGGCCCACGCGAACGGCAAGCGTTACCTGAACGTGCCGCTGAACCTCTTCGGGCCGACCGACGAGCTCGGCGAAGTGGTGAAGGAAGCGGCGGAGTAACGCCGTCGTACGGTGCTCGTCGATCGATCGGTCCGTCGAAGCATCCGAACCACCGCGAGGAGCAGCCCGAAACGGCGACTCCTCCGCGGAAGAAAGGGCCGCGAGGCCACCGCGCGTCCTCCCCTCCCCACCGCGCCGCTCGCGACCCTTTCTCCCGCGTCCCTCAGCCGTCTCGGCAACCTTGCTTGGGTCGGCCTCGAACATCCCCCATCCTGTGTTTTCCGGAGCGCCGCTCCGTAGGAGTCACCGCCATGATCTTCCGCCAGCTCTTCGATCCCGAGTCGTCGACCTACACGTACCTCCTCGGCGATCCCACGACTCGTGAGGCGATCCTCGTCGATCCCGTCCGCGACATGGTCGAGCGCGATCTGCAGATCCTCGCCGAGCTCGACCTGAAGCTCGTGCTCACGCTGGAGACGCACGTGCACGCGGACCACATCGCGGGATCTGGCGTGCTGAGGCAGCGCGTGGGCAGCCGCTCGGTGATGAGCGAGGACGCGGGCGCGCAGTGCGCGGACGTGATGGTGAAGGACGGCGAGCGGCTGAAGCTCGGCGCGATCCACGTCGAGGCCCGCAAGACGCCCGGCCATACGAACGGCTGCGTCTCGTACGTGGTCACCGAAGAGGGCTCGAGCGAGCCGGCCAAGGTCTTCACGGGCGACGCGTTGCTCATCCGCGGCTGCGGCCGCACCGACTTCCAGCAGGGCGACGCGGGCACCCTCTACGAGTCGGTCTCGAAGAAGATCTTCACGCTCCCCGAAGAGACGTGGATCTACCCCGGCCACGACTACAAAGGCCGTACCGTGAGCACGGTGGGCGAAGAGAAACGCCACAACCCGCGCCTCGGCGGTGGCAGGACCAAAGAAGAGTTCGTGAAGATCATGAGCGAGCTCAAGCTGGCTCAACCGAAGAAGATCGCGGAAGCGGTGCCCGCGAACCTGCTCTGCGGCATCCCGCAGGCGGCGGAGAAGCCTCCCGAGCGCGCGTGGGCACCCATCGAGCGCATGCCGGACGGCGTGCCCGAGGTGACGGTGGCGTGGACGCGCGAGCACCTCGGCGAGTTTCGCCTGATCGACGTGCGCGAGCTCGAGGAGTACCAGGGCGAGCTCGGCCACGTCGCGGGCTCGGAGCTGCTCCCGCTCGGCACGGTCGAGCAGAGCGTGGCCTCCTGGGATCGCGAGCAGCCGATCGTGATCGTGTGTCGCTCGGGCGGCCGCTCGGGCCGCGCCGCGAAGTCGCTCGAGTCGATGGGCTTCAAGCGGATCGCCTCGATGCGCGGCGGCATGATCGAGTGGAACCGCGCGGCGGATGACCCCGCCGCGCCGGACAACGGCAACGCGGTGGTGGCGCAGGGAGCGCCGAGCTGTGGCTGACGGTCGCGCGTCGCGTCGCAACGGATTCGCGCTCGCAGGGGCCCTCGCGCTCTTCGGCGCAATCGGCGCCGGTTGCGGAGAGAGCGGGCACACCGCGGCGGCTCAGAGCGGTGAGTCCAACCGCGCTGCGGATCCCGTGCAGCTCGTCGCGGACGGCGCGCTCCTGCTCGACGTGCGCACGCCGGGCGAGTTCGCCGACGGTCACGTGCAGGGCGCGCTCAACGTGCCGGTCCAAGTGCTCGAGTCGCGCATCGCCGAGCTCGACCCCGCGCGTCCGGTCGTCGTGTATTGCCGTAGCGGCAACCGCAGCGCGACCGCGGCAGGGATGCTTCGCGATCGGGGCTTCACCGTCACCGACGTCGGCGCGATGAGCGACTGGCCGAACCCCGAACAAATCGTCGATTGAAGCGGCCCAGGCGGCGGTCGGAGTGAGGATGGACGCGGTCCGTCGTCACTCCACCGTCACTCCGCCGGGATCGACAGCTCGATCTCCACGCTCGGCTGGATCTTCAGCGTGCCGAGCATCGCGGAGTAAGGCGTGATGCCGTAGTCCGGCTGGTGCAGGCGCGTGCGCCCGACCCAGCGGCTGCCCTCGCGACGCCCTTCGATCGAGATCGTGCGGGTGGTGCCGTGGAGCGTGAGCTGGCCCGTCACCGTCGCGCGCTCGCCCTCGATCTTCGCGGTGCCGGAGAACCGAATCTCCGGATGCCGCGAGGTCTCGAGGACGTCTTTCTGGATGTTGCCCTCGATCTTCGAGCGGTCGCCGCCGGAGAGCGCGCCGTGATCGTCGCGTCCGTCCTTTCGCGCGCAGACCACGCGCAGGCTCTTCGGATCGAAGCTCGCCTCCACGCGCTCACCGTCCACCTTCACCTCGAAGCGCTCGACCTTCACGCGGAGGTCGTGCGCGATCTTGGAGAGCAGCCCGTCCTTGAAGGTGAAGACGCTGCACTCGGCGCGAGAGGCATCGAAGTCGCTCATGTGCGCGGGTGTACCAGCGGGCTTCCGGCCCGGCCAACCTCCGCGTCGACCTCCGTCACACGCGGTGAGCCCGCGGCGACTCCGACGGTCGCTGCCGCTCGAGCCCGAGGCATGAGCGCGACCGTTCCTGCGCTCGCGTCACACGTTCGCCGCTGGTGCGTCGCGTCCTGCTCCGGCATCCTCCGTTCGTGGTGTGGAACAGGTTGCAGGTCGCGCTGGCCTTCGCGGCGGTGCTGGTGGTTCCTCTGCGTGCGAGCGCCAACGGCATCGTCTCGCACATGCACATCAGCGATCTCGCGCTGCGTCGGCTCCCTCCCGGCGAGCTGCGCGATCTGCTCTCCGACCCCGAGCTCGTCGACATCTACCGCGCGGGCAGCGTCTTCCCCGACAGCGGCTACGCGGCGAGCGACGCCTACGGCGAGATCTGCCACTGGGAGCCCTTCACCACCGCGTACATCCGCTGGATCCGCGAGAACCACGGCGACGATCTCACGACCCCCGAGGCGCGCTTCCACATCGCGTTCCTCATGGGCCAAGCGAGCCACGGCCTCGCCGATCAGGTCTTCGACTCGCTCTTCATGGCGCGCACCACGCAGCTCGACGGCGACTCGTCGAACCTCGACACGGCGGCCGAGGGGTGGCTCGTGGTCGAGCACGATCCGATGAACCAGATCGAGGCCGTCTTCGACGGCGACGCGATGGTCGACGTCTTCGCGGGTTACCCGGAGCTGCTCGACGGGCACGATCCGGACGCGGCGACCTTCGAGACCGGGCGCACGCAGATCACCCGCGCGATCGGGGCGATCTACGCGTTCGGTTGGACCTGGTACGACATGTACTGGATCGAGATGCCCTGGGCGGCGACGCACTACTACGAGGCGGACAACGTGCCCGGCTCGCTGCCTCACGTCGCGACCTTCGTGGCGGAGTATTGGCAGGTGCTCTGGGAGCGCGTGCACGGCCGCGACACCCTCGGCGAGAGCTTCCTCGGCACCTGGCCCGAGGACGGCGCGGTGAACTTCGAGACCGCGCGTGACCGCGTGGAGTCGCGCGCGATGATCGTCTTCGGCCACGGCCTCGACCGGAGCACCTTCGGCGGTAACGTGCGCTTGCTCGATCCGGAGGGCGCGGTCGTGCCCGCGGAGGCGCGATTCATCTATGGCTCGCCCTTCGCGAACGCGATCTTGGTCCAAGCGAACGACGACCTCGCGTACGACACCGAGTACGTGATCGAGGTGGGCACCGGCGTGCGCGACATCGACGCCCGCGCGATCCCGGAGCCGGTGAGCTTCTCGTTCCGCACCCGCTGCGCACCCGATCGCCTCGGCGATTGCCCGCCGCTCCCCGAAGAGTGGGTGCGTCCGGAAGATCCGATGCCGCCCCCGCGCGACGCCGGTCGTCCGCGCCGCCCCGACGGCGGCACCGACGCGGGAATCGATGCGGGCTCGGAAGAGACGATCGACGCGGGCGCCCCCGACCTGGGTGGAGGTGGTGGCTGCGCGACCGGAGGACCGTCGCACGCGTCGAGCGGCGCCCTCCTCGGCCTCACGCTCGCGCTCGTCGCGCGCCGTCGTCGACCGCGCTGAGCGAGCTGGAGCGAACGAGCTCGCCGTCGTCGACGTGAGACGTGAGCGGCGTGCGATTGATCGCGATCCGTCTGGTACCCTCCGCCCGCGATGAACGTCCTCGTCCTCAACACCGGCTCGTCGAGCCTCAAGTACCAGCTCGTGAACCTCGACACCGGCAAGCGCGCGCTCGCCGGAACCGTGGAAGCGCTCGGTGAACGCAAGACCCACGACGACGCGCTGAAGGAGCTGCTCGCGAGCCTCGGCGAAGCGCGCGTGGACGCGGTCGGACACCGCGTGGTGCACGGCGGCGAGCGCTTCGTCGACGCGGTGCGGATCGACGACGAGGTGGTGGCCGCGATCGAAGCCCAGGTGCCGCTCGCGCCCCTGCACAACCCCGCGAACCTCGCCGGCATCCGCGCCGCGCGCGCGCTCTTGCCGAACGTGCCGCAGGTGGCGGTCTTCGACACCGCCTTCCACGTGCGCATGCCGCGCCGCGCGCGGACCTACGCGATCGACGCCGAGATCGCGGGCGCGCACGGTCTTCGACGCTTCGGCTTCCACGGCACCTCGCACCGCTTCGTCGCCGAGCTCGCGGCGGTGCACCTCGCGCGCCCGCTCGCGGAGCTGCGGATCGTCTCGCTCCACCTCGGCAACGGCGCGAGCGCCTGCGCGATCGAGCACGGCCACAGCGTCGAGACCTCGATGGGCCTAACGCCGCTCGAAGGCCTCGTGATGGGCACACGCTCCGGCGATCTCGATCCGGGCATCGTGCTGAAGCTCGCGCGCGAGCTCGGCGTGGACGGCGCGGAGGCGCTGCTCAACAAGCAGAGCGGCCTCGTGGGTGTCTCCGGGATCTCCAACGACCTGCGGCAGATCCAAGCGCGCGCCGCGGAGGGCGACGACCGCGCGCGCCTCGCGATCAACGTCTTCGCGCACCGCGTGCGCAAATACGTCGGCGCCTACGCGGCGGTGATGGGCGGGCTCGATGCGGTCGTGCTCACCGGCGGCATCGGCGAGAACAGCGCGTCGATGCGGCAGCGCATCTTGCAGCGCCTCGACTTCCTCGGCCTCACCCTCGACGAGGATCGCAACCTCGACGCGAAGGTCGACGACGACGCGCCGGTCTTCGACGTGTCCGCCTCCACCGCGCGCGTGCGCACGCTCGTGATCGCGACCAACGAAGAGCTGCAGATCGCGCGCGACACCGCGAGCGTCGTGAACGAGCTCAAGGCGCTGAAGGCGAAGAAGCCGATCCCGATCGCGATCAGCGCGCGTCACGTGCACCTCGACCGCGCCGGCATGGACGTGCTCTTCGGGCCGGGCTCGGAGCTCACGCCCTACAAGCCGCTCTCGCAGCCGGGGCAATTCGCGTCCGAGGAGCGCGTGACCATCGTCGGCCCGCGCGGTCGCCTGGAGCGCGTGCGCGTGCTCGGTCCGCTCCGCAAGGGCTGCCAAGTCGAGGTCTCGCGTACGGACGAGTTCCTCCTCGGCATCGACGCGCCGATCCGTCAGTCGGGTCACACCAAGGGCTCCGCGCCGGTCACGCTCGAAGGGCCGAAAGGCACGCTGCACCTGCCCGAAGGTCTCATCTGCGCGTGGCGCCACATCCACATGCACCCCGACGACGCGGAAGCTTACGGCGTGAAGGACGGCGACGAGGTGGAGGTCGCGGTCACGGGCGGCCCGCGCGACCTGGTCTTCGGCGACGTGATCGTGCGCGTCCACCCGCAGTTCGCGCTCGAGATGCACATCGACACCGACGAAGCGAACGCGGCCGAGCTCAGCGGCGGTGCATCCGGCGCCCTGGTCGACGATCCCTACCTGCCGCCCGAAGGCGCGGCCGTCGCGGTGCTACAGAAGAAGAGTTGATCGCGGCCGCTCGTTGCGACCGTCGCGGTTCTGCGGCGACCTCTCGACCGCTCGCACGCTCGTGTCGCACGCTTGCGCGCATGGGACTCGTCTCCGAGGCTTCGAAGCTCGTCGTCGGACTGCAAGACACGCTCGAACGTTTCGTGCCGACCTTGTTGCGCGACGTGATCGGCGTGCTCGGACACGGCGACGTCGTGCTGGGCAAGTGCGAGCACACGCTCGATCGGGCGGACCGCGTGCTGGATCGCCTCGACGGAGTGCTCGCGCAGGGGAGCGAGCTGCTCACGTTGGAGAAGCGGCGGCTGGAGCTCGAGATTGCGCGGCTCGAACGCACCGACTGAGCTTCGTCGCCGAGCCTCTTCGTGTACGCGCGACGCAACGAGTGTCGTGGCGTCGTCGTCGGACTGTCGACGCACCTTTGAAGCCTTTGCCGGGCTCACGCGTCCGACGTCGCCATGGCTCGACCGGCGTCGTTCCTTCTTGCCCGAGTCGGCGGGGTCAGCCGCCGACTTCTCCTGCGAGCGTGCATCTCGCGAGCGCTCACGATCGCGCTCTCCTCGATCGCGCTCGTCACGCTCACCGGTGCGATCCCCGCGCTCGCGCAGACCGAGCCTCCGCCCGCCGACGACGCGCCGCTCGCCGGACTCTCGCAGGCCGATCTCCGCGCGCTCGCCCCCGAGCTCGAACGTGGCCCCGTGCTGCACGCGATCTTCCGCCCCGACAGCCGCGAGGTCCCCGAGATCGCGCTCGCGGTCCGCGTGAACGCGCCCGCCGCCCGCGTGGCGGAGATCGTCGCGTCGCCCGAGCACTACCCCACCTTCATGCCCGCGCTCGACGAGATCGCGATCGAGAGCCGCGACGGCGCGCAGATCGCCTACCGATGGAAATGGAATGTCGCGCTCTTCACCCTCACGGGACGCAACACCATGACGGTGTTCCCCGGCCACCCGACGCGCGGACACCGCATCGAGGTGCGCTCGACCGGCGGCGACATGGGACGCGGTCGCATCTCGTGGCGCATCACGCCCGACGGCCCCGAGCGATGCACGCTGGTCGTCGCGATGCGGCTCGACATGCGCGACGCGAACTACCTCGCCGATCAGCTCGCGTCGGGCGGCATCGCGGTGCAGCGGAGCATCAACGTCGTGATGGCGACCGTCATGGCGCTCGGCACCCGACAGCGCGCGGAACGCGGCGCACCGTCCGACCGACCGCTCGGAGAGCTCACGCGTCCGGCCTTCGATCCCGCGCGCCTCGCGTCGTTGCTCGAGCGCGGCGATCTCGTCTTCCTCGAGCTCGACGGGAATCGCCTCGCGCGCGTCGCGGTCGCGGGACGCATGGGCACCGGCCTCGAGCGCACCCGCGCGGTGATGAACGACCCGGAAGAGTTCGGACGTAGCCTCGTGTTCGGCAGCACCGCGCAGGTCGTGGAGCGCACCGAATCCGACGTCGTCTTCGAGTGGGGCATCCCGATGCCGCTCGTGGGCATCGAGGGCCGCATGCGCCTGCGTCCGAGCGACGCGGTGGTCGCGGTCGACGGCGTGAGCGGCAGCCTGCGCAGCGGTCAGTGGCGCTTCGACACCCACGTCGCGCCGCACGGCGAAGCGATCGTCTTCGGGTGGGCGCGCTTCGATCCCGCCGAAGCCTCGCGCCTCGTGCGTCGGCTCATCGCGGACGACCACTCGTTCTCGCACGGCCTCGCGATCGCGACCCAGGTGATGATCGTGCGCTCGCTCCGCCAACGCGCGCTCGGCTACTCGCCCGGCTGAAGTCCCTGAGCTTGCCAATCGTCCCTCGCTCGCTCAGGTTCGCGGCGCGCATGGAGGACCACGACGAGCCCGTGAACGTCACGTCGAGCCCCGAGGTCGCGCTGGAGTCGCGCGGCTTCGTGCTCGCGCGTTGGCTGCGCACCTTCGGTCAGGCCTTCGCGCCCGTGCGCACCGCGGGCGGCTTCGCGCGCAGCACCCGGCTCGGTCCGCCGATCGTGTTTCTCTTCACGTCGTGGCTCCTCTTCGCGTTCGCGCAGGGGATCATCCCTTTCACGCACACCCTCCACTTCGGCGATCGTTTCTCGGTGCAGCTCGTCGGCGGTGCGACGCGCGACACGATCGTGCTCGACGTGCTGCGCGCGGGCGGCATCGCGATCCTCGTGCAGGGCGCCGTCCTCGTCGCGATGCTCGCGAGCTTCGCGAGCTTGTGCCGCGCGTACGGCCACGTCCCCGAAGGCGCCGCCTCGCTCACGGATTCTGCGGCCGACGATCACGACGCGCTCCGACGCTTCGCGGTGCGCGCGCTCCTCTACCGCGCGTTCCTGCTCCCGCTCGGCGGCGCATTCGGGGCCCCGGGCTGGATCGTTCGCTGGGGCGCGCCCGCGGGCGTGGAGCCGGGGATCGGCCTCGCGGTCCTGTTC
>Ga0075012_10002109_pt1 | contig 19730 bp, 16 predicted proteins | sample All_14_2_FD_71474 | JGI IMG/M metagenome (GOLD analysis project Ga0075012, IMG submission 71474) | Freshwater microbial communities in response to fracking from Pennsylvania, USA - Allegheny Zone_MetaG_DW_15 | ecosystem: Environmental > Aquatic > Deep subsurface > Groundwater > Drilled... | reverse complement strand
CGGTGGTTGTTTGCGTTGGGGCGGGCGCTTGATCGTTGCCTGGCGTGCTTTCGCTTTCGGCTGCCTGGTGGTTCTCCAGGTGGGTGTGCGTATCGTCGGCCTGTTGCGGTTGGAAGGAGGTGTCCATGGATGAAGGCGTCAGATCGTTGAAGTGCACACGGTCAAGGTCCGTTCAAAGCGAATGCTGTCGTAGAGGTTCCGGATTGTTGCCCTTCGGCTGGATTCAATTGCTGCAAGAGCGTAACAAAAGCCCCTTGCGTTTGGCGAATGGATTTGTATTTTAGGGAGTGCCTGTTTTCAGGTTGGCAGGTCGGTGCGACGGGAGTGGTCCCCCAGGACGCTTGAGACCTGTCAAGCGGTGCTGCCGATCTTTTTGGGCTCTGCTGCACTCAGGCGTTGCGGTAGCGGTGGTTGATCGTCGACTTTGTGGCGATCGCATCGCGCCGTTTCATGGTATGGCCATCCAGCAGGTGCTGGCCAAGCGGTTACTGGAGGCCCGCCGCTGCGCGCAGTGTCTGCGCTTTGTCGGTGCGTTCCCAGGTGAATTCGGGCTCTTCGCGACCAAAGTGGCCATAAGCGGCGGTTTTTTGGTAGATCGGGCGCAGCAGGTCCAGCATCTGGATGATGCCTTTGGGGCGCAGGTCGAAGTGCTCGTTCACCAGGGTGGCGATCTGCTCGTCGGAAATCACGCCTGTGCCTTCGGTGTACACCGTCACGTTCATCGGCTTGGCCACACCAATGGCGTAGGCCACCTGGATCTGGCACTGCTTGGCCAGCCCGGCGGCCACAATATTTTTGGCCACGTAGCGCGCGGCATAGGCGGCCGATCGGTCCACTTTGCTCGGGTCTTTGCCGCTGAAAGCGCCGCCACCGTGCGGGCAGGCGCCGCCGTAGGTGTCCACAATGATCTTGCGCCCGGTCAGGCCACAGTCGCCCTGCGGGCCTCCAATGACAAAACGGCCGGTCGGGTTGATCAGGTAGCGGGTGTTTTGCAGCCATTCCTTGGGCAGCACCGGCTTGATGATTTCCTCGATGATGGCCTCAATGAAGCTGTCCTTCATCTTGGTCGCGGTCTCGGACTGGTCGGGACTGTGCTGGGTGGACAGCACCACCGTGTCGATGCTGTGGGGCCTGCCGTCCACGTAGCGCATGGTGACCTGGCTCTTGGCGTCGGGCCGCAAGAAAGGCAGGCGACCGTCTTTGCGCAGCTGTGCCTGGCGCTCTACCAGACGGTGGGCGTAGTAGATGGGCGCGGGCATCAGCTCTGGCGTTTCGTCGCAGGCGTAGCCAAACATCAGGCCTTGATCGCCAGCGCCAATATTCAGGTGGTCGTCACTGGCGTGGTCCACGCCCTGGGCAATGTCGTTGCTTTGCTTGTCGTAAGCGACCAGCACCGCACAGCCTTTGTAGTCAATGCCGTATTCGGTGTTGTCGTAGCCAATGCGCTTGATGGTGTCGCGCGCCACCTGGATGTAGTCGACATGCGCGTTGGTGGTGACCTCGCCCGCCAGCACGACCAAGCCGGTGTTCGTCAGCGTCTCGGCTGCCACACGGCTGCGGGGGTCTTGTGCAAAGATGGCGTCAAGGATCGCATCAGAAATCTGGTCAGCCACCTTGTCGGGGTGGCCTTCAGAGACGGATTCTGAGGTGAAGAGAAAATCGTTCGCCATATAAACTCCAAAGGTGGTGGATCGGCGTTGCCGGTCTGTCAGAGTTCGGCGAACGCTTTAGCGGAATTTGTGAATCGCCCCGCAATTAGTTCAGTAACTCGGCGATGGCGCGATTTTAGATCAAGCTTTTTCGCATCTTTTTTTGTTGTCCCAAGGCCTTGGCTCCGTGGGGCTATGTTTTGGCTGTGCTGTGGACGCTTTGATTCGTTTTCTCTTTGTGCTCTTGAGCAAGTTACCGCTGCCGATGTTGCACGCCGTTGGCTGGTTGCTGGGCTGGTTGAGCTTTCTGCTCTCTGGGCGTTACCGTCGCCGGTTGCTGGACAATGTCCGTCAGGGTGGTTTTTCCCTCAGCGTCGCGTTGGTTTCGGTGGGCGAGGCTGGAAAAATGGTGGCCGAGTTGCCTCGCCTGTGGCTGGGGCGCCCGGTGCGGGTGGGCTGGGAAGGTGCGGCACACATTGAAGCCGCGCAGGCCCATGGCTTGGGTGTGTTGTACCTGACGCCGCATCTGGGCTGTTTTGAAATCACGGCGCAGGCGCTGGCCGAGCGGTTTGGTGAGCGCATGCCCATCACGGTGCTCTACCGCCCGGCACGCCAGCCGTGGATGCGCGATCTGGTCGCGAACGCCCGCAACCGCCCGGGTTTGCACACGGCGCCCACCACGCTGGCGGGCGTCAAGCAACTTATCAAGGCGCTCAAGTCGGGGCAGGCGGTGGGGTTGCTGCCCGACCAAGTGCCCCCGGCCGGCCAAGGCGTGTGGGCGCCTTTTTTCGGCCGCGATGCCTACACCATGACACTCTCGGCCCGCCTGGTTCACAGCGCCAAGGCGCAGCCCGTGCTGATCTGGGGTGAGCGCCTGAGCTGGGGGCGCGGTTTCCTGGTGCATGTGCGCCCCTTTGACCCCACCCGCACGGCGCCCATGGCCACCGATGCGACGCAGGCCGCACACCAAATCAACCAAGCCATGGAGGCGCTGGTGCGCGAATGCCCACAGCAATACCTGTGGTCTTATGCGCGTTACAAAAATCCTGCAGGCGCCGATGGCGCTGATGCGGGCACCGCTGCGCCGACCAACGGTCGCTGACTTCGCAACGCAAGCCATCTCCTATGCCGACTTCTTCCCCTTTACCTGTCGACTCTTCTCCCAATGTGGGTTGGGCCAACCGCTTGGGTCTGGGTTTTATGCGGCTGCTGGCACGTTTGCCCTTGCCCTGGATTCGCTCACTGGGCTGGCTCGGGGGGCAGTTGTTGCATGGCGTGGCAGCGCGCCGCCGACGCATTGCGCGCGTCAACTGGGCGCGGTGTTTTCCGCAAGACAGTGAAGCCCAGCGCAACCGCGCGGTGCGCCAGCATTTTGTGTATTTTGTGCAGGCTTGGCTGGACCGCAGTTGGCTCTGGGAGGCCAACGAAGCCACCGTGCGTTCGCGTTTGCGCTTGGTGGGTGCCACCGATGAGTTGCAGGGCAGCGCCCCCACGGTGATTTTTTCACCGCACTTCGTGGGTCTGGATGCCGGTGGCACAGCGCTCGCGTTGTTCGCGCCCCGTGCATTCATCAGCGTCTATGCCGAGCAGGCCAACGAAGCGGTGGACCGTTGGATTCGCGCGGGCCGTTTGCGTTACGGCGCTGTGAAGCTGGTCAGCAGGCACCAAGGCTTGCGGCCGGTGGTGCAGGCGGTTCGGGCGGCCGAGGTGTTGTATTTGTTGCCCGATATGGACATGGGGGCTTCGGAGTCGGTCTTCGTTCCGTTTTTCGGTGTGTTGACCGCCACAGTGCCCACGCTGCCCCGCTTGGCTCGTCTGGGGCAAGCCAAAGTGGTTCCAGTGGTGAGTCGCATTACCCCTCAGGGATACGATGTAGAGGTGTTGCCCGCCTGGCCCGACTACCCGGGGCCCGATGCGCAGGCCGACACTGCCCTCATGAACCAGCGCCTGGAGGCCATGATCCGGACCATGCCCGAGCAATATTACTGGGTCCACAAGCGCTTCAAGACTCGCCCGCCTGGAGATCCTTCGTTTTATGGAAAAGACTGAACGTCTGGGCGGCGCCAGAGCCCGGCAAGGCCCGGTTCGTCCACCAAAGTCAGTCGAGGGACTCGGGCTCGGGTTCCTGGTCCGAATCGACGTTGGTGTCGGGTTCAACCGCCTCACCCTTGGCCTTTTTGGTGGGTGTGTGAGACCACTGCCAGAGCAATTGGGCCACCTCGTCGAGCCCTTGCTTTTTCAGCGCTGAAAACAGCATGGCTTCGCCGCCGCCGCTTTGTAATTTGGCGATCGACAAAGCTTTGGCCGCTTCGGAGCGGCTGAGCTTGTCGGACTTGGTGAGCAGCACCAGAAACTTCAGGCCGGCCTGTACGCGCGGCCGGATCACGTCAAGCAAAATTTCATCCAGCTCGGTCATGCCCAGGCGCGGATCAATCAACAGCACCACGCCCGTGAGGTTTTCGCGGGTCATGAGGTAGTTGCCCATCACGCGTTGCCAGCGCAGCTTGGCTTCTCGGGGCACGGCGGCGTAGCCGTAGCCCGGCAAATCGGCCAGCACCGCGTCGTGTACGCCTTGCTTGCCCAAAGAAAACAGGTTGATGCTCTGGGTGCGGCCGGGTGTTTTGGATGCAAATGCCAGACGCTTTTGCTGCGTCAGCGTGTTGATGCAGGTGGATTTTCCGGCGTTGGAGCGCCCGACGAAGGCAATTTCAGGGAGCTCAAGCGCCGGCAGGTGTTCCAGCTGCGGAGCGGTGGTGAGGAAGCGGGCGGTGTGCAGCCAGCCGTGGGCGATCTTGGCTTCCACCGTGGCGGGGACAGGGTTTTTTCCAGCGTTGGGTTGTGCGGCCATGGCGGCCGGGGCGTCCTGGGACGGTGAATCGGAGGCGGGGGCTGGAGTGTGGTGTTGGGTCATTTGGGGTTTTCCCGGTGGGGCATTGTAAAATTGATGGGCTTAGAACAAAACTACCGCGAATCTCCTCAACCGAACCCGTCGCCACCGACGTCAGCCCAGACATGAAATTGCCTGTTTCACTCCTTTGCGCCGCTGCCGCTGCAGCCCTGTCGTTCAGCGCCCATGCCCAGTCGGCCAAGCCCGATCTGGCCAAAGGTGCGGCCTTGTATGGCCAGGTGTGTGTGGCCTGCCACGCCGCCGACGGCAATTCGACCACACCAGTCAACCCGACACTGGCCCAGCAGCACCCAGAATATCTGGTCAAGCAACTGCAGGAATTCAAGTCGGGCAAGCGCGACAACGCCATCATGAAGGGTTTTGCAACCGCACTGTCCGATGATGACATGCGCAACATCTCTTTCTGGCTGGCGGACCAAAAAGCCAAGACAGGCTTCGCACAAGAAAAAGACCTGGTGCGCCTGGGCGAGCGCATCTACCGCGGCGGTATTGCCGACCGTCAGATTGCCGCTTGTGCCGGCTGCCACAGCCCCAACGGTGCGGGTATTCCTTCGCAGTACCCCCGTCTGTCGGGTCAGCACGCGGAGTACACCGCCAGCCAACTGAATGCTTTCCGCAGCGGCGCACGCCACAACAATGCACAGATGACCGGTGTTGCGGCCAAGATGAACGATCTTGAGATCAAGGCGGTGTCCGACTACATCGCCGGTCTGCGCTGAGTTTCGGTCCGGGTCAAACCCCCGCAATGAACGAGGATATAAGCAGGCGTTAATATTTGACGTCACAATGCGAAAGAACGTCTCTTGCATTGAACCGCTGACCGAAAATCACATCACATCAGGGCGAGTTCTGGAGTAACCAGACCCGCCCTTTTTGTTGCTTCTTACTCTTGCTCTCTTCCATGACCGTCTCCACTCAAGGCATGCAGATCAAAACCAGCTCGCGCGTGGCCAGCGAGATGGTGGAATTGCTGTCGTCCATGCGTTTCGCCATCTCGCTGTTGACGGTGATCTGCATCGCCTCGGTGATCGGTACCGTGGTCAAGCAACACGAGCCGGCCAACAACTATGTGAACCAGTTCGGACCTTTCTGGGCCGATGTGTTTGGCAGCGCCAATCTGTTTTCGGTCTACAGCGCCTGGTGGTTTCTGCTGATTCTGGCGTTTTTGGTCATCAGCACCAGCCTGTGCATCGTTCGCAACACACCCAAGATTTTTTCGGACTTCAAGGCCTACAAAGAAAACATCCGCGAGCAAAGCCTGAAGGCATTTCCGAGCCGCGCCGAAGCCACTTTGAGCGAAGCTCCTGAGGCAGCAGCCAACCGCATCGGCCAGTCTTTGCTGGGGGCTGGCTGGAAGGTGAAGTTGCAGTCGCGCGACACCGCTGGTGGTATTGGCTGGATGGTGGCCGCCAAAAAAGGCGTGGCCAACAAAATTGGTTACCTGGCTGCGCACAGCGCCATTGTGCTGGTGTGCATTGGCGGATTGTTGGATGGCGATCTGATCGTTCGCACGCAGATGTGGTTCAACGGCAAGACGCCGTTCACGGGTGGCGGCCTGATCGCCGACGTGCCGGTTCAGCACCGCTTGCCAGCCAACAATCCCACGTTCAGAGGCAACCTGCTGGTGACCGAGGGCACCACCGCCAGCACGGCCATCCTGGCGCAACCAACCGGCGTGATCCTGCAAGACCTGCCGTTTTCTGTCGAGCTGAAGAAATTCATTGTGGAGTATTACGACACGGGGATGCCCAAGCTGTTTGCCAGCGACATCGTCATCCACGACCATGAAACGGGTGAGAAGAAGGAAGCGCGCGTCGAGGTGAATCACCCCGCCAGCCACCGCGGCATCAACATCTACCAGTCGAGCTTTGACGACGGTGGCTCCAAAGTCACCCTGCAGGCCATGCCCATCAACGGCCCTGCCAAGGCCTTTGAGGTTTCGGGTGTGATTGGCAGCACCAGCGCGCTGACCAACGGCGACGACAAGATGACGCTGGAATACACCGGGCTGCGGGTGATCAACGTGGAGAATTTTGCGGAAGTGGCAGGTGCTTCTGGCGTGGACGTGCGCAAGGTGGACCTGCGGACTTCCATCGAGAGCCGCCTCGGATCGGGTCACAAGACAGTGACTGAAAAAACGCTGCGCAACGTGGGACCCAGCATCACCTACAAGCTGCGCGACGCTGCGGGTCAGGCGGTGGAATACCACAACTACATGCTGCCCATGGAGCTGGACGGTGCGCGCATGTACCTGCTGGGCATGCGTGAAACGCCGGCCGAGCCGTTCCGGTACCTGCGTGTGCCGGCCGATGCGCAGGACAGCATGGACGATTTTGTGCGCCTGCGCACGGCGCTGGCCGACCCAGCCATGCGTGACCTGGCGGTGCGCCGCTACGCCGTGTCGGCGGTGGAAGAGGGCCGCCCCGAGTTGGCAGAAGCGCTGCAGGCGTCGGCCAACCGTGCAATCGGGTTGTTTGCCGGGGCTGAAGCGGTGGACGCGCCCACCGCGGGTTCCCAGGGCCGTGCAACGGTGAAGGGTGGCTTGCAAGCGGTGTCGGCTTTCCTGGAAGTCAATGTGCCCGAGAGCGAGCGCGAGCGGGCCAGCGACGTGCTGGTGCGCATCCTCAACGGCACCTTGTTCGAACTGATGCAGATCAGTCGCGAACGCGCTGGTTTGCCACCGCTGGAGCGCAACGAAACCACCCAGCGTTTCATGACCACGTCTGTGATCAGTTTGAGCGACGCTTTCTTCTACCCCGCACCCATGACGTTCCAACTCAAAGACTTTGAACATGTGCAGGCCAGCGTGTTCCAGGTGGCGCGTGCGCCGGGCCAAAACATTGTGTACCTGGGCTGTCTGTTGCTGATCTTGGGCGTTTTTGCGATGCTGTACGTGCGCGAGCGGCGGGTGTGGGTGTGGTTGTCGCCGGCTGGCGAACGCTCGTCACAGGCCCAGATGGCGCTGTCGTCCAACCGCAAGACGATGGAATCTGATCAAGAATTTGAAGTTTTGAAGAGCCAATTGCTGAAGGTGAACCCATGAACACTGCCGCTGCGAACCGCACCATTGAGCTGAAAAACAACGGTTCCGGCGCCACGCCGGGGTATTTTGCCCGCCGCAACCTGTGGGACTGGCTGTTCGCGGCCATTCTGATGGCTGGCGCGGTCTGGGCATTTTTGCAATACGACCATGCGATGAACGGCTATGAGAAGGCCATTCTGATCGGAGCCGTGCCTTCCATGATCTGGCTGGGCTGGTTCTGGCGTCCTTTGCGCCTGCTTTCTGTGGTGGTGGGTGCGTTGGCTTTGCTGGCCATCTGGCTGTACCAGACCCCCGAGGGTGCGGCGGACCTGGCGCGGGCTGATCAGGCGTTCCTGCTCAAGTACTTTATTTCCAGCCAATCCGCGATTCTCTGGATGAGCGTGTTGTTTTTCATGAGTACCATTTTTTACTGGGTGGGCATGCTGACCCGGGCAGGAGAGGCCTTCGAGTCCCTGGGTTCTCGCATGGCCTGGGTGGCTGTGACGCTGGCGTTGGTCGGAACCATGGTGCGCTGGTACGAAAGCCATCAGATTGGTCCGGATATTGGTCACATTCCGGTCAGCAACCTCTACGAAGTCTTCGTTCTGTTTTGCTGGATGACGACGCTGTTCTACCTGTATTACGAAGACCAGTACAAGACCCGTTCCATGGGTGCTTTCTCCATGCTGGTGGTGAGCGCCGCGGTGGGTTTCCTGCTCTGGTACACCTTGGTGCGTGAGGCCCATGCCATTCAGCCCTTGGTGCCTGCCCTGCAGAGCTGGTGGATGAAGGTGCATGTGCCGGCCAACTTTGTCGGTTACGGCACGTTCGCCATCGCCGCCATGCTGGCGTTTGCTTACCTGATCAAGCAGAGCGCCTCCGAGACCCGCTGGTACAAGCTCGCGCCTTTGTGGCTGCTGGGCATTGTGCTGTGTCTGGAGCCCTTGGTGTTCCGCCAGTCGGCGCTCGAAAAGGGCGGCAGTTACTGGTTCGTTTACTTCGGTATTTCTGCTCTCGTCGTGGCGGCGATCCTGTTCGGCCGCCGCCGTATTGCCGAGCGCCTGCCCAGCTTTGAAGTGCTGGACGACGTGATGTACAAAGCCATCGCTGTGGGCTTTGCCTTCTTCACCATCGCCACGGTGCTCGGCGCTTTGTGGGCGGCAGAGGCATGGGGCGGTTACTGGAGCTGGGACCCGAAAGAAACCTGGGCGCTGATCGTCTGGCTGAACTACGCGGCCTGGCTGCACATGCGGCTGATGAAGGGCCTGCGCGGCACGGTCGCCGCCTGGTGGGCGCTGGTGGGCCTGGCGATCACCACGTTTGCTTTCCTGGGCGTGAACATGTTCCTCTCGGGTCTGCACAGCTACGGCGAACTGTGACCCACAAGCTGGGCTGCCCCTGGGGCTCAGGGGTTGTCCAGCATGCTGTGCGCCAGATGGCAGGAACTTTGTAAGAATGATCCCGTTCCGAAGACTGATTCGGAACCCAGGAGCCATTCATGATCATTCGCCTCAACCACAACGGGTTCCAGCACCCTGTTTCCAGTGACATCACTTCGCCGTCTGACTACGTTGGGCGACGTGCGCTGTTGCAGCGGCTCGCGCTGGGTGCTGGTGGCGCGGCCCTGGCCAGTTGGGCCTCGCGCGATGCGCTGGCCCAGGCGGTCGTTTCCCGCCCAGGTCGACTGACCGCACTGAATGCCACCCGTTCAACGGCAGCGGGCGCCAGCACCGTTGAGACGGTGACCACGTACGAAAACGCATCCACGTACAACAATTTCTACGAGTTTGGGACCGACAAGTCGGACCCTGCAGCGCATGCCAAGTCGCTCAAGACCAGCCCCTGGACGGTGTCGGTGGAGGGGTTGATCCACAAGCCCAAAACCTACGGGCTGGACGAGTTGCTCAAGCTCTCACCGATGGAAGAACGCATCTACCGCTTGCGCTGTGTCGAAGGTTGGTCCATGGTGATCCCGTGGGTGGGCTACTCTTTGGCCGCGTTGATCAAACAGGTACAACCACTGGGCAGCGCCAAGTACGTGGAGTTTGTGACCCAGGCGGATGCCAAGACCATGCGCGGATTGGCCTATGGTGTTCTGGACTGGCCTTACACCGAAGGTCTGCGGCTGGATGAAGCCATGCATCCGCTGACCCTGCTGGCTTTTGGCATGTACGGTGAGGTGTTGCCCAACCAGAACGGCGCACCCATTCGCTTGGTGGTGCCCTGGAAATACGGTTTCAAGAGCGGTAAATCGCTGGTCAAAATCCGCTTCACCGACAAGGAGCCGCGCACCGCATGGAATGTGGCCGCACCGCAGGAGTACGGTTTTTATTCCAACGTGAACCCCGACGTGTCGCACCCGCGCTGGAGCCAGTCCACAGAACGCCGCATTGGCGAAGAGGGCGGGCTGTTTGCCAAACGGCGCAAGACCTTGGTGTTCAATGGCTACGAGCCCCAAGTCGGGCAACTGTACGCTGGCATGGACCTGCGCAAATTCTTTTGATGCCAGTAAGCGCGTCGGCTCGGATGGTGTCTTGTGGCTTCTGAAGCTGTGACGGCAGTGAGACGCCAGACTGGCCAGCGCAGCGCCAGCGTCTCTACCGTGCACCGTTGCCTGACGCATCCAATAGCGAAACCTGTGGTGTTTGTGCTGGCCTGCCTGCCCTTGGCCTGGTTGTTTTGGGCGGCGGTGGCCGACCAACTCGGCGCCAACCCGGCAGAGGCCCTGATCCGCTCGCTGGGCGACTGGAGCTTGCGCTTTTTGGTGCTGGTGCTGACCATCACGCCGCTGCGTGTGCTGGCTGGCTGGACTGCTTTGGCCCGCTTTCGGCGCATGCTGGGCCTTTTCGTGTTTTTCTACGTCTGCATGCACCTGCTGGCCTACGCCTGGTTTGACATGGGGTTTGACCCGGCCGCCATGCTGCTGGATGCGATCAAACGGCCCTTTATTTTGGTGGGCGCGATCGCCTGGTTTTTGCTGTGGCTCATGGCCGCCACCTCCTTCAATCGTGCCATACGCGCTTTGGGTACCCGACGCTGGCAGCTGCTGCACCGCAGTGTGTACGCGGTGGCAGCACTGGCGGTATTGCATTTCTTCTGGATGCGCAGTGGCAAAAACGATTTCAACGAGGTGGCTGTTTATGCAGCCATCCTGGGTTCTCTGCTGGGCTGGCGTTTGTGGCGGCGATTTGGCCACAGGCCGCCTGGCCAATAAGATCGCCCAGACCGGCCGTTTGTGCGCCGTGCCTCGTCAGGGCAGCAAGCTTTCAAAGCGCAGTTGGTCGGTAGCGCTTTCCCGAGCGCGGATGAGGGTGGCGGTCTCCCCATCCACCAACAGTTCCGCTGCGCGGCCCCGGGTGTTGTAGTTGCTGGCCATGCTCATGCAGTAGGCTCCAGCCGACATCACAGCCAGTAAATCACCCGCCTGCACGGCCAGCGCCCGGTCGCGTCCCAACCAGTCACCGCTTTCGCACACCGGGCCCACCACGTCCCAGACAGCGGTGGGCTCGCTGCGGGGTGCCAGCGGCACGATTTGGTGAAACGCCTGGTACATGGCGGGACGGGGCAGGTCGTTCATGGCCGCATCCACAATCAGAAAATTCTTTTGCTCACCCGGCTTCAGGTACAGCACCTCGGTCACGCAGACACCCGCATTGCCCACCAGCGACCGGCCAGGTTCAATGAAGATTTTTCGGTCGCCGTAGCCCCTGGTGTCCAGCTTGTGCAGCAGGCGCAGCCACAGTGCGTCTGCTTCGGGTGGTGTGTCGCCGTTGTAGTCAATACCCAGACCACCGCCGAAGTCAATGTGCGCAATGGGTACACCAGCGGTTTCAATGGCTTGCACCAAGTCCAGAATGCGGTCCATCGCGTCCAGATACGGTTCGGCCTGGGTGATTTGTGAACCAATGTGGCAGTCAATGCCCACCACCCGCAGGCCCGCACACGACGCCGCGTGCCGGTAAGTGTCCACCACATCTTCGTGGGCAATACCGAATTTGTTGCCCTTGAGGCCGGTAGAAATATAGGGGTGGGTTTTCGCGTCCACGTTGGGGTTCACGCGCACGCTCACCGGTGCGCGCAGGCTCATGCTTCGTGCCACTTCGTTCAGCACATCCAGCTCGGCCCGGCTTTCCACGTTGAAGCAACCAATGCCCACGTCCAATGCCCGGCGCATTTCAGCACGGGTCTTGCCGACGCCTGAAAAAATGATTTTGCAGGGCTCCACGCCCGCGGCCAGTGCCCGTTCCAGTTCACCGCCCGAGACGATGTCCAGACCGCATCCGGCACGCACCAGGGTTTGCAAAATGGCCAGTGTCGAGTTGGCTTTCATGGCGTAGCAGATCTGGTGCGCGCGGCCAGCCAAGCCCCGCTGGTAGGCGCCCAAGGCTGCCAAGATGGCGGCCTTGCTGTAAACGAACAGCGGTGTGCCGTGTTGCTGGGCCAGCGCATTCAGCGCCAGGCCTTCAACCATGAGTTGCCCGTTATGAAAGGTGAAAAACGGGGGGAGTGTCGTGGGCGCAGCGCCGGAAGTGATGGACATGAAAGGTATTTTGCTGAGAGATTGGGGCAACCAATCCGGGGTGCTGCCCGGTATGAAACGGGCCAGCAAGGGCTGCAGGGCCGGTCAGTGCCTGGTCGTGGTGTCGCTGGGCTCTGCCGTTGCAGGTTGGGCGGTGCTGGCGGTTGTTGGCAAAAAGAGCGGGCCTTTTTGGCCGCAGCCAGAGAGCAGCAGCCCGGCACCCAGCAGGGCGGCAAGGGTGAATGGCCGCCCTGCCAAGGCAGTGGCGCCTAAAATTCGGTGCAAATCCAACATGGGCCCATTGTAATGACCGACATCGAATTTCTGGACCGCGCCGAGGCGCTGCTGCGGGCCATTGAACTCACCTGCGACCGAATCAACGACACCACCGACGCCGATATCGACAACCAGCGCGTGGGGGGCATGATCACGTTGACCTTTGCCAACCGCAGCCAGATCATCATCAACCTTCAAAAACCGCTGCACGAGGTGTGGATGGCCGCTCGCGCAGGTGGTTTCCACTACCAGTACGATGGCTCCACCTGGGTGGACACCAAGGGCCAGGGCGAGTTTTTTACCAGCCTCTCGCGCTACGCCAGCGAACAGTCGGGCTTGCCGCTGGTTTTTAGTTTCTGAACAGGTCGAGAATGCTGCGGCGGTCTTCCGGCGCCATCGCGGGCGAGGCCGTATTACCGCCGCCGCCTGCTGGAGAGTCGCTTGCAGCAGCACCGGGTGATGGGTCATTCAGCCCGAGTGCTCGAACCCCGTTGCCAGGACCGTACTCTTCATAATACCAATCGCCACCTACGTTGATCACTCCAAAGGGCGCACTGTATTCGACCACCGGCACATCTTTGAGCGCGGTAGACATGTAGTTGATCCAGATGGGCAAGCTCAGTCCACCACCGGTTTCCCGACTGCCGAGATTGCGGGGCGTGTCGTAGCCCACCCAGGCCGCTGCCACCACGGTGCGCTGGTAGCCGACAAACCAAGCATCCACCGAATCGTTGGTCGTGCCGGTTTTCCCGTACACATCGGGCCGCTTGAGTGTGGCCTGTGCCCGGGCGGCGGTTCCGGTGCGGGTGATCTCCTGCATCAGGCTGCTCATGATGAAGGCGTTGCGGGTGTCAATGGCGCGCTGGGATTCTGTGGGCTGTGTGGGGAGGGCCTCGAACAGCACCTTGCCTTTGTGCTCCACCACGCGCGTGATCAGCGTGGGTGAAACACGGTAACCTCCGTTGGCAAATACGGCGTAGCCTGCGGCCATTTGCATCGGTGTCACCGACCCGGCGCCCAGTGCCATGGTGAGGTAAGGGGGGTGTTTTTCGGCGTCAAAACCAAACCGCGACACCCATTCTTGGGCGCTTTGTGTGCCCACCAATTGCAGTACCCGAATGGACACCATGTTTTTCGATTTGGCCAAGGCGCGCCGCACCGACATGGGGCCTTCAAATCGGCCGTCGTAGTTCTTGGGCTCCCAAGGTTTTCCGCCGGTTTGCGTCGCGCTGTAAAAAAGTGGCGCATCGTTCACCACCGTCATCGGGGACAGCCCTTTTTCCAGGGCCGCCGAATAGATGAAGGGTTTGAAGCTGGAGCCTGGCTGGCGCCAGGCCTGTGTGACGTGGTTGAACTTGCTTTTTTGAAAGTCAAAGCCGCCCACTAACGCACGCACCGCGCCTGTGCTGGGGTCCAAGGCCACAAATGCCGACTCAACTTCGGGCAACTGGGTGATACGCCAGCTTTTGGGGCCGCTTTTCACTACGCGAATCACCGCGCCCGGGCGGATTTTGATGTTGGGTCCGGCCTTGTCAGACAAGCCCGACTGGGCGGGTTTGAGCCCATCCCCCGTGATTTCAAAAGGCTCGCCATCTTGCCGCACGGCCACCACCCGGCGCGCACTGGCTTCCAGCACGACCGCCGACATCAAGTCGTCGTTGTCCGGTCGGTCGTTCAATACGTCATCAATCGCATCGTCTCGGGCGACTTTATCGACCGGCAGATCAATGAACAATTCTGGACCCCGGTAAATTTGCCGCCGTTCATAGTCCAACACGCCCTCGCGCACGGCGCGGTAGGCCGCCTGTTGCTCGTGAGACTGCAGACTGGTGGTCACATTCAGGCCTCGTGTGTAGGCCTCTTCGCCGTATTGCGCAACCATGGCTTGGCGCACCATTTCAGCCACATATTCGGCGTGGACCGTTGGTTGGATGCCGCTCGGTCGCAATGTCAGCTGTTCGATCTTGGCTGCATCTGCTTCGGCTTGGGTGATGAAGCCGTTTTCCAGCATCCGGTCGATGATGTGCAGCTGACGGATGCGTGCGCGCTTGGGGTTGCTGATGGGGTTGTAGGCAGAGGGAGCCTTGGGAAGGCCAGCCAGCATCGCTGCCTCGGCAATCGTCACATTCTTCAGTGGCTTCCCAAAGTAGGTCTGCGATGCGGTGGAAAAGCCGTACGCGCGCTGTCCCAAGAAGATCTGGTTCATATAGATCTCAAGAATTTGCTCCTTGGTCAGCATGTGCTCCAGTTTGAACGTCAGCAACACTTCATAGATTTTCCGTGTGTAGCTTTTTTCAGCCGACAAATACACGTTGCGCGCCACCTGCATCGTGATGGTGGATGCACCCTGGCTTTTGGCCTGCCCCAAATTGGCCAGCGCAGCACGCATCATGCCGCGGTAGTCGACGCCGCTGTGCTCGAAAAACCGGGCGTCTTCAATCGCCAGCACCGCGTTTTTCATCACCTCCGGTATTTCTCGAATGGTCAGTAGGTTGCGACGCTCCTCACCAAACTCACCAATCAGCTGACCATCGGCCGTGAGTACGCGCAACGGAAGCTTGGGACGGTAGTCTGCCAGATCGGCTACATCGGGCAGGTTGGGGTAGGCCACAGCCAAGGCGATCGCCACGGCCAGCAAAAGAGCCGCTCCACCAGCCACCGCCAGTCCGACCAAGCCCACCGCAAGGCGACCGATCCAGATGACGGCGCTGCGTCCCACGGATACTGGTGGCGAATGGTGCAGAGAAGAGGCGTGGTCGTCTTTGGGCATGCGGAGGGTCTGTTGGTCGGTGGCAGATTATAAAAATCGCGCAGTGCTGGGGGTGCAAAGGCAGGCGAGCATATTGTGAGTTCTTGTTTGTCTGGTGGTCTGCTGCCTCGCTACAGGGGATCAAATGGGACAAAAATGCGTATGCTTTTGACAACGCTTCCGTTTGTGTTAAAGGCAAAAAATCTTTGCTGCACAAAGGGCTTACTGCTAGCATTCAAGTGATTTCTTAAGTTTGGTGCGTTGTTGCGCCGTCATTTTTTGGGGGCCACCTTGATCTCATTGGGGTCGTTATTTAGCCGAGAGCCGGCACCGTTGTTGGGCATTGATGTCAGTTCGTCCAGTGTCAAACTGGTTGAACTCGGCCGAAACCGTGCTGGCGATCTGGTTGTTGAACGCTGTGCCATTGAGCCTCTGGATCGTGGATGGATCACCGACGGCAACATTGAAAAATTTGACGAAGTGGCTGAAGCCGTGCGACGGCTGGTGCGCAAAAGTGGCAGCAGAACCAAAAATGTTGCGATGGCTTTGCCAGCATCAGCGGTCATCACCAAGAAAATCATCCTGCCTGGTGGGCTCTCCGATAAAGAGCTCGAAGCCCAAGTTGAGTCAGAAGCCAATCAGTACATCCCATTTTCTTTGGACGAGGTGAGTCTGGACTTCTGTTTGATCGGGCCGAGCGCCAACTCAGCGGGTGATGTTGAAGTCCTTATTGCAGCATCTCGCAAAGAGAAAGTGTCTGACCGCCAAGGTCTTGCCGAGGCCGCAGGTCTCAAACCGGTCATCATGGACGTAGAGTCCTACGCGTCGCGCATGGCTGCAGGCCGAGTTATCGCCACCTTGCCCAACCAGGGCGTTGACTCGCTGGTGGCATTGTTTGAAGTGGGTGCCTTGACCACGAGCATGCAGGTCATACGGAACGACGATGTGTTGTATGAACGCGATCAGGCTTTTGGGGGGGCGCAACTCACGCAGCTTATCGTGCGTCAATACGGGTTTTCGTCCGATGAAGCCGAGGTCAAAAAACGCTCAGGAGATCTGCCTGAGGACTACCAGTCCGCCGTTCTGGGGCCTTTCATTGAATCCATGTCGCAAGAAATTGGGCGAGCGCTGCAGTTCTTTTTCACAAGCACGCCTCACAACAAGGTGGACCACATTCTTTTGGCTGGGGGCAGTGCGTCTTTGCCGGGCTTGACAGATGCTGTCACGCACCAGACCTCCTTCGCCTGCATGGTCATCAATCCCTTTGATGCCATGGACGTCGCTTCAACGGTTCAAGCCCGCAGAATTTCGCGCGAAGCGCCTTCTTACCTGACCTCGACCGGCTTGGCCTTGAGGAGGTTCTACCAATGATTCTGATCAACCTGTTGCCGCACCGGGAGGCAGCCCGAAAGAGGCAGAAAGAGCAGTTTTTCACCCAGTTGGGCCTCTCGGCGCTGCTGGGCGGCATCATTTGCGGTGCGATTTTCACTTGGTACCAGGGGCAAATTGCCACCCAACAGGAGCGCAATAGCTTCCTTCAAAGCGAGATCGCCAAGCTCGACATTGAGATCAAAGACATTGCCAGCCTCCAGCATGAGATTGCTTCGTTGCGCGCAAGACAGACGGCTGTTGAGGACCTTCAGGGCGATCGCAACCTACCCGTGCATCTGCTGGATGAACTCGTTGCCCAGTTGCCTGATGGCATCTACCTCAGCAGCATGAAGCAGGAAAATCAAAGTGTGCTGCTCGTTGGCGTTGCTCAATCTCAAGAGCGGGTGTCTGAGTTGTTGCGCAACTTGGGCAACCAGAGTCCTTGGCTGAGTCGCCCTGAATTGGTGGAAATTGTGGCTGCCAATGTGGTTGTCTCCAGTCGGGAGCAACGGCGGGTTTCCAATTTCACGATCCGTGTTTCGCTCGTGCGGCCTTCAGCCACGGCCACCTCCGGTTCTGCCGTTGTGGCACCCGTTGTGCCCGGCAAAGTCTGATTGAGGCACAGCGCGCCATGGCCAAAATACCCCAGATCAACGTGGATTTTAAAGAAATCCAGGATCAGATCACTGCCCAGTTCTCAGGGCTGGACCCCAACGACCCGTCTCAGTGGCCGGTTCTTCCCCGCAATTTGCTCTACGTCGCCGTTTGTCTCGTTGTGATCGCTGGCTTATGGTTCACTTGGCTGCAGACTTCTGACGAAGAGCTTGTAGCCGAAAAGACACGCGAAGAACAGTTGCGTACCGATTACCGCAGCAAATTGGTGCAGGCTGTCAACCTCGATGCACTTAAAAAACAACTTGAGCAGGTTCAGCAATACGTGAACCAGCTGGAGCGCCAGTTGCCCAGCAAGGCCGAGATGGATGCCTTGTTGTCTGACATCAACCAAGCGGGTTTGGGCCGAAGTCTTCAGTTTGAGTTGTTCCGTCCAGGGCAGGTGCTGGTGAAAGAGTATTACGCGGAGCTCCCCATTTCCGTGCGCGTCACCGGGACTTACCACGACATTGGTTTGTTTGCTTCCGATATCGCCAACCTGTCCCGCATCGTGACCCTTAACAACCTCTCGCTGACGCCTATCAAGGACCGTGACGGCATTTTGACCATGGACTGCACAGCCAAGACGTTCCGATACCTGGATTCGGAAGAAGTGGCGTTGCAGCAAAAGTCCAAAGGGGTGAAGAAGTGATTCAGCCAAAGACGCTGTCCATGGTGTTGAGTGCAAGCGTTTGGGTTGTGCTGGCGGGATGCACCACATCGGGCCAAGATGAGCTTCTTGCCTGGATGCAGGCTGAGCGAAACGCCATTAAACCCCAAGTGAAGCCCATTTCTGAGCCCACCAAATTTATTCCCCAAACCTACAGTGGTGAACAGAAGATGCCGCCTTTTAGCGGTGAAAAGCTCGCGAGTGTGATGCGCGGCAGTCCCAGCACCGTCGTGCTCAATTCGAGCCTGATTCAACCCGAGCTCAACCGCCGAAAACAACCATTGGAAGCCTATCCACTGGATGCCATGAGCATGGTCGGCAGCATCCGCAGCCAGGGCCAACTGGTGGCGCTCGTGAAAGTAGACAACTTGCTTTACCAAGTGCGAGCAGGCAGCTATTTGGGCCAGAACTACGGACGTGTGAACAAGATTACAGAAACAGAAGTCACGCTGCGAGAAATCGTGCAGGACTCTGCCGGTGAATGGACCGAGCGCCCTGCGGCGCTGCAGATACAAGAGGAAGCGTCTCAATGATCAAGCCCAACATGGCCAATACCATCAGAGCATGGGAGCGTGCCGCACTGAAGAGCGTCATCGTGGCCTCTCTGGCACTGACCACCGTTTGGGCTCAGGCTCAAAACGCTATTCAGTCGCTCACAGGGGGTGTTCAAGGCGGCGTGGAAGTTGTTCGCATTGAAACCAGCGAACCCCTTTTGGCCTTACCTACCGGCTTCACCATCCAGGCGCCCGCTCGAATCGCGCTGGACTTTCCCGGTGTGGCCAACAGCATAGGGCGCAACGCCATTGAACTCAATCAGGGCAACCTGCGTTCAGCCAATGTGGTTCAAGCCGGTGACCGTACCCGCGTGGTGATCAATCTGAAGCAGCCCGCAGCCTACCAAGCCAAAGTTGATGGCAAATTCCTGCTGGTTGTGTTTGAGCGCTCTGATGCCGTTGCAGCCGCACCAGCGGTTCAGGCTGCTTTTGCCGAGAGCCGCAACCGTGACACGGTAGCGCTTAAAGACATTGATTTTCGCCGCGGCAGTGGCAACTCTGGACGCATTGTCGTTGAGTTGGCCAACAACCAGGTGGGGGTAGACATTCGACAACAGGGTCAAAACTTGGTGGTTGACTTTCTGAAAACCTCCTTGCCTGAGGGATTGCGCAGGCGCTTGGATGTCACCGATTTTGGTACCCCGGTGCAAACCGTCGCAACCTCTCAAAGTGGTGACCGCGTGCGCATGGTTGTTACCCCCAAAGGCAACTGGGAGCATTCGGCTTACCAAAGCGACAACCAGTTCGTCTTGGAAGTTCGAGAGCAAAAAGTAGATCCTTCCAAATTGACGCAAGGCCCCGGCTACAGCGGGGAAAAATTGTCGCTGAATTTCCAAAATATTGAGGTTCGCTCCTTGCTTCAGGTGATCGCCGATTTCACCAACTTCAACGTAGTGACCTCCGATTCTGTGTCGGGTGCTGTGACACTTCGTCTGAAGGATGTGCCCTGGGATCAAGCGCTGGACATCATTTTGCAAGCCAAGGGTCTTGGCATGCGCAAGTCGGGCAACGTGCTCTGGATTGCGCCAAAAGACGAAATTGCAGCCAGAGAAAAGCAAGAGCTCGAATCAAAGGCTTCGATTGAAAGCCTGGAAACCGTGCGCACGCAAGGATTTCAGATGAACTACGCCAAGGCGGCCGACATTGCCACGCAAATCACAGGCGGTGGGTCCGGCGGCAGCGGCAACAGTGCCCGCATTTTGTCGCCGCGTGGCAGTGTCATTGCAGAGCCGCGTACGAACCAGCTCTTCGTGACGGACATACCCTCCAAGTTGGAGCAGGTACAAGATCTGATTGCCCGACTTGACATACCTATTCGCCAAGTTTTGATTGAAGCACGCATTGTTGAAGCCGATGACCGC
>Ga0075012_10002107_pt1 | contig 19742 bp, 23 predicted proteins | sample All_14_2_FD_71474 | JGI IMG/M metagenome (GOLD analysis project Ga0075012, IMG submission 71474) | Freshwater microbial communities in response to fracking from Pennsylvania, USA - Allegheny Zone_MetaG_DW_15 | ecosystem: Environmental > Aquatic > Deep subsurface > Groundwater > Drilled... | reverse complement strand
CCGACAACCTTTTCGACTTCGAGACCGGGATCGACACCATCGACCTGACGGCCCTGAACCCCACCTCGATCAGCGTGATCCGGGGCGTCGACGGCTCCAGCTTCATCTTCGCCGAGACCCCGGCGGGCGGATTCATGGCCACGGCGGCCGGCCGCGCAGTCGGCGGCGGCGACTTCACCTACGGCGGGACGTTCGGGGTCTATCTGGTGGGCTCCAGCGCGTCGGAGACCCTGATCGGGTCCAGCCGCGCCGATCCGATCGCGGGCGGTGCGGGCAATGACACGATCATCGGCGGGGGCGGCGCGGACGTGCTGTTCGGCGACGGCGGGGCGGACACCTTCGTTTATCGAGCCGCATCCGACTCCACGACGGCGGCGGCTGACACCGTGTTTGGGTTCGTGTCGGGATTGGACCGCATCGACCTCAGCGGCGTGCGCACAGGGGCGGCGGACACCTTCGGCATCGCCTATCTGAGCGGGGGCAGCTTTCTGTTCGTCGATCTGGGCGGCAATGGCAGCAACGACATGCTGATCCAGCTGGCCAATACCACATTGCGGACCTCCGACGTTCTTTGGAGTACGAGCGCAATCGGGATGGAGTCGGCGTTCAAGGACGCGGCACCTGAAGTGTTGACCTTGTCAGATGCCGCTGACGCCGCCTGGACCGGACTTGTCTCGGCGCAAGACGAGGGGGTGCTGTTCCTCGCCGATGGCGCATTGAGCTCGGCGCGAGGCCACGACTGGTATTTGTAGAGCAGCGAGGGCCGCTTTCCCCCCATAGCAGACTCTACTGGAGTCCGCTTTCCGGCCACCTGCCCTACCAGGCCCCCATCTCCCTCAGCTTCATCGCCAGGTCTTCGGGCATCTCCCCGGCCTCCATCGACGACAGGTCCGGTGGTGCGTCCTTGGGCTCCAGATAGCGCCAGCCCTGGAATGGTCTGCGTGCCTGGGGGGCGGTACGGATCACCTCGGGCGACAGGGTGATCAGGCACAGACTGGCCTTGCCTTCCCCCTTGGTGGTGATATCCAGGATCGGCATCCGGCACACGACCGAGCCCTTCATGACCCAGTAGATCGAGCCGCCGTCCTCGATCTCGGGCGCACGCTTGGGCGTCATCCGCGTGTTGACGGTCAGCCATTGCCCCTTGGCGGCGCGGCGTTCCAGGGTCTCGACATGGGCCACGCCCACGCACAGCTTGATCATATGCAGAGGCATGATGCGCCTCTAGCATCTCCTGTCCCCGCCCGGGCAAGGGACGTTCGGTCACAGCCGGTTCGTGCGGGTCCTGAACAGGGCCAACCGGTCGCCGGACCTCAGGGTTGGGGCGTCGTCCCCGTCACCACGGCCGGCCCGGAGGACGGGGGTGGCGCGGCATTGATGATGACCGGCGGCGGCGGCGTGGCGGCGCGGACTTCGGCGGTGCGGGCTTCGCTGGCGGCGCGGATCGCCTCGGCCTGGGCGCGGGCGGCGTCGGCGCGGGCCAGATCGACGCTCTGCTGTCCCCCGGCGATCTGGCCCTGGATCGACGCGGTGGCGGTGGCGACCTGGGCGTCCGCGACGGCCTGGGTCGCCTGGGCTTCGGCCAGTCGCGCCTGGGCCTCGGCCTCGGTTTCGGCGGGTGCGCTGCGCGAGGACAGGATCCAGATCACGGCGATCAGGACCACGGCCGCCAGCCCCGCCGCGATCCACCACCCGGTGTTGGAGCCGTCCCGAACGACCAGGGTATCGCTGTAGATCGGTTCGTTTCGTGGCGTGTTGGGCTGGCGCGTCGGATCGCGATCGGGGTCGTACTGGCTCACGGGGTTGTCCCTCCATTGAGCCGGGGGAACGGTCGCGCTTGCCCGAGGTTCCGCCCTCTACCCCATCCGTCTCAGAACCAGGGCGCTCCAGGCGTCGCGATGGATGCGCCGCTCCAGCCGGAACCCCTTGGACAGATAGGCGGCCGTCACCCGCCGCTCTTGGGTCCGCAACAGCCCCGAAAGGATCGCCACGCCGCCGATCCGCAGCGCCAGCTTGATGTCCTGCGACAGCGCCACCAGCGGCGGGGCCAGGATATTGGCGAACACCAGGTCATAGGGCCCGTGCTTCCTGACCCTCTGGTCGTTCAGCCCCGAGGCATGGACGAAACTGGCCTTGGCCCGATTCAGCCTGGCGTTCTCGTTGGCGATCCGCACCGACGGGCCGTCGATATCGGTACCCAGCGCGACCTTCGATCCCGTCCTGGCCGCCGCGATGGCCAGCACGCCCGTGCCGCAGCCGACGTCCAGCACCTTGTCGAACACCTCGCGCTTGAGCAGTTCGTCATAGGCCAGCAGACAGCCGACCGTCGTGCCATGATGCCCGGTCCCGAAGGCGGCACCCGCATCGATCTTGAGGGCGACGGCGCTCAGCGGTACCTGGCCCTGGTCGTGCGCCCCATAGACGAAGAACCGCCCCGCCTTGACGGGCGGCAGACCCGACAGCGACATGGCCAGCCAGTCCGCATCGGCCAGGACCTCGACATGGACCGTCACCCCGGGGTGTTCGGCCAGCCGCGCCTGCATCCCCTCGGACTCGTCGGGCGTGGTCGGAAAGGCGTCGATCCGCCAGATGCCCTTGTCCTCGTCTTCCTCGAGAATCGAATAGGTTGCACCTTCCAGCATGACGTCGGCGTCGATCGCCTCGGCCGCGGCTTCGCAGGCGGCGCGGTCACCCCTTGCAATAATTTGTACGGCGGACTCGGACATTTGCTAAACGCCGGTATGATTGCGAATCGCAACCAATGCGGATGCGCGGCCGCGCATTCTTTCAAACCGAGGGGTCGGGCAATTCATGGCTAAGTCACCGTCAGCGTCTACGTCCACGCCGCCGAAATCGGCGACCGCCGCTTCCAAGCCCAAACCGGCGACAAAGTCGAGCGCCGCGACAGCCCCCGCCGCGAAACCTGCGACGGCCACACCGCCCAAGCCGGTCAAGACAACCGCCCCCAAGACCGCGACCAAGGCTGCCGCCAAACCCGCAGTTGCCCCCGCCGCCGCTCCGGTCGCCCGCGCCAAACCCGGTCCCAAACCTGGTGCCAAGGCCGCCGCTGCTGCGGCTGCGGCGGTAACGACAACCGTTCCCGCCAAGGCCGTCGTGACCAAGGCTCCAAAATCAGCGACCAAGCCGGCTGCCGCAAAGCCTGCCGTCAAGGCTGCTGCGCCTGCCCCCAGGCCCGTCGCCAAGGCTCCGGCCAAACCGGCCGCCAAGACCGCACCCGTGGCCCGCGCCAAGCCCGGCCCCAAACCCGGTGCCAAGGCGGCAAAGGCCGCTGCCGCGGCCGTAGCCCCGGTGACGCCTCCCACGCCCGCCGAACCGGTCGCTGTCGCAGCAACCCCGGCACCTGTCGCACCGGCACCGGCACCGGCACCAGCCGCAGACAAGCCCAAGAGCTTCCTCGACAAGATCGCCGACGCCATCTTCGGCAAGCGCTGACCGCATCGCCTTCGCGACAGCAAAAAGCCCGGGCGGTTCGCACCGTCCGGGCTTTTTGTCGTCTGCGGTACCGCTGGATCAGTCGGCAGCAAGATCCTCGGCCAGGATCGCCATCTCGAACATGAAGCTGCCGTCCTCGTCCTCGTCGTCGAAGACCACGCCGATGAACTCGTCCCCGACATAGACCTCGGCCGAATCCGTCACCTTGGGCCGGGGCTTGATGACGATGCCGCCGGTATTGAAGGTCTTCTTCAGGTGCGTCTCGATGCGCTTCATGTCGGTGGTGTTCATCGGAGCCTCGGTCGTCGATGGGGAAATCGGTAGCGGCGGACCCTAGTGGAGCCCCCCCGCGATGTGAACCCTCAGATCACGAAGTCGTACACCACATCGGCCAGGGTATGGTCCATCGTCCGCGCCGGTTCGCCGCCCGTGGGGCAGTTGACCAGACGCGCGGGCACGCCGGCGACCGTGCACCCCGACGGAACGGGCTTCAGCACGACCGAACCCGAGGCCACCTTCGCATAGTCGCCGACCACGATATTGCCCAGCACCTTGGCCCCGGCCCCCAGCAGGACGCCTTTGCCGATCTTGGGATGACGGTCGCCGCGCTCGGCCCCGGTTCCCCCCAGGGTGACGCCATGCAGCATCGAGACATCATCGCCCACCACCGCCGTCTCCCCGATCACGATGCCGGTGCCATGGTCAAAGAACAGCGACTTGCCCAGCCGGGCACCGGGATGGATGTCGATCTGGAAGAGTTCCGAGATCCGGCTCTGGAAATGAAACGCCAGGGTCTCCCTTCCTTGCGTCCACAGCCAGTGGGCCACGCGCGAGGCCTGGAGCGCCTGGAATCCCTTGAAATACAAAAACGGCTGCAACAGCGACCGGATCGCCGGGTCGCGCTCGGCCACAGCCTGAAGGTCCGCCTCGGCCGCTGCCACGATCGAAGGGTCCGACCAGAAGGCAAAGGCGCAGACCTCGCGCACGCTCATCGGGGCCAGTTCGGCGTCGCCGACCTTGCGCGCGATCTGGAAGCTCAGCGCATTGGCCAGGTCGAAGTGGGACAGGATGGTCGCATTCATCAGCGACCCCAGATGCGGCTCGCTGCGCGCCGCCTCCTCGGCCGAGGCACGCAGCCGGGTCCAGGTCGACGGTGCAGGCGTCGCATCCTGATCAGAAATGACCTCGAGCTTGGCGGGAGTGGACATGGCGGCGCGGGCTCCGGACGGCGACTTGTCTTATACCCGTGTCAGCATGGCGTGCGCCAGCCAGCCGGGCAGAAGACCCTCTCTCGCCATATGGTAGGCCCGATAGGCTGTCGCTATGGTAAAGGCGTCCAGGATCGCGCCCCGGCCGATCTCGTGCAGCAGCGCCATGAACGGCACGCGCACGATGGCGATCACTTCGGTCGGATCAGGATCGACGGGCGCTGGCCCGAGATCCCAGGCCAGCCAGGCCACCGCCCGCTCGTCGGTCACCGAATTGGTCAGCTCCATGCGCAGCACCTCCAGCCAGGTCGCGGCCTTCAGCCCGGCCTCCTCGGCCAGTTCCCGTTTGGCTCCCTCCAGGGGGTCCTCGTCGAACGGCGCGCCGCCCTCGGGCATTTCCCACGAATAGTTGGCGCAGGCGAAGCGCGACTGCCCGACCAGGGTCACCGTCCCGTCGGCATGGATCGGCAGGACCCCGGCTGCGACATGTTTGGGCCGCAGCACGCCATAGATCCCGGCCCGACCGGTCGGTGCCACGGCCTGATGCTCGGTCACCGTCACCCAGGGGTTTTCATAGACGACGCGCGCCCCCAGATCGGTCCAGGGGACAGGCGTGGCCATGCCCTCGGCCCAGGCCGGTACAATGTTTTCAGATATATCTTTCGTTGGCGTATCGGGCACCGACGACCTATGACGCAGACGACAGTCGAGAACCAGACAGCCATATGACCCCCACTGAATTTTCCGCACCGTCTCTGCCGCTGGGAGCCCCCCTGCCCGCGCCGACGCCTTCGCCCGAGCTGCGCGTGCGACTGGCGTCCCGCCGCTCTGCCCCGGCCCAGGCCCTGACCGCGCCGGGCCCCGACGCCATCCAGATCACCGAGATCCTGACGCTGGGGGCGCGCACTCCGGACCATGGCAAGCTGACGCCCTGGCGGTTCGTGGTCATGGGCCCGGACAGCCGCGCCGACATCGCCGAACATCTGTCCGCCATGGCCGTTCGCAAGAACCTTCCGGCCAAGGCCGTGGCGGTTCTGGCCAAACTCACGGCCGCACCGGTGTCGATCCTGGTCATCTCCACCGCCCGGCCGGGGCCCAAGCCCGTCTGGGAACAGGAACTCAGCGCCGGTGCTGTCTGCATGAACCTGGAACACGCCGCCTCCGCGTTCGGCTTCTCCTCCTGCTGGATCACCGACTGGTACAGCTATGACCCCGAGGCCGCCGCCCTGTTCGGCATCGTGGAAGGCGAGCGGATCGCCGGCTTTATCCACATCGGCACGGCACCTGAGACCCCGCTGGAACGTGAACGCCCGGATATCGGTGTCCTCACTCGATATCAGCCCTGATTTCGGTTATGAGGACCCCGCAGCTGGAGGATCGATCATGGCCCTGCCCAAGTCCGCAACGGCGATAGCCTTTGTCCTGACCGGTGATCGCGCGGTGTCCGACGCCTTCTATCGCGACACGCTCGGCCTGACCTTCAGGATGGACGATGGATTTGCGGCGGTGTTCGACCTGAACGGGGCCGACCTGCGGATCACCCATGTGCCAGGCCATGTCGGCGCACCCCATCCGGTGCTGGGCTGGCAGGTTCCAGACATCGCGTCAGCCGTCGCTGACCTGACGGCAAAAGGGGTGGTCATGACCATCTATCCCGGCATGGGCCAGGACGAGACTGGCGTCTGGACATCCCCAGACGGCGAGGCAAAGGTCGCCTTCTTCCCTGATCCCGACGGGAACGTCCTCAGCCTGACCCAGTGCTGATCGCGACCGTTCACCCCGGCTTGCGCCACTCCATCATCAGGAACCAGGGCGCGCGATTGTAGCGATCAATACGTTCAGGATCGCCACCCTGGGCTGCCGGTTCGTCGAAATGGGTGAGGACCATCCCCTGGTCCAGCAGCAGCCCCATATAGGTCGACAGTGGCCGGTGCCAGTTCATGATCCGGATGCCGCGCCAGGCGACCCACGCCGAGCGCTCCTGCAGATAGTGATCCATCGTATGGGCCCGTCGGCCGTCGGCCAGGGTTTGCCAGCCCAGGTCCAGCGCATCCCCCGCCGTATTGAACGCGTTGGAGTTGGCGATCAGCAGCATCCCGCCCGGTGCCAGAACCCGCGTCATCTCTGCGATCGCTGCTGCCGCATCGGGAATGTCGAGCAGCGACAGATAGCTGACCACAAGGTCGAACGCCCCGTCCTCGAAGCCCAGGGCCTCGGCGGCTTCGATCCGGTAATCGCCTTTCGGGTCGCGTATCCGGGCCTGTTCGATCAGGCCGGGCGTCGGGTCGATGCCGACCGATGAAATCCCTTCCGCCGCCATCATGCGGCAGAATCGGCCCTCGCCGCAGCCGACGTCGAGCGCCGTGCGGAAATGGCCCAGGCGAATGCGCGCCATCATCGGGGCGTCCAGCACGAACTGGCGGCCAAAATCACCGGCCTCGCCCAGGCTGGCGACCCAGGCCGTGGCCGATTCTTCCCATCCGTCGTTCATCGCGGCTCCTCCTGCGGTCGATGGACCACCGACACCAGCACGATCGAGATCATCATCAGCAGGAACCAGCTGCCCAGCTTGGCCAGGCCCACGGGGTGCCAGCCGTCTTCCTGCCCCGGATAGACCCAGGCCCGCGCCAGGGTGCCCAGGTTCTCGGCGAACCAGATGAAGACCGCGACCAGAAAGAACCCCAGCAGGAAGGGCATCGCCCGCCTCTGCCGGTCCGGGGTGAAATAGAACCAGCCCCGCCCGAACAGCACAAAGGTCACGGCGAACAGACCCAGCCGGACATCCGGCAGCCAGTGGTGAGAGAAGAAATTGACGTATATCGCGCCTGCCAGCACCCAGGTCGTCCACAGCGGCGGATAATGCTGGAACCGGATGTCGAAGATCCGCCAGATCCGCGCGATATAGCTGCCCACCGCCGCGTACATGAAGCCCGAGAACAGCGGCACGTCCCCGATCCTGAGCAGGCTCGGTTCGGGATAGATCCACGATCCGTGCGCGGTCTTGAACAACTCCATGACCGTGCCGACCACGTGGAAGCCGAAGATCACCCTCGCCTCCTCCCAACTCTCCAGCCTGAGCCACAGCATCGCCGCCTGGATCAGCAACGCCGCAAGCACGAGAAAATCATAGCGCGCGATCGATGCCCGCTCGGGCCACAGCCAATGCGTCCCCACCAGCAGGACCAGCATCAGTCCCCCGAACAGACAGGCCCACCCCTGTTTCAGCCCGAACATCAGGAACTCGAAGCCATAGCGAGACCATCGCGCCCGGTCGGCGCGAGCCTGCACGCGCGCGAGAAGATCACGGCCCCAGGCTTCGAGGGGGAGGCGTTGAGTCATTCCAAGTTGCATGCACATCGCATCGACGAAGGCCGACCGCCTTGCCTGATCATGGTAAGGCCGCTCGGGCGGGTGCCGCACTGGTCGAAACCACGAGGCGCCGAGATTGGACCGCTGAGGCTTCTTCTTCATGCTCCTGCGTTGCGCCGAAGTGGTCACGAACGGTTCGCCTGTCCGAGACGCGGCGATCTCTGAATAGAAAGCCCAGAATCTCATGGAACCACACCCTGCGGCCCATGCGGTAGTACCAACGGGTTGCATGGCGGATTTTCGCGTCTCGCCGCCAGACCAGGCGCCCCAACGCCCGGGGACGGACCTGACAGATCACCTCCATCGCCTTGACCCACAGAAACACGCGCCAGGCTGGCATTCTCTCCATCGCCAGCACCTGATGCTTGTAGTCCCACCGCCGCTTGTCCGGCTGGATCACGGCCCGATCCTGGGCCAGGCGGTAATAGGGCGTCCAGCGGTGCGGCGTCACATAGAGCATCTGCACCTGGTCAGGATCATAGTCGATTAGCTGGCGCAGCCCGCGCCAGAAGTCGCGGTCAGTCTGCTCATCAAACCCTGCGACCCATGTCGCCATCGACAGTATGTCGTGACGACGCAACAGTCGGATCGCCTCGCGGTCATTTGACGAGGTCCCGCCCTTGCGGATCATCTTCAGGGTCGACTCGTCGGTAGCCTCCATCCCCATCAGAAAGCGCTCGAATCCCGCTTGTTTGTAGAGGTGCAGTTCGTCGCGATCTCGCACGATGTCGTCGGCGCGCGTGGACCCGACCAAGGTGATGTCCAGGTCGCGGGCGATCACGGCTCGCAGGAAGGCCAGCCAGGGCTTTCGACCGGCGCTAGGATTTTCGTCCGCAAAATTGAACACCTGAACCCCGTGTTCTCGGTTCAGCCAGGCGATCTCGTCCGCCAGCCGTTCCGGGTCGCGGTGACGCCAGCGGGTCCAGAATCCTCGTTGGCCGCAGTAATTGCACAGGTGCGGACAGCCGCGAGAAAACTGGATCACCACCGCGCGCTTTCCACCCCAGTAGCCATACCGCGCGGTATCGATCAGCTCCCATCCAACACGATAGGCGTCGAGGTCCCGAATAACCGGCGCAGGCTGCGTCGCGATTGCCTGCCCGTCCCGTCGAAAGGCCAGCCCAGGGATGTCGGAGAGATCGTCGCCACCCGCGAGCCTTTTCATCAGGCGACGCGCGGTCTCTTCGCCTTCGCCACGCACGATCGCGTCAACCCAAGCCTCGTCGCGCAAAATCTCGCGCCAGTAATAAGTCGGATAAACGCCGCCATATATGATCTGCACCTTCGGCAGCAGCGCTTTCAGGCGCCGCGCGGTCTCCGAGATGATCGGATGGCCCGACGACGAACCCGAATGACCGAACAGCACCGCCTCGGGCGCCCGGCGGATCGCCTCGTCGAGCAAGGCGGCGAGGGACATCGGTCCCAATTCGCCGTCCAGAAGAGACACCTCGTGTCCGGCGTCGATCAGCGGCCCTCCGACGGCGAGAAGGCCGAGCGGCGGCAACTGCTCTTTCGGGATGCGGCTGCCGATCGCGGGATGCGGAATGTTGATCAGAAGAATTCGCATGCGGACACCATGCCCGACCGACGGACCCATCGCATGAGGGAAATCTGAGGATCTGCTGAAATCGGCCGCTTGAGCCGCCCTACCCCCGCCCGCGATAGGTCGGCACGCCCTGGTCCGGCAGCCACAGACCTTCTGGCGCAACCCCCGTCTGCCAGAAAACGTCGATGGGTATGCCGCCGCGTGGGTACCAATACCCGCCGATCCGCAGCCATTTCGGCTGGAGCAGGCCCGCCAGCTTCAGGCCGATGGCCACGGTGCAATCCTCGTGGAAGGCGCCGTGGTTGCGGAAGGCGGTCATATAGAGCTTCAGGCTCTTGCTCTCGACCAGCCAGTCGCTGGGCGCATAATCGATGACGATATGGGCGAAGTCCGGTTGGCCGGTGACGGGGCACAGGCTGGTGAACTCAGGCACGGTGAACCGGGCCAGATACAGGGTGCCCGGATGCGGGTTCGGCACCCGCTCCAGCACGGCGGTTTCGGGACTGGTCGGCTGGGCGGTCTGGGTGCCGAGTTGGGAGAGGCCGGAGGTGTCGGTGGTCATACGATCGTCTATATATCGTCTTGGGACATCTGGGAGATCACCCCCTGATTTTCCTTCTCGCCTCAACGACCATCGTGCAGGCTACACCCTCGGCGATCCCGGATTGCCCACGCCGGAATTTTCGGAATATATTCCTTTTTCAGTCTTGCGCTCGACCTGCGGCATCACCACCTACCCGCAGCGGGCGTCGAAGCGTTCCGCGTCCGATCCACGGGTCTTGCTCGCCCCCTCTGGCGGTGCATTGCATGCCACTCAGCCAAGTGACTGAATTGATTGGAGACGGTTGGCGGTGTGGCGGTGTGGCGGTTTGGCGGTGTGTTTTCGTGACCGCCACCGCCAATCCTGGCCGCCACGAGGAGACGGGACGGCGCATTGACCTTGATCGCGCCTCGATGAAGACGACCAAGGCACCCTTATCGGATTTGCCTTCCCCCACGTCGCCCGGTTATGCGTAGCGAAAGACAACGGAGGACGACGCCATGGCCATTCCTGCTTCCCTGCAAAAGGGTCTCAAGCTGCCGGTGATCTCGGCACCGATGTTCCTGGTCTCGGGGCCGGACCTGGTGGTCGAATGCTGCAACGCGGGCATCATCGGCACCTTCCCGTCGCTGAACCAGCGCACGACCGAGGGCTATCGCGACTGGCTGGTCGAGATCAAATCCCGGCTTGACCCGGATGCTGCGGCGTTTGGCGTCAATCACATCGTCCACCACAGCAATGAGCGGTTGATGCCCGACCTGGCCGTCACGGTCGAGCATCAGGTTCCCCTGGTCATCACCTCGCTCGGCGCGGTCAAGGATCTGGTCGATGCGGTTCATGGCTATGGCGGGGTGGTCTTTCACGACATCGCCAATGTCCGCCATGCGAAGAACGCGGCAAAGGCCGGCGTCGATGGCCTCATCCTGGTCGCCAATGGCGCGGGCGGTCATGCCGGCATCATCAACCCCTTCGCCCTGGTCAACGAGGTGCGTCAGTTCTTTGACGGAACCATCATCCTGTCGGGTTGTCTGTCGACGGGCCAGGACGTGGCGGCGGCCCTGATGATGGGAGCCGACTTCGCCTATATGGGCACGCGGTTCATCAACACGACCGAGGCCATGGCCCAGCCGGAATACAAGGCCATGATCATCGACTCGGGGGCCACCGACATCGTCCACACTCCGGCCGTTTCGGGCATTCCCGCCAACTTCATGACCAAGTCGCTGGAAGCCAACGGCATCGACCCGAAACACCTGCCCGAGCACAAGCTGGACATGGGCGACGAGGCCCGGGCCTGGAAGACCGTCTGGTCGGCGGGTCAGGGCGCGGGCGGCGTCCACGATGTGCTCGACGCCGCTGACCTCGTGGCTCGACTGCGCGACGAATATGCGCAGGCTGCGGATCAGTTCGCGAACAAGGCCATCGTCGGCTAGACAGGTCCGCCCTGCCGGAGCCCACATGCGCCTGCCACGTCCTGTCCTGACCCTTCTGCTGTTCGCCGCGACAGCGGCGGCCACCACCTCTGTCGCCCAGGATCGGGACAATGCGCGCTTCATCCCGGCGCGTGGATCGCACTGGACCTTTGAGGCGGGGGCCGGGAGCGACAACCGCTCCAAAGGCACTTCCAAGAGCGACACATCCCCCTATGTGTTTACCGAGGCCCAGTGGAATGCGGCCAACGGCCTGTATGCCGACGTCGAGTTCGAGACGATCGACGCCTCCGGCTCCGACGTCGAGACCGAAGTGGAGGCGGGATGGCAGGTCTCCGTCGCGGCGTTCGATCTCGATATCTCCACCTCGCACAAGTGGCGGCTCGGGGCCGACGCCGGTCAGGACGCGGCCGCCTGGGAGGTCCAGGCCGATGTCATGCGAGGCTTCGGTGATGCCGACGGCCGTCTGCGTGTCGAACATTCGCCGGACGGCCTGGGATCTACCGGGGCCTGGACCTGGGTCGAGGGGCGGCTGCGGTGGCCCGTGGCGGACCGACTGATCGCCGGGGTCACCCTGGGGCGGCGCGAACAGGACCGGTCACCCGACTATACCGGCTGGAACGCGGGCCTGACCTGGGAACTCCGCGACGGCATGAACGCCGACTTCCGCTGGCATGACACCGACGCCCACCACGCGGGCGAGACCTACCGGGGTACCCTGGTGGCCGCCCTGACACTGAGCTTCTGACCGTCAGTCCGAAAGGGTTCCATGGCGCGGCCAGATGCCGCGACCCGCATCCGCCCCGCCCGCCCCGTCGTCTTTCCTGACGACCGCGACAGGCGGTCGGCCCAGGAACTCCTATCATGACCCGGATCTCGCTTCGCTCCGCCGCCGCAGCCGCCAGTCTGGTCTGCACCACATTGATCGGCACGGCCCCCGCCCTCGCCCAGTCGATGGACCACACCTCTCATGCCACCGCCCCCGTCACCGTCGGAGGCGCGGCCATGTATCCGAACAAGACCATCGTCGAGAACGCCGTCAACTCGCCGATCCATACCACCCTGGTCGCCGCGGTGGTCGCCGCCGGTCTGGCCGAGACCCTGTCGGGCCCCGGTCCCTTCACCGTGTTCGCCCCGACCGATGCCGCCTTCGCCAAGCTTCCTGCCGGCACGGTCGAGACCCTGGTCAAGCCCGAGAACAAGGCCACCCTGACAAAGATCCTGACCTATCATGTCGTCGCGGGTCGGGTCAGCGCTGAGCAGTTGATCGGCCTGATCAACGCGGGTGGTGGCAAGGCCGAACTGACCACTGTCGAGGGCGGGATCCTGACGGCCTCGCTCAGCGGCACCTCGGTCATCCTGACCGATGAAAAGGGCGGCGTCGCCACGGTCACCCAGACCGACGTCTTCCAGTCCAACGGGGTCATCCACGTCACCGACACGGTCTCGATCCCGAACTGATCTTGACGGGTTTGGGGCCTGATCTTCGGATCGGGCCCCAAACCCTCCCCTGCCCGCCGGGTCTTGCTTATGGTAGAGCTTGGAGGCTGCGACAGGGGGAGCGTCATGAGACGGGAATGCGGACTGATCGGCGTTGGGCTGACGTCGCTGCTGGCGGGCCCGACCTTCGCGCAAACCGCGACCCCGACGACACCCGACTGGGCCTTCACGCTCGGTGTGACCAGCGACTACGTCCGAAACGGTACGACGCGGGGCCAGGACGACATCGAGGGCGTGGCCTCCGCCCAGTGGAACCACGGCCTGATCTACGTCAATGTCACCGCCAACACCGCCGCCGTCGCCGACAGCGACTATGAGGTCGATGTCTCGGTCGGGCTACAGCCGACCTGGGCCGGATGGGCCTGGCAAGTTGCGCTAAGCCGCATCAGCTATTTCGGCGGCTCGGGCGATGTCGACAACTGGCAGGCCTCGGCCCAGGCCACCCGCACCTTTGGTCCTGCCACCGTCGTCGCCCTGGTCGGCGGCTCGCCCGATTACGAAGGCGTGGGCGAAGAGGCTGTCTGGGGCCAGACCTCGCTGGCCTGGGCCATGACGCCGAAACTGTCGGCCGACGCCGTGATCGGGTTCCAGGATCAGGTCGGTTCCCCCGACTACGGCTGGTGGCAGGCCGGGATCACCTACGCCCTGACCTCTGCGGTCTCGGCCGACCTGCACTGGTACGACACCGACAATGCCGCCCAGCTCGGCGAAAGCGGCGACGGTCAGGCGGTGCTGGCCCTGACGTGGAGCTTCTAGACCGACAGCGCCTGATCCAGATCCGCGATCAGGTCCTCGACGTCCTCCACCCCGACCGACAGGCGGATCAGGGTGTCCACAACACCGCCGGCCTCGCGCACCTCTTTCGGCACCGACGCGTGGGTCATGATGGCGGGGTGGTTGACCAGGCTTTCGACCCCGCCCAGCGACTCGGCCAGGGTGAAGACCTGGAACCGTTCCAGTACCCGCTTCGTCCGCTCCAGATCGCCGTCCAGGATCACCGTCACCATCCCGCCGAACCCGCGCATCTGGCGCGCCGCCAGCTCATGCTGCGGATGGGTGATCAGGCCCGGATAGATAACCCGCTGGATGCCGCCCCCCGGACGTACCGACCGCTCCTCGAGCCAGCGCGCGATGGTCAGGCCGTTCTCGCAATGGGCCTTCATCCGGATGCCCAGGGTCTTGAGCCCCCGGTTGGCCAGAAACGCGTCGAACGGCCCCATCACCCCGCCGACCGAGTTCTGCAGGAATTTGATCTGGGCCGCGATCTCGGCGTTTCCGGCCACCAGAACCCCGCCGATGATGTCGGAATGGCCGTTCAGATATTTGGTCGCCGAATGCATGACCACGTCGGCGCCGAGGCTCAGCGGCTGCTGGCAATAGGGGGTGGCAAAGGTGTTGTCCACGATCAGCAGCAGCCCATGCGCCTTGGCCACCCTGGACAGGGCCGCGATATCGGCGATCTTCATCAGGGGATTGGTCGGGGTCTCGACCCACAGCAGCTTGGTCTTGTCCGTGATCGCCGCCTCGACCGCCGCGATGTCCGACAGGTCGACATAGGCGAAGTCCAGCCCCATCGAACGCCTGCGCACCCGCTCGAACAGCCGCCACGACCCGCCATACAGGTCGTCGCCCGTGACGATGTGCGATCCGGCATCCAGCAGTTCCAGCGCCGTCGAGGTCGCCGCCATGCCGCTGGCGAACCCGAACGCCTGAACCCCGCCCTCGAGATCGGCAATACAGGCCTCGAACGCCTCGCGCGTCGGGTTCTTGCCGCGTGCGTACTCATACCCCTTGTTCACCCCGGGGCTTTCCTGGGCATAGGTCGAGGTCGCATAGATGGGCGTCATCACCGCCCCCGTCGTCGGGTCCGGCTTCTGACCCGCATGGATGGCGCGGGTCGAGAAACCCTGGCTGTTCTTCAGTTCGGTCATGATGTCAGGCGGCCTTCAAGGCGTCCCAGCCCTTGCAGGCCAGAAGGATCGAGCGCGGTATCGACCGCCCTCCGGAATAGTAGGCAATGGTCCGGCGCGACAGGCCGAGCGCCTCGGCAGCGGCGCTGAGCGACAGGGCGTTCCGCAGACGCCATTCTAGAAATTCTCTCGTATCGCCTCTCCCCCAGGCGGTCAGGCTGTCGAGCCACAGCGAATCGGCACCGATCTCGATCTCGCCCGGCCAGACGACACTCTGTCCCCAGTCTCCCAAGGCGACCTGTGCGAAGAGCGCTGGATCGACCAGAGCCATAAACGGTGCCGACTGCGTCGTCGTACCCAGATCGATCGTCGCCGAGCTCTGGTCGTCCCAGGTCACCCGCAACAGGTGGTCAGGCAAGGCCTCGGCTGCGACGAGGACATGACTTGCCTCTGTGCCCGTCATGGATTCAGCCTGCGCCATGTCTCTGCCAGCAGCGCTCGGTTATCTTCGGCCCAGGCACAGGCCGCCGCAAACTCCGCACGGGGTGCCCGACCGATGATCAGATCAAGCGTCGCGATCGACACAGAACATCTCCAAACCGGCCCCTCGATATGAAAGTGGGGCACACCGTGGTCTCGGCCATAGACCGCCGCCTTCCAGCGCGCCTCGCGATAGAGGGTCACCATGTCGTGATATAGTGCATCTGATGCACTACTCCAAGCCTACCGGTTCAGACTCAGGTGGTTGATCAGGTCGACCCGCGCGATCAGGCCGACGAACTTTTCGCCATCCAGAACGATGGCTACCCGGTCGCGGTCGAACAGGGGGATCAGGGCGTCGAGCGGCTCGGTCACCTGGACGGTATCCAGATTGCGCGTCATGGCCTCGGAAACCGGCTTCTTGAACCGTTCCGTCCGCGTGATCTCGTCGGTATTCATGATGTGGACGATGTCGCTCTCGTCCAGGATGCCGACCAGACGGCCGTCCTGGATCACCGGCAGTTGCGACACGTCGTTTGACCGCATCCGCTTGAACGCGCTGTCCAGACTGTCGCCCGGCCCGGCCACGACGACGGCCCCGTCTTCGTATTTTCGGCTGATCAGGTCCGACAGGTTGCCGTGGAGCGGCTGCCCCCCCAGCCCCTGATCGGCCAGCCAGGCGTCGTTATAGACCTTGGACAGATATTTGGCCCCCGTGTCGCAGACGAAGGTCACGCACCGCTTCGGCTCGGTCTGTTCGCGGCACCACCGCAGGGCCGCCGCGATCAGGGTGCCCGACGACGAGCCCGCCAGGATGCCTTCCTTGAGCAGCAGGTCGCGCACCGTCGAGATCGCCTCGGCATCGGGAATGGAATAGGCCTTGTCGATCAGGCTCATGTCGGCGGTGTCCGGCACGAAATTCTGCCCGATCCCCTCGACCGTATAGCTGCCCTCCGGCCCCGGCACGCCCTCGTTGACGATGCCCGCCAGGGTCGATCCGACCGGATCGGCCAGGATGATCTCGGCCTTGGACCCCACCGACTTCAGATACTGGGCCACCCCCGTGATCGTGCCGCCCGAACCGATCCCGGCGACATAGGCGTCCACGTCGTGATCCATCTGTTCCCAGATCTCGGGCCCGGTCGTCGTCACATGGGCCGCCGAGTTGGCCGTATTGGCGAACTGGTTGACGTAATATCCGCCGGGGATCTGCTGGGCCAGCCGCTCTGCCATGTCGGTATAGTAGTCGGGATGCCCGTGCGGCACGTCCGACCGGGTCAGCCGCACATCGGCCCCCATGGCGCGCAGGTGCTGGATCTTCTCCTTGGACATCTTGTCGGGGATGACCAGCAGGACCTTGTAGCCCTTGTTCTGGCCAACCAGGGTCAGGGCCAGGCCGGTATTGCCCGCCGTGGCCTCCACGATCGTCCCGCCGGGCTTGAGCCAGCCCTCGCGTTCGGCGGCCTCGATCATCGACACGGCAATCCGGTCCTTGATCGACCCGCCGGGGTTCTGGGCCTCCAGCTTGAGGAACAGGCGGCATTTGCCGGTGTCGATCCGCGTCACCTCGACCATGGGCGTCTTGCCGATCAGGTCCAGCAGCGAATGCGACGGCTTGCTGAGTGTCGGGGTTTCGACGATCGACATGAAAGACTCCTGCGGGGAACGAAGCCGAAGCTGGTCGCCGCGACGATGAAGGTCAAATCGCGCACGATCATGCCGTGGCGGGCGGTATCGGGGTGGGGATCAGCATTCTTCTCGCGCGCAGCACGGAAGAAGACAGACGTCACCGCCCCCGTTTCCGGACCCACATCGCCGCATCGGCCTCGGCAAGCCAGGTCTCGGCATCGGCCTGGTTCGCCCAGATCCGCACCCCGAACGACCCGCCCAGGACGGCCTTCTCGCCGTTCCACTCGAAACCGTCGGTATCGAGCGTCTCGGCCAGTCGCCTCGCCTTGTCCCGCCCCTCCTCCATCCCGGCATTGAGCATCAGCAGGCCGAACTCGTCGCCGCCAAGCCGACCCACGGCATCGGATTCGCGCACATTGTCGAGCAGCAGATGCGCGACCCTCACCAGGGCCGCGTCGCCTGCGGCGTGGCCCAGCCGGTCGTTGACCCCCTTGAACCCGTCCAGGTCCAGGTACAGCAGCACGGCCGGCGCGTCGTAGCGGGTGCACCAGGCCATCGTCCGGTTGACCGCCGCCACGAACCCGCGCCTGTTCAGGGCCGGTGTCAGCACGTCGTGTTCGGCTGCGGCCTCGGCGGCCTCGGCCCGTTGTTCCAGCAGGGCGGCATGGGCGCGCAGGGCCTCGACCTCGGCGCGCAGACGCTCGATCTCGGTCGTCGGGTCCACGGGGGACATGGTGTCGGCCGCGTCGGTCACGGTCGGCGAAACTCCGGCAAGCCGCGACTCACTCAGTCGCGGATTTCAACTATCCTAGAGGCCTCGGTTGCGGGCGCAACGCGGGTGCTGTAACGGGCCGCTTTCGTTTTGGAGCCTCGTTCCGTGGCAACCTCGACCCCGCCGGTGGCGATCATCATGGGCAGCCGGTCTGACTGGCCGACGATGAAGCACGCGGCCGACGCGCTGGATGTGCTCGGCCTGGCCTGGGAGGCGCGCGTCGTCTCGGCCCACAGGACCCCCGCACGCCTCTATGATTTCGCCACGGGGGCCAGAACCGCAGGTTACAAGGTCATCATCGCCGGCGCGGGCGGCGCGGCCCACCTGCCCGGCATGGCCGCCGCGATGACCGATCTGCCGGTCCTCGGCGTGCCGGTCGAGTCAAGGGCGCTGAAAGGCATGGATTCGCTGCTCTCCATCGTCCAGATGCCTGGCGGGATCCCCGTCGCCACCCTGGCCATCGGCGAGGCGGGGGCCAGGAACGCAGGCATCCTGGCCGCCCGGATCCTCGCCCTGTCGGACGAGGGCCTGGCCACGCGCCTGGCCGCCTGGCGCTCGGCCCAGACCGATGCGGTCGCTGAAACGGTCGAGGACTGATTGACCACGCCCGATACGTCTGTCCTGACCCTCCCCCTCCCTCCCGGTTCGACCATCGGCATCATGGGTGGCGGCCAGCTGGGCCGGATGCTGTCCCAGGCCGCGTCCCGCCTGGGCTTCGATGTCCTGATCCTCGACCCCGAGGAGAACTGCCCGGCCGCCCGCGTGTCGCGTGGCCAGTTCGTCGCCGCCTATGACGATCCTGCGGCGCTGAACATCATGGGCCGCGCCTGCGATGTGGTGACCTTCGAGTTCGAGAATGTGCCCGCCGCCTCCATCGAACGCCTGGCCGAAGGCGGTGCCCTGGTCGCCCCCGGCCCGACCGCCCTGGCCGTGGCCCAGGACCGGGTGGACGAAAAGACCTTCCTCAATGCTGTGGGGGCCTCGACCGTCGATTTCGTCGCCGTCGACGTGCTGGACGACCTGATCGCGGGCCTCGCGACCCTCGGGGCCCCGGCCCTGCTGAAAACCCGCCGCGACGGCTACGACGGCAAGGGCCAGGCCTGGGTTGCCTCGGCTTACGAGGCCGCCGGGGCCTTCGCCGCCATCGGCGGCCGCCCCGCCATCCTGGAGGCCCGCGCCGCCTTCACCCGCGAACTGTCGATCATCGCCGCGCGCGGCCACGACGGCTCTGTCGCCGTCTATCCCCTGGGCGAGAACCAGCACGCGGGCGGCGTTCTGCGCCTCACCAGCGCTCCCGCCGCCGTCGATGTGGCCACCACCGCCCGCGCCCGCGCGATCGCCGAGGCCATCCTCGACGGCCTCGACTACGTCGGCGTCATCGGCATCGAACTGTTCGATCTCGGCCATGGGACCCTGCTGGTCAACGAGATCGCTCCCCGCGTCCACAACACCGGCCACTGGACCCAGGACGGCTGCGTCTGCGACCAGTTCGAACAGCATATCCGCGCCATCGCCGGCTGGCCGCTCGGCCCGACCCAGGCCCACGCCCGCGTCGAGATGACCAACCTTCTGGGCTCCGACATCGACGCCTGGCCCACCCTCGCCGCCGAGCCCGACGCCCGCCTCCACCTCTACGGCAAGGCCGAGGCCCGCCCGGGCCGAAAGATGGGCCACGTAACGCGAATTTATCCCGATACCTGACCGTCCAACGCCCGAATCTCACGCTTTTGTGCGCGTCGGCGCCATAACGAAGGCCGGCAGCAGCGCGTATCGCAGAATGTGCCCAACCATGGGCGATGGTTCGATGTCGACATGGCCTTCCTGCGCGAGCGCTCCGGCCGCCTAAGTCCGGAAAAGACCGTCGCGTTCATTCTCGCCCTGCTGCCGGCGGCGTGGCTGCAGGA
>Ga0075012_10002106_pt1 | contig 19742 bp, 21 predicted proteins | sample All_14_2_FD_71474 | JGI IMG/M metagenome (GOLD analysis project Ga0075012, IMG submission 71474) | Freshwater microbial communities in response to fracking from Pennsylvania, USA - Allegheny Zone_MetaG_DW_15 | ecosystem: Environmental > Aquatic > Deep subsurface > Groundwater > Drilled... | reverse complement strand
CACCGGCCCCGGCGCTCTGGACCCACTGAGCGCGAAGCTCAGCAGCGCGATCGGAGACCGTAGCGCGAAGCCGCTCGCGAAAGCATTCGGCATGGCGACCATCGGCGACCTGCTCGCGCACTACCCCCGACGCTATGCCCGCCGCGGCGAGCTCACGGCGCTGAGCGAGCTCAAGGTCGATGAGAGCGTCACGATCGTCGCAGAAGTGGTCGACGTCGTCGAACGCCCGATGCGGCAGCGCAAGGGCAGCATTCTCGAAGCGCGCATCACTGACGGCAAGGGCATCTTGACCCTCACGTTCTTCAACCAAGCATGGCGCAAGGCCGACCTCGTTCCGGGCGCTCGCGGCATCTTCGCCGGCAAGGTGGGCGAGTACCGCGGGGCGCGTCAGCTCGCGCACCCCGACTACGAACTCTTTCCCCCTGGCTCGAGCGAGCTCGACGCGCGTGACGACGGCTCGCGCGCGTCGAAGTGGGCGATGCAGCCGATTCCGATCTACCCGGCGACGTCGACCGTGGCGAGCTGGCAGATCGCGAAAGCCATCGAGGTCGTGCTCGACACCTTGCCGCCGCTCGACGACCCAGTGCCCGCTGCAGTACGCGCCGAGCGCAGGATGCTCGACCTCAGCCGCGCCTACGAGTGGGTGCACCGGCCAGAGGAAGACTCGCACTGGCGCAGGGCGCGCGACACCCTGCGGTTTCACGAGGCCTTCGTGCTGCAGGCCGCCCTGCTGCAGCAGCGCGCGGCGCTCCGCGAGCAGCCCGCGACCGCGCGCGCCCCTGGTGCCGAGCTCGCAAACTTTGACGCAGAGTTGCCCTTCGAGCTCACCGACGATCAGAAGCTCGTCGGTGACGAGATCGCCCGCGACCTCGCGAGCGGGCTGCCCATGAACCGGCTGGTGCAGGGTGAGGTCGGTTCGGGCAAGACGCTCGTGGCAGTACGCGCCATGCTCGCCGTCGCCGAGAGCGGGGGCCAGAGTGCGATGCTCGCGCCGACCGAAGTGCTCGCCTCTCAACACCTGCGCAGCATCGTGCGCACGCTCGGCCCTGACCGGGCGGCCCGATTGCGACCCGTGCTGCTTACCGGGCAGCTCGGTGCGGCCGAGCGGCGAAAGGCGCTCTTGAGCATCGCGAGCGGAGCATCCCGCATCGTCGTCGGCACGCACGCCCTGCTCGGCGACCAGGTGCAGTTTGCCGACCTCGGCCTTGTCGTCGTCGACGAACAGCACCGTTTCGGCGTCGAGCAGCGCGAGAGCTTGCGCCGCAAGGGCGCCGTGCCGCCGCATGTGCTCGTGCTCACGGCCACCCCGATTCCGCGCACCGTTGCGATGACCGTGTTCGGTGACCTCGACATCTCGACGATCGCGATGCTTCCCGGTGGCCGTTCTCCCGTTCAGAGTCACGTCGTGCCGCTCGCTGACCCAGGCAAAGAAGGCTGGTGGAGCCGCGTCTGGCAGCGCCTCGCCGAAGAGCTCGAACAGGGTCGACAAGGCTTCGTGGTCGTGCCCGCGATCGACGCGAGCACCGTCGAAGACGACGTGGATGCTCTCGCCGAGCCCGTCAACGCTGCGAGCTCCACGTCAGCTACGGCGGCTGCTGCGCCGCGCTTGCCCGCGAGTGTCGCCGAGTTGACGCCGTTGCTCCAGAGTCATCCTGCGCTCACTGGCCGCCGCATCGAGGCCCTTCACGGGCGCATGAGCGCCGAGCAGAAGGATGCCGTCATGCAAGCGTTCTCGCGGGGCGAGGTCGACGTGCTCGTCGCCACGACCGTCATCGAGGTCGGCGTTGACGTGCCGAACGCCTCCACGATGGTCATCGTCGATGCTGACCGGTTCGGCGTGAGCCAGTTGCACCAACTGCGCGGCCGCGTCGGCCGCGGGGGAGTACCCGGTTTGTGCCTGTTTGTCACGACGGCCGAGCAGGGCAGCCTCGGGCGCGAGCGCGTAGACGCTGTCGCCGCGACGCTCGACGGCTTCGAGCTCGCGGCGATCGACCTCGAACTTCGGCGCGAAGGCGACGTGCTGGGCGCGACTCAGAGCGGCGGCCGCACGAGCCTCAAGTTGTTGCGAGTCGCCACCGACGGTGACCTCATCCTCGAAGCGCGCCAGGCGGCGGCCGGGGTGCTTGAAGACGACGCGGCGCTGGCGCGGCATCCTGAGCTTGCGGCAGCGATCGCGCGCCGCCTCGATGAGTCTGAGCGTTCGTACATTGCGCAGGGATAGGTTCGTCGATTTCTCGTCAGCGGCCCGCTGGCGCAAACTGATGCAGTGAGGGTCATCTCGTACAACCTGCGCAAGCATGCGGCGAGCGGCGAGCTCGAGAAGCTTGTCGAGACGCACACGCCGAACCTGTTGTGCGTGCAAGAGATCAACACCGACGACATGCCGAGCACCGTCGGGGGTCTCACGCTTGCTGACGCCACGAAGCTCAACCGGCTCGGCCTCGCGATCTACTATGACCCTCAACGATTCGTAGCGTTGAGCACGAAGGCTTTCAGCCTCAAGCGCTCGTTGCACGACATCATCGCGAAGCCCGCCCATGAGCGGCTGCTCGGCTCGCACCTTGTCGATCGCGAGCACGACCGTGAACTCGTCGTGGGTTGCTTCCACGCTGCTCCGCTCACCGCTCTCAACTCTCTGCGGCGAACGCAGATTCGGGCAGCCCATGAAGCTCTCGACTCGTTCGGGTCGACCCTTCCGACGCTCATGGTCGGCGACTTCAACTACCCCGTTTTCAAAGACCACTTGTCGACGAGCGTGCAAGAGACTGGGCACGAGGTGACGCTGAGTGACGCGCGCACCTACACGCGCTACAAGTTCTTCCGAGGGCACTTCGACTTCGCCACGTCGATCGGTCTCGACATCACGCGCGTCACGACTCTTGCTCAGGGAGTCTCTGATCACCTGCCGATTCTCGTGACCGCGGATTACGCCGCGCCCCGATCGGAAACACTGCAGTAACGCGCGCTCGCTAGGCTGGGCGGCATGAGCAGGATCGCTGTCGTTCCTGGGTCGTTTGACCCCGTTACTCTCGGCCACCTCGATGTGATCGAGCGTGCGGCGGGCATCTTTGACGAAGTGCATGTGGTCGTCGTGCACAACCCGTCGAAGCAGGCGATGCTTCCGATTGCTCAGCGCGTAACGCTCATCGAGCAGGCCATCGCTGATCGCGCATTGCCGCAGAGCATCCGCGTCACCGGGTGGAGCGTGGGGCTTCTCGTCGACTACTGCACCGAAGTTGGCGCGAGCGTGCTCGTCAAGGGCGTACGCAGCCAGGTCGATGTGGCCTACGAGACGCCCATGGCGATCGTCAACCGAGACCTTGCCGGGGTCGAGACCGTGTTCATGCTTCCCGACCCGGCACACGCCCACGTCTCGAGCTCGCTCGTGAGGCAAGTCGCGAGTCTCGGGGGCGACGTCGCGCCCTACGTGCCGCGCGCCGTCGCGGAATTTCTGCAGAACGAGCTCGCCGAATAGCGTCACGAAGCGAGTGGATGCTCTCCGCCCGCTCGCTGCGGCCCTACCCGCGCGCGAGAGAGCCGAGCGGGCCGAGCTGCGCGAGTCTCCTTGATGTCGGGCGTCAGGCGCCGAGCGTGCCGAGTGCCTTGCCGATGAAGAGCACGCCGATGAGCAGCAAGATCACGCCGACCATCGCCGAATTGTGCTGGACCATCCACGACCGCAGTCGCCCAAGCGGTTCGGCGATGCGGTCGCCAGCCGACAGCGAGACGATGACGGGCACGAGCACGGGGCTTGATCCGAGCACGATGACTACCGCGAGCACGATGGCCGACTCGCCCGGCGAGGTGGCTGCTGCCTCGAGCTCGACGCCCACGGCGACGCTCAAGAGCAGGTTCTTGGGTTTGATGCCGCCGAAGAACGCTCCCATCGAGAACGCTGAGGCCGGCGTGATGCCATCGAGCTTCGACATCCACTTCGGTACGTCGAGCTCCGCGCCGGGGGCAGGTCGTGATCGCCACTGGCGCAGCGCGAGCACGATCGAGACGACGCCGAGACCGAGCACGATGAACGGCGCCGAGAGCGACACGTCGTCCCCGTCGTGCGGCAGAGCGAATGAGACCACGTAGGCGATCACGGCGACGACGGCGATGGCGATCGCGAACCCGGCTGCAAAAGCAGCACTCGCGACCTTCGGGCGCGGTGACAGCAGCAACAGCACGACCGAGGCAATCGCGAGCGGACTCACGGCGATGGCGGCAATGAGAGGTAGCAAAGAGCCGAAAGCGTCGAGCACGGTGTGACCCCCGATACGCGGGTGAACCCTGCGCGCGATCACGCAGGGCGGCTCCCAGTGAACACCACGGAAGCCGTGACGGCCAGTGGCTAGGCTCTCGTCATGGGTGCATGGGGAATCGGACCGTTCGAGAACGATGATGCTCTCGATGCCATCACTGAAATCTCCGAGGGCACGTTCTCGCTCGATGTCGTTCGTGAGGCGCTCACGGGCGACTACCTTGAGGCTCCGGACGGGGCGGTGGTGCTCGCTGTTCTCGAGGTGGCGCTCGTCGCTCGGGGCCTGCGCGACCCGGCCTCTGAGCTCGATGAGGTTGATATTCGGCTCGTCGCGCAGCAACTCGATTACCACGACTACGAGATCATCCTCGAAGCCGCCCAGCGCGTGCTCAACCCGGTCGCGTCCGAACTGTACGAGCTCTGGGAGGAAGCAGAACCGGAGGAGTTCGAGGCGTGGAGGCGCGAGACGGCGCAGTCGATCGCGGCCCTGAGCGAAACGATCTCCGACTGAAGAAGGAACCTATTCATGACACTCCCTCTCACTCTTGGGTACAAGGCCTCTGCTGAGCAGTTCGATCCGCGCGAGTTGGTCGAGATCGCGGTGGCTGCCGAAGCGCACGGTATGGAGTCGCTGGCGGTGAGCGATCACTTCCAGCCGTGGCGACACACCGGGGGGCATGCCCCGTTCTCGCTGACGTGGATGTCGGCGGTGGGCGAGCGCACCTCGAGCATCCGTATCGGAACGTCGGTGATGACGCCGACCTTCCGCTACAACCCTGCGGTCTTGGCGCAGGCGTTTGCGTCGATGGGTGTGTTGTACCCGGATCGCATCTTCTTGGGTGTCGGCACGGGTGAGGCGCTCAACGAGATTGCGACGGGTTTCCGCGGTGCGGGGGAGCAGGAGTGGCCGGAGTTCAAGGAGCGTTTCGGGCGGTTGCGTGAGGCGATCGAGCTCATGCGTCAGTTGTGGACCGAAAACCGCGTGAACTACCGCGGCCAGTACTACTCGACGCACGACGCGTCGATCTATGACCGCCCTGAGAACCCGGTGCCGATCTATATCGCCGCGGGTGGCCCCTTTGTGGCGAAGTTCGCTGGCCGTGCCGGTGACGGCTTCATTTGCACCTCGGGCAAGGGTGTTGAGCTGTATACCGAGAAACTCATCCCTTCGGTCATGGAAGGTATCGAGCAGGCGGGTAAGAGCCCCGATGATGTTGATCGCATGATCGAGATCAAGATCTCGTATGACACCGACTATGACACCGCGCTGGAGAACACGCGGTTCTGGTCGCCGCTGTCGCTCTCGGCAGAGCAGAAGCATGACATTACTGATCCTGTCGAGATGGAGAAGGCGGCGGATGCTCTGCCGATCGAGACCATCGCGAAGCGGTGGATTGTGGGCAACGATCCTGATGAGGTTGTGGCCGAGGTTGCGAAGTATGTGGGGTATGGGATGAACCATTTGGTGTTCCATGCGCCTGGTCAGGATCAGCGTCGGTTCTTGGAGTTGTTCGAGCGGGATCTGGCACCCCGACTGCGCGCACTGAATTAGGGCTCGAGAGCGCCGCCCCCAGGCCCCCCGAATGGGGGAGCCTGCGAAACACGCCTGGAACATGAGTGGAACGCGGTGGGAACCGCGCCTGACTAGCGTCAGAGCATCCAGTCGGAATTCCGGTGGGAGGGGGCGAGATGAGCCAGGCGCACGACGACGGGGGGTCGTCGGTGGCGGGGCTTGACTCGCCCCCACTGCCCTCAATGAGTGCGCCGCCGCCGTTACCGGGATGGACCTCGGCGGCCATGGCGATTCACGCAATCTGGCGCATGCCGGCGCCGATGATCGTGACGCTGCAGCCGACCGGCTTCCCTCCGCTTGAGATCGACGTGCGCGGCTACGTGTACCGCTGGGCGCATGCGCTTGACGCACTGCCGGAGCACCCTGAGTCGGTCGCGATCAGCACGCGAGCAGTTGACGACGCCGAACCGGCATTCGCCGGGGACGACTTCCGACACCGCAAGGCTTTCGCGGGCGACGACCTCGACCCCCTGCTGTGGATCATCGGCACGCGAGCTTTCGGCGGCTCCCGAGCGAGCTGGCTACGCCCCGGTGACACCTACCGCCTCTATCGGTGGCCCTACTTCGACGACCTGCCCATCACGGACGAGCAGAAGCGCATCGTCTCGACGTGCGCTAAAGGCTTCATGACGATCGAGAAGCTCGCCGCGAAGGCAAAGGTCGACGTCGCCGCGGCGCAGAGAGTCGTCAACGCACTGAGTCTCATGGGCCTGCTCCGCCGCCACGCCGCCGCTGGCGCCGCACCACTGGTGCCGCCACCGCCACCGGCGGGCTCGCTGCCCGGCATCTGACAGGAGCCACCCAGCCGTCACGGAGGTGCGCCAGTATCCTGGACGACGGCCAGCGCACCGAGCGCGGTCGCCGGGGGAACCTCACGATGTCGAACCACCGCCAGAACGCCAGACAGCCGCGTGTCTACCGTCGGCACGGCTGGTCGAGTGCGCGCACGATCTTCACGTCGATCGTCGCGGGACTCGTGCTCGCGTCGAGTCTCGGACTCACGACGCCCAGCAACGACGAGTTGTTGGTGGCCTATATCGATGAGAATGCGCAGTCGATCACGCCTGCTGCCGCCACGACAGTGGATGCTGCGCCCGCGATCGAGCGCCACGACTTCGATGCGACCCCGGGGTTCGAGACGTTCATCGAGGGCGGTACGAACTACGACTGGGCGAGCCTCGTGCTGCTCATGGGCGGCTTTCCGCTGACCGACTCGAACGTGACCGTCATCACGCGGTGGATGCGTCAGGAGAATTTCGTCGACTCCTGGTGGAACCGCAATAACCCGCTCAACAACGGCTGGGGCTCGGGCGGCGGTGGAGGGACGGGCCGCTACGTCGACCTCGTCGATGCCGCTGAGAACGCTGCTGAAGCGTTGCGAGCGTTGCCTCGCTACGCAGAGATCGTCAGCACTCTGGAGGCTTCGGCGCCTACGGAGGAGATCGAGCGGGCCATCTGGTTCTCAGGGTGGGCGACGGGCATGTACAACAACGGCGCCCACTGGTCGTACAGCGAGGTACCGGAGATCACGGCGCCCGCGAGCGCCTGGGGCCGTTAGACCCCAGACGCTCACGAGAAGCGACCGTGTCGTGCGCGCGCTCGACCCATTAGCGAGGTGGCAGCAGGGCGAGCATGCGCAGCATGTCCCGTTCGCGCCGCTCGGTATCGAGCGCGTTCTGCGCACGGTGTGCGCGGTCGTCGCGCTCGTCGAGCACGCGGGGTCGGCGACTCCACGCGACGAGCGCAATGCCGAGTCGCAAGGCGAGTCGGTCGACGAGGCCGACGCGACCCACCGAGCGGGTATTCGGAGGATGGGCGGGATGACTTACACGACCCCGGGGGGCCGACAGAGTGGTGCTCATGACGGAGTTCTTCCTCACTGCTTCGGTCCGCGCACGCAGAAGGCGCGTCAGATCGCGGCCCGGGACGGATGGTCGATGGGTGCTTCGCGAGCGTCGCCACCGGCTGTACGGGCGGCGGGAGTCGATGACTCTGCTGCGGCCCGATCAGGCGGTGAGGACGCCGACGAAGCCGGCGGTGGTGGGGAGAAGAACTCCCGTGTATGCAATGGTCAACATGTCGCTCGGCCTCCTTTCGATGTTCGGCGCCTGAGGAATCTAGCGGGTTCACGCGTTCCCGCGCAAGCGTGCATCCCGGGCGTGTCGGAACCGTGTCCGGTTCGTTACTCTCGAGGCGTGAAACCGGAGGCACATACGCACCGGAGCCCCGACGACGAGTCGAGGCTCGACGGCACGGAGTCACGTGCGGCTCGTCGCGCTCGTCGCGCCGAGGGTGCCCTCGGCGTCGCCCTTGTCGCGCTCGGCATCGCGAGCACGGTCACAGGAACGGTGCTCGTCGCGATCGTGTCTCGTGCGGGGCTCGGCGTGGGCGAGGTGCCAGGAGGGTTCCTCTCGGCGATCGCCATTGTGGTAGCGGGCGTCGCGGCCATCATTCTTGGCGACGCCGTGCGGCATGGCGCACCGTGGGCGCGCCGCCTCGTGTTTCGTAGGAAGAGGTAGAGAAAGCCCGGGCTAGGCCTCGGCGGCGGGTCCCGCGAGTTCCCAGCAGTGTCCAGCGGGGTCACAGAATGCCGCCGTGCGAATCCCCCACGGGCGGTTCACCGGACCATTGAGTAGTACGACACCCTGCTGGGCGAGTCGTGCGGCGGCGACGTCGACGTCGTCGACGGTGAGTGTCAGCACGACGCGGCTTCCAGCTGATGAGGGCGCGACAGGTCTCGGTTCGTCGAGCTCGTCGGCGGCCGTCGATGCGAGAGCGTTGATGATGATTCCGCCCAGGGCGAATGCTGCAGAGACCTCGTCTTCGAACACAGTCTCGAGTTCGAGAACGTCGCTGTAGAAGCTCCGGCTCGCGGCGAGGTCGTCAGTGACGAGCGTGATGTGGGTGATGCCCGTCCACGGTGCGGCTTGGTGCGTGAGCGACATGTCGCTCCTCTCGACGAGTGTGGTGATGGCGACGTCGTGAACGCTACTCCCATCACACCGAGGCGAAAGGGTCAGTCGAAAGGGTCAGTCGAAAGGCTCAGTGCTGAGCCGTACGCTCTGAGCATGGTCGCCGTCAACGACAAACCTCAACTGCTCATCGTGACTGTGCCTGAGTGGGAGTCGTGGCTAGACGCGAACCCTGATCACGACGGAATTCGCTTGCAGTTGCGCAAGAAGGCCTCAGCAGCGCCTGGCATGCTCTACGACGAAGCACTCGAGTCGGCCCTGTGCTACGGCTGGATCGACGGCCAAACCCAATCGCTCGATCGTGACTGTTACCTGCAGGTCTTCACACCGAGGCGGCCCCGTTCGGTCTGGTCGCAGCGCAATGTCGAGATCGTCGCTCGACTTATGGCCGCGGGGCGCATGAGGCCCGCCGGGCTCATCCAGGTCGAGCGAGCACAGGCAGATGGCAGGTGGGATGCCGCATACCGGCAGCGCGGCACTGAAGTGCCCGACGACCTCGCGGCGGCGCTGGCGGCGTCTCCCGCTGCGAGCGAGCGCTTCGCGGCCCTGAGCGCTCAGGAGCGCTTCGGAGTTGTCTTCCGACTTCAGACGTTGAAGCGAGCCGAAACACGGGCGCGGCGCATCGCCTCCTACGTCGGAATGCTCGAGCAGGGCCGCAGTCCACTTGAGCCGAGAGGCTCGACCGGCACAATGGGCACATGACCGCCGCGACCATCGGCTACGCAGCCTCGCTCGAGCAGTTCACGCCCCCCGAAGCGGTGCGGTGGGCTGCGCTCGCCGAACAGCATGGGTTCTCGGGCTCACTCGTTCCCGACGCCTTCCAGCCCTTCACGGCGACGCAAGGTCACGCCGGGGCGGCATGGCCGACGGCCGCCGCGCTGGGGGCCGCAACGAGCGGCGACGTCGGCGTAGGGGCTGTCGCTCCGGTCTACCGCAGCCATCCAGCGGTGGTCGCGCAGAACGCGGCCACGCTCGCAACTCTCTACCCGGGTCGGCACTGGCTTGCTCTCGGAAGCGGCGAAGCCATCAGCGATCACGTCGTGGGCGGCTACTGGCCCGAGGCAGCAGAGCGACTCAACAGAATGTTCGAAGCGCTGACTGTCATCCGCAAGCTCTTCGCGTCAGGTTCGAGTGGCCGAGACGTTCGGCACGACGGTCAGTGGATCAAACTGGAGTCGAGTCGATTGTGGACGGTGCCGGCGGCACCTCCGCCCCTCCTCATCGCAACGGCAGGCCCGATTACGGCGCGAAGGGCGGGCACCGTTGCCGACGGGCTTCTCTTCGACAGCGTTCCCGCCGAAAAGATCCCCCTGCTTCTGCAGCGCTTCGCGGAGGGCGCGAAGGAGGCTCGGCGCGAGCCCCACGGCCGTATCGTGCTGCGGCTGCACCTCTCGTGGGATGAAACCGACAAGCAGGCGGTGGCCAACGCGCTACACGAATGGCCGCAGGCAGGGCTGCGCTTCGCGAAGAGCGATGTGCGCTCTCCCCACGAGCTCGCGCAGATGTCTGCCTATGTGCGCGCCGACGATTTTGACGATCGGATGCTCATCTCCAGTGATCCCGAGGTGCACCGGGCCGGCATCCAGCGCTATCTCGATCTCGGTGTCGACACGATCTACTTGCACAACGTCGGGCGCAACCAAGAGCGATTCATCGAGGTGTTCGGCCGCGAGGTTATCCCCAAACTGCATCGCTAGCGCTCACCGGAAGGGTGCGGCAGTCTGTCAGCATGTCGAAGAGCGCCGAGCCCGCTGGCCCCGACCACCCCGGCGAAGGGGAGCGAGACAGCCACGGTCGCCCGCATGGCCCCTGGGTTGAGCCTGACCCGCACGGCGGAATGCAGAGGTTCCCTAAGATTTCGGCATGCACATCATTCTCGGGGCCGTGACGCTCGCCGTGATGATCGGAGCGCTCGCCGACATCATCACGCGAGACGAGTGGCAGGTGAAACACCTGCCGAAGATTGTCTGGATAGTCCTCGTGATTCTGCTGCCTCTCGTAGGCAGCGTGTTGTGGTTCGGTGTCGGACGCGAGTACAGCAGCCCCGTTGATCTGGGCGGCTTCGGCGACCCTCGCCGTGGGAGCCGCGCTGAACGCGCGCCGGCGAGTCATTCCGTGCAGGATGCTGCACCGATGTCGCAGACCGAGCGGGAGCTTGCTCGGCTCGAGCAGGAGATCGCTCAGGCAGAGCAGGAGGAGCGCATTCGGCGGCTCGAGCGCGAGGTCGAGCAACGCCGCGCGCGAGAGCAATCGAACGGCGACTCTCGCTGAGCCTGCCTCCCGTAGCGGCGCGCTCGTGCTCGCCACTGAGGGAGAATAGGAGCATGGCGACTACGCTGCCCCCGCTGACCGTCTTCGGCGTCGGCGGCATCGCCGAGATCGCTCCGGGAGACAACCTTCCCTCGATCATCGCCGCGGCGGCGGTAGGCACTGTCGAACCCGGCGACATCCTCGCGGTGACGAGCAAGATCGTCAGCAAAGCTGAGGGGCGCATTCTGCAGGCGTCAGATCGCGAGGACGCGATTACCGCCGAGACCGTGCGCGTCGTCGCGACTCGAGAGCATCCGGGCGGGGTGACACGCATCGTCGAGAACCGACTGGGCCTCGTCATGGCTGCGGCCGGGGTTGACGCGAGCAACACTGCCGACGGCACCGTGCTGCTGTTGCCCCTTGCGCCTGACGAGAGTGCAGCATCCATCAGGGCCGCAGTCGAGGCGGCGGTCGGTGGGCCGATCGGCATCGTCATCACTGACACCGCGGGACGCCCGTGGCGTGAAGGTCAGACCGACATCGTCATCGGAGCAAGCGGAGTGCGGCTGCTCGACGATCTGCGCGGCCAGCGGGATGCCGCTGGCAAAGTGCTGGAAGTGACGGCTCCTGCAGTGGGGGATGAGATCGCAGCGGCAGCCGACCTGGTCAAGGGCAAGTCCATCGGGGTGCCCGTGGCTGTCGTGCGCGGGCTGGAGCGATTTCTCGACGCCGGCGCTGAGGGCGCGCGCCAGCTTGTGCGCGATGCACGCGACGACCTGTTCAGCCTCGGTACCGCAGAAGCGCGCCAGCTCGGCTGGAACGAGGGCTACCGCGCGGGGCTGGCGGCGCGCGAGGCCTGACGATTGCCGGCCGAGTCGGCGCCGGATGCTTCGGGACGCGCACCGAAGCTGACGGCTCGGCGGCCGCTCGCACTGTCGACGAGGATGCGAGCCTCAACGCCGTAGACCGTGCTGATGAGCTCGTCGCTCAGCGTCTGGATCGTGGGGCCCTGCGCGATGCGCAAGCCGCGCGAGAGCACGAGGGCATTGTCGCTGAACTCGAGGGCGAGTGCGAGGTCGTGGAGAGCCACGACGACCGTCACACCTTCGGAGGCCAGCTGACGCAGCAGGGCCATGATGCTCAACTGCGCGGCGATGTCGAGGTGGTTCGAGGGTTCGTCCACAATGAGCAGGTGGGGCTGCTGCGCGAGGGCCATCCCCAGTGCGACGCGCTGGCGCTCGCCGCCTGAGAGCGAGACGACGGCACGGTCGGCGAACGCAGACATTCCGACGGCGTCGAGAGACTGCGACACGATGTCGCTCTCGGTGTCGTCCCCCCACGCGCCCAGATGGGGTGTTCGCCCGAGGGCAACCGCTTCGCGCACCGTGAGGTCGACGTCAGTCTCGGTCGACTGCTGAACCATAGCGACGCGCTGGGCGCGGACGCGACGCGGCAGGGCAGAGAGGTCGACTCCGTCGAGCGTCACGACGCCCGTGCCGTGCAGGCGCGCGATCGCTGCGAGCAAGCTCGACTTGCCGGCACCATTGGGGCCGACGACTGCGGTGACCGTTCCGGCGGCGGCATCGAGGTCGATGTCGTCGACCAACAGCGTCCTGCCCGCGGTGACCGTGACCGATGACGCGTGCAAGCCCGATCGTTCGACGGGGGCTGGCCATGTGGTCGAGCGAAAAGGGAACCAGGTCATGATCGAACTCCGATCGTTGAACGCCGAGCGAGAAGCGCGGCGAAGACAGGGGCGCCGACGAGTGCGGTGACGACACCGACGGGTAGCTCTCGAGGGTCGAGAACTGTGCGGGCAAGAGTGTCGGCGAGCACGAGAAATGCCGCGCTCCACACGACGACGAGCGGCAGGAGGGCTCGGTGCCCAGGGCCGACGACGAGCCGCACCATGTGGGGCATGACGAGCCCGACGAATCCGATTGCTCCGCTCACCGAGACCATGGCACCGGTGAGCAGTGCCGTGGCGATCAGCAGGGCTAGACGGATGCGCGGCACGTCGATGCCCAGGGTCAGCGCTGATCGCTCACCAAAGGCGAAGGCATCGAGCGTGCGTCCTGTGGTGAGTAGCGCCCCACCCACGACGATGAGAGCGACCCCGGCGATGGCCACGCTCGTCCAGTCAGCCGCGCCCAGAGTGCCGAGCAACCAGCCGAGAATCTCGCGATACGAGTCGCCGGTGGCACTCCAGAAGATCACACCACTCGTCAGTGCGCCCAGCATGGCAGACACCGCCACCCCGGCAAGAACAGTGCGCACGGGAGTGATCGCACCACCGCGCCGGGCAATCGTGAGCGTTGCCCCAAGCGCCCCGAGGGCACCGAGGAAGGCAGCGACGGGCAGCAGCAGACTGACACCGAGCACGATGACGGCGACTGCGCCGAGCGATGCTCCCGAACTCAAACCGAGCAGATACGGGTCGGCCAGAGGATTACGTGTGACCGCTTGCATGATCGTGCCAGCGAGACCGAGGCCCGCACCGACGGCAGCCGCGGTCAGCACGCGGGGAAGGCGGAGCTCCCACACGATGCTCGACCGTAGCGCCGACTCAGGCTGGGTTCCCGTCAGGCGGTCGAGGAGAATCGTCACGAGTTCTGCAGGCCCGATCTCGGCCGGACCAACCACGATGCCCAGCACGAGCGCGCCCAGCAGCACGCCCCCGCCGAGCAGCGCGGCGAGAGCCACGCGGCGGCCTCGGCTGCTCGTCGCGCCGACCGTCGTGTCGGCGCTGGGGGGCGGCGTGCTGGGCGCGAGCATCCTCATCACTCCATCGAGATCGAGGCGAGTTGCTGGGCAAGATCGGCTGCGGCCCAGGCGGTGCGGGCTCCAGCCTCGGTCGACGCGAAGGGGATGATGAGGTAGCGCGATTCTCGCACTGCCTCGAGCTCTGCTGTCGCTGCGTTCGACTCGAGCAGTTCGATCTTGTCGGCGGCGGTGTTCCACGTCGCGTCGACGAGCACGATGACGTCGGGGTTCGCGTCGACGATGGCTTCCCAGCTCATAGAGGTCCAGGTGTCGGCGATGTCGGCTGCCACATTGTCGAGGCCGACGAGGTCGAGAATGAGTTGAGGATTACCGATACCGGCTCCGACGTAGGGGGTGTCGGTGCCCGACGAGTACCACAGAGCGCTCAGGCCGCGGCCGTCGGGGGTGATCGCATCGAGTGTCGCCCGCTGCTCAGCGAGGAAAGGCTCTGGGTCGACATCGACGATACGGGCGAGCTCGACGATCTGGCGTTCGAGTTCCTCGACGGTCATGCGGTCGGGTTGGTAGGCGGGGTCTTTGCATGCACTGGGCGCGACATAGGTATCGATGCCGAGCGCTTCGTAGCTCTCGCGCTCACCCGAACTGTCGGCGCTGAGAACCGATTCCCATCCCGCGAACACGAGATCGGGCTCAAGTTCGAGCACAGCTTCCTGGCTGGGCGCGCTGTCAGAGAGCACGGGAATTCCGCCATCGGGTGTCCACTGTTCCGGAATCGGACCGTCAGGAAAAGCCTGTGCAACGATGCGGTCGCCAGCGCCGAGCGCGAGCAAGAGTTCGGTCGTGGACGACTTCACCGTGACGATGCGCTGCGGCGGAGAGTCGACGACGACCTCGGTGCCGCAGTTGTCGACGGTGAAGGCCGCGCTCGCACTCGACTCTGGTGCGGTCGCGGTCGCGGGAGCGCAACCAACGAGTGCGAGGGCGCACAGGGCGCCAAGGGCAAGCAAGCCAGGCGCGGCAAGGGGGGTGGATGAGTAGACCATGGATGCTCCATCCGGTGCGGGGGCGGGGTTGTGAGGTGCGTGACCGGCTCATGCCGGCGACCACCCCGTCCCAGTCCGGACGGGAGAACAACGAGACAGGTTTCTCGTGGGTCTTGTATCCAGTATGGTTCATGGCGCCGTGGCACAAGTCACGGCCCGTTCCCCGGCAGCGCATGGCAGAGTCGATCGGGTGACCGATATGACGAGCACTTCTCGACGTGAGACTCGCCCCGCGTCTGATCCGCTCAGTGCCGAGCGGTTCGCCGAGCTGGGGGCGAGCATCCGTCGTGCCATGAGCGGTGTCATTGACGGCAAGCCTGACGCGGTCGACGTCGCCTTGACGGTGTTGCTCGCCGAGGGCCACCTCCTCATCGAAGACGTGCCGGGAGTGGGCAAGACGGTGCTCGCTCGAGCGCTCGCGCGGTGCGTGGCGGGCACGGTGAGTCGCATCCAGTTCACGCCCGATCTTCTGCCGACCGACATCACGGGCGTGAGTGTCTTCCGGCAGCAGACTGGCACCTTCGAGTTCACGCCAGGCCCGGTGTTCGCGCACATCGTCATCGGTGACGAGATCAACCGTGCGAGCCCCAAGACTCAGTCTGCGCTGCTCGAGTGCATGGAAGAGCAGCAGGTCACCGTCGACGGTCACACTCACCGGCTCGAGAGCCCTTTTCTTGTCGTCGCGACGCAGAATCCGGTCGAGATGGAGGGCACCTATGCCCTGCCTGAGGCGCAGCGCGACCGCTTCATGGCACGCATCGACATTGGTTATCCCGACCCCGAAAGCGAGCAACGCATGCTGCGCGATCGCGAGCACGGTAGCCCCCTCGATCGCCTGCAACCCGTCGTCGATATCGACGGTCTGCTCGCGATGATCGCCACGGTGCGTGAGGTCTACGTGAGCGAGGCGATCGAACGCTATGCGGTGGCTCTCGTCAACGCTACGCGAGTGGATGCTGCGCTCCGCCTCGGCGCCAGCCCCCGCTCGACGCTGCAGCTCGTGCGCGCCTCGCGCGCGAGAGCCGCGCTCGAGGGTCGAGACTTCGTCGTGCCCGACGATCTCGACGCTCTCGCGGTGCCGGTACTCGCGCACCGCCTGCTGCTTTCTCCCCGACCGCAGCACCCCGACGGCTCTCCGGTGCGCGACGCCTCTGAAGTCGTGCAGCGCATCGTCGCGTCGACGACCGTACCCGTGTCGAGCATCCCCCGCTAGGTGCTCGTGCCTCGGCCCACGGCGCGCGGTGTCGCCTTCACGATCGCTGGTGTGGTGCTCGTCGCGCTCGCATACATCGTCGAACGCCCAGAGCTGCTCGTGCTGGGCGTTGTGCCGCTCTCCTTGGCGGCCATGGCCGCGTTCGGCACTGCGCTGTCTCGCCCGCACGTGGAGATCGAGCGTGAACTTGATCCCCTCGTCGCAGTCGAAGGTGAGTTCGTGCGGGTCGTCACGACGCTGAGGGGGCGCAGCGGGCCAGCGGAGTGGGTGGAGACCGTGCCAGCTGCGCCGGGCTTCGTCGGCCCGGGCCGAATCGACGGCGTGGGCACCTCATCGCCCGTCGCGTTGACCTACCGGTATCGGCCCGAGCAGCGAGGCGTGGTCTCGGTTGGGCCGCTCTTGCTCGAGAACGTCGACGCCTTCGGTCTGGTCGTGCGTCTCTCGAGTACGGCGCAGCTGACGCCTCAACTCGTGATTCCGGCAGTCTCGCCCCTTGACAGAGGCCCGATTCCGCTGCCGCACACGCGCACCGGTGCGCAGTCGAGTCGTTCACGCGAGCGCGCCGATGACGACGTCATCACTCGTGAGTATCGCAGGGGAGACGCCGTGCGGCGCGTGCACTGGCGACAGACGGCTCGACACGGCGAACTCATGGTGCGCCAAGACGAGCCACAGGCTGGCCCGCGCGCTGTCGTGCTGCTCGACACGTCCTTGGCGGGTCTGGTGGCTGAACACCGTCCCGGCGCGGCGCATGACCCGTTCGAGAGGGCGGTGAGGGTGGCAGCTTCCGTCGCAGTGCATCTTGACGAACTGGGCTACGTGGTCGAGCTGCGCACGTCGACCGAGCAGTTGCCCGACGCCCCCGTCGCCCGCGGTCAGGTCGGAGCACTGTTGGGCGCGCTCGCCGTTGTCGCTCCCGGCGTTCCGCCGGCCGTCCACGAGAAGCCAGAACGACACGACGGGCCCGTTGTCGCGATCGCCTGCGCCCCTGACGATGCCTCGATCAGGTGGATGCTCGCACAGCGCTCCCCAAGCGCCCCCGCCGCGGCGCTCTTGGTGGGGCCGTCGAGCGCTGCTGTCGAGCTACTCGGCGCCGAGTCAGGCGATGAGCCGCTCGCGGTGCTCGAGCGTGCCGGTTGGCGCGCCTCGCGCGTGAGCGTGAGCACGCCCATCGGCCAGGCCTGGCTCTCGCTCGTGAGTGCTGACGCTGTTGACCCTTTCGCCGAGCTGCTGGGAAGGGCGGCAGACGATGCGTGAGCATCCCGCGGTCGCATCAGGCGCCCGCCCACCCCTCGTGCGTTCGGTGGCCATATCGATCTCAGTACTGCTTCTCGTGGTCGCCGCGCTGAGCGCGTTCTTCGTGCTTCTACAGCCCGGCTCGTGGCTGGCGGTGGTTCTCGGTTGCGTCGTCGTGGCACTCGCTGCCGCCGCGGTGGCTCGGCGCGCGCTCGCCGGTTGGCGGGCCTTGTGGGCGATGCTCGCCGCGCTTGCGGCGCTGTTGCCCGTGTTCATCGCGGTGTTCGGTGCGGGAACGACGATCGCTGGCATCGTGCCGACGAGCGGGACGCTCACGCGCGTCGCTGAACTCATCGTCGAGGGGCAGCGGTCGATCGTCGAGCAGGCCCGGCCAGCCGAGGCCGACGCTGGCATCACGTTCATGCTCGCCGCCGGTGTCTCGCTCGTCGCGATCATCGTCGACACCCTCGCGCATCATGGTCGCCGACCCGCCCTCGCCTTGCTGCCGGCGCTGGCACTCTTGGCTCCCACGATCATCATCGCCCCCGGCGAGGTTCCCGTGTCGACGCTGCTCGCCGTGGCTGCTGCTGCACTGGTCGTGCTCGTCGTCGCGAGGCCCGAACCGGTCGTGGCGTCGACTCGCGCTTCGCAGCGCGGCGGTCCGGTGCGATCGGTGTCGCCGCGCGCCCGCTCGGCGGCACGCACTGTCGCGGTTGTTGCTGCGGCCCTCGCGAGCGCACTCGTGCTTCCGGTGCTGTTGCCGCCGGTGACTCCCGGCTCTGCTCCGTCGTCGTCGGGGCCAGCGCCTCTCGTCGCGGGGGTCGACCCCTCGCTCCAGCTCGGCAATGACCTGCGACGCACCAACCCCGTACTCGCCGTGAGCTACACGACGGACGCGCCGACTGGTCACTACTTGACGCTTGCGCACCTCGCCGACATCGGCCCGCAGACTGTCGAACCCGTGCTCGAGGGCACTGTGGCAATGGCAGACGAGCTCGGACCTCCGCCGTGGCTCGGTGCTTCGATCGAGACGACGAGATCGACGACGTCGATCTCGCTCGAGCTTGTGCGCACTCGCTGGTTGCCGCTACCGAGTGCACCGGTGTCGACGGACGGCCTCGAGGGGCAGTGGCTCGTCGACCCTGCCGGCGTCTCGGTGAGCACGACGACCGGCAGCGTGCGGAGTGCTGACTACCGAGTCGAGAGTCTCATCGCTGCTCCGACAACGGAGCAACTGCAGGCCGCGGGCGTCGAGGCCAAAGGACTCGATCGCTATCGCGCTCTGCCCGCTGACCTGCCTGCGTCGATTCGCGAGTTCTCGCGCCAGGCCACCCTCCAGGCGACGACACCGTACGAGCGCGCGCTCGCACTGGAGCGTTTCTTTCGCAGCGGTGACTTCGTCTACAGCGAGTTTGCTCCTGTTGACCAAGACTTTGACGGTACCGGCACCGAGCTCATCGCCGAGTTTCTGCAGGTGCGCGCTGGCTACTGCGTGCACTTCGCTTCTGCGATGACGATGATGGCGCGCGTCGAGGGTATTCCGGCCCGCATCGCGGTGGGCTTCGTGCCGGGGCGCCCGAACGACGACGACCCGGGCATCGACGGTGCCGAGAACTGGGTCGTGACGACCGACGACTTGCACGCGTGGCCCGAACTGCACTTCGACGGCATCGGCTGGGTGCGCTTCGAGCCGACGCCGTCGCGCGGCGAGGTGCCCGAGTGGGCTCAACAGACGGCCTTGCCTGAGGAGGTTGAGCCCGAACCTCTCGAATCCATCGAGCCGACGGTGCCCACGGCGACCGCTTCGCCTCCGACTCCGTCTCCAACCGCCGCGAACCCGACGCCAGGCCCGACCGAATCAGGAGCGCTCACTCCCGGTGTCGGTAACGAGGGCGGCATGGATGCTCGTACTATCGGCTCGGTCACGGCCTTCGCTGCCCTGCTGCTCATACTGGCCTTCCCGGCTCTCTGGCGTGCCGTTCGCCGAACCCGACGTCTTCGCTCGAGTGACCCGGTTCGGCATTGGCGAGAAGCGCGCGACACCGCGCGAGATCTCGGCCTCGCCTCCGACGACACTCGCACACCGCGCGAACTCGTCGAGTCGTGGGCGGTCGGTGAGGCGACTGCGGTGCTCGTCGCTCTCGAGGCTCGGTCATACGGGGCGACGCAGAGCGGACCCTCGGCGTCGGCGAGCCGCGGCGAAGTCGGCGCGTTGCTCGCCGCCCTGCGCCGTCGTTCGCCGTGGTGGCGACGCGCAGCGGCCCGGGTCGTGCCGCTGTCGCTGCTCGATCGGCAACCCCGACCGTAGTGTGATGGCGTGACCCACCCGCATTCGGTCTCGCTCGTCATTCCCGTTCGCGAGCCTTCGAGCGCCAAGAGTCGGCTCGTGACGCACAACTCGACGGTGACTCCTGCGCAGCGCGAGGCGCTCGCCGCGGCAATCGCACTCGACACGGTCGAGGCGGCGCGGGCTGCGCGC